>Ga0209828_1002515_pt1 | contig 15098 bp, 12 predicted proteins | sample MaitaG_FD_187429 | JGI IMG/M metagenome (GOLD analysis project Ga0209828, IMG submission 187429) | Marine algal microbial communities from Maine, USA - Maine_Asex2 metaG (SPAdes) (version 2) | ecosystem: Host-associated > Algae > Red algae > Unclassified | place: Maine, USA | collected 2015-01-05 | reverse complement strand
TACTGCGTACAAAGAATTTGCGATAGAAGGTTATGAGTTAAATATTGTAGATTATTTATTAAAGCCATTTTCTTTTGAACGATTTCTTAAAGCAGTTAATAAATCATTCAGCGAATCCAAGAAAACACCGTCACAGCCGACCGATGATCCACAAGACGATGATTCGAAACGTATTTTTGTAAAATCTAATAAGAAGCATATTCAAATTATCACTGATAATATTTTATACATTGAGGCTGCTGGTAATTATTCAAAGATTAATCTACAGACAGAAACAATAACGGTTAGAGACAAAATTAAGTCCCTTTTGGAAGTTCTGCCTATAAATAATTTTGTTCAGGTACACCGCTCATTTGTCGTGGCTACCAACCATATTAAAAGCGTTGAAGGCAATCGAATTTTAATTGGGGACTCAATTATTCCTATAGGTAAATTGTACAAAGCACAAATTGACAAGATCATTACATAAGTCACAAGTCGTTGTTTGCTTTACAAATACATTTATATAAATAAAGTCGCTCATCTTTAGAACAATGGACCTTTTGATTCAGTTCTTATAGTAGATAATTCAACCATGGCAGCAGACTACGAAGTCAAAACAGTTCCTAGGATTAAGGCGATTCGGAATATTTTTAGATTTGTCCAAAATCCCATTCCATTGATCAATGAAACGATTGAGGAAATGGGCCCTTCTTATCGGGTTCATTTAGGTGGGGTGAATCGTTCTTTAATGACACAAGATCCAGAAGTGATACAACATGTATTACAAAAGAATCACAAAAATTATTACAAGTCAAAAATTCAAACTGAAGGGTTAGCCAAATATGCCGGCTATGGTTTGCTGACGACTGATGGAGACTATTGGCTCAGGCAGCGCAGGTTAATTCAACCAGGATTTCACAAGCAAAAATTGAAATCTCTGGTACAAAGAATGAACGATGTTGTCCTAGAGCATGTCGAGCTTATCCGAAAAAAGCTTGAACAAGGTGAATCCACTGTAGAGTTGACCAAGGACATGGTCCATTTAACATTGAAAGTGGTGTCAAAGTCATTATTTAGTTCAGGAATCTCTGAGGATCAATTAAGTATTTTAGGTGACGCTGTCACAATCTCACAGGTCGCTGTCATCAAAGATATCAGGCAGCCCATGTTTAAATGGTGGAGAAGATTAACTGGAGAACAAAAGCAATATGACAGTGCAGTCATAAAAGGCCGAAAATTACTTATGTCGTTAATTGAAGGTCGTCGCGCTTCAGGGACATCTCATGATGATTTATTAGACATGCTTTTAGAGTCTCGCTATGAAGATACAGGTGAAGCAATGACGACAACTCAAATTCTTGATGAGATCTTAATCATCTTCGCTGCTGGTCATGAGACTACAGCTAATGCAATGACATGGACCTTATATTTATTAGATAAATATCCTAAGATCTTAAATAACTTAAGACAAGAAATTGAGACTGTCCATTTGCCTGCTAATCCAGGCTTTGAACATGTATCCCAATTAACATATTGTAAGCAAGTCATTTCAGAATCTATGCGTCTTTTCCCACCTGCATGGATTACAGATCGCATCGCTCTACAGGATGATCAAGTTGGAAATGTTAAAATTGAAAAGGGAGAAATCATCGGCATCTACATTTATGGAGCACACCATTCGAAAGCTTTATGGGACGATCCTGAAGTCTTTAATCCTGACCGCTTTTCTCGTGAGAATCAAAAAACTATCTCAGCTTATTCATATTTTCCATTTGGCGGTGGTCCTCGTTTATGCATAGGTCAACAATTCGCCTGGACAGAGATGATTTTAGCTTTATATCATCTGTTAAAAGAGTTTGATTTTTCTCTGGAAGAAGGCCACCAAGTTGATATGGAACCATTAATTACTCTGCGTCCAAAATATGGTATGCCTATGAAAGTAAAAACACGAAAGCCATAATATTTCCAACTAAGCTTCTCTTTTATTACTTTGCAGCCATGGATCAAAAAGAAGTCATTCATGCGGGCTTTGGTCTTCGATTTGTGGCCTTTGGAATCGACATGTTCATTTTCATTATAGCCATTATTATTCTTGCCTATGTGCTGAACATTTTCGGTCTTAAACTTGTCCCTGATTTTGCAGGTTTATCTGTTGAGGAAATTATGAATAATTACCAAAATGATTCTGGGAGACTACAAGCATACAACTTGACCTTAACGGGACTAAATATTTTATACTATTCCTATTTTGAATCATCACTAAAGCAGGCAACTCCTGGAAAGCAGCTCACTAAAATTCAAGTCATCAATAAGGAAGGCAAAGGACTTTCACTAAGTGAAGCATTGATACGCAATGCTGGCAAGATGGTGTCTCAGCTTATCCTATATATTGGATTTTTCATGTGTTTATTTACAAAAGAAAAACAATGTTTGCATGATTTATTCGCGAAAAGCTATGTGATCAAAAATGATTAATACCTTTAGATAATGAGAATAATAATATTCAGTCTGCTGTGCAGCGTTTTACTGATCATTTCATGTAGTCCGGTCAATACGGCAGTCAGTAAAACGCCTATAATTGAAGAAGTACGGACTTCTATTCCTAAACAAACTTCGACGCCTAAAAATATTATTCTATTGATAGGAGATGGGATGGGATTGGGTCAGATTTCTGCTGGCACTTTTGCAAATGGAAATACATCCGCACTTGAAAATTTTAAAACGATTGGATTACATAAGCCTTATGCGTCAGATAAATTGATTACGGATTCAGCTGCTGCGGCTACAGCATTTGCATGTGGAATCAAAACTTATAATGGAGCAATAGCAGTAGATGAAAATAAAAATGCAGTCCCGACGATTTTAGAAGAAGCAGAAAGTTACGGAAAAGCAACTGGCTTGATAGCCACTTCATCAATCGTACATGCCACTCCTGCATGTTTTATCGCACATAATGAGTATCGAAAAAATTATGAAGAAATCGCTACAGATTTCTTAAAAACTGAAATAGATTTTTTCATAGGTGGCGGCCTTAAACATTTTTATAGAAGAGATTCAGATGATAGAAACCTCATCAAAGAATTACAGGACAAAGGATATGTCATATCAGACTATTTTCAAGATGACTTAGAAGATTTAAGCCCACAGAGTGATCAAAACTTTGGTTACTTAACTGCAGATGAAGAGCCTATTCCTACAGCTCAGGGCAGAGATTACTTGCCGACTGCAGCGTCAATGTCTTATCCATTTCTAAAGGAACATTCTGATAAAGGTTTCTTTCTGATGATAGAAGGATCACAAATTGATTGGGGTGGGCATGCCAATAACACAAATTATATCATCACAGAATTTTTAGAATTTGATAAAGTCATTCAGTCTGCATTTGATTTTGCAAAGGCTGATGGAAATACTCTAGTCATTGTGACTGCGGATCATGAAACAGGCGGCTTTGCGATTCAAAAAGAATCTAAAATGGATAGTATTGTTGGGGCATTTACATCTGATTATCACACTGGAACCATGATACCCGTTTTTGCATATGGACCAGGAGAAGAATTATTTCAAGGTATTTATGAGAACATAGAGATTTATAGTAAAATGAGGCAAGCTTTTTCTTGGACAGGATCATTTTCTAACTCCGATCAATAACTAATTATGCCAATTCAATATCATAAGCCAGCAGAGCAAGTAAATGGGTCTGCTATTCTAGCAAGATTTGTTGATAGTATCAAAGTCAGGTATCAAATTGCCACAGAAGGGTTGACAGACAGCAATAAATCATTCAGAGTAACTCCTGAGAGTATGAGTATGATGGAATTACAAAAGCACATATTACTATTGCTACTATGGCTTACAAAATCTGTCGGTGTACCGATGGAAATTAAAGAAAAAGCACAAAGCTTTGAAGATTTTAGGACTGACATTATTGCTGCTTGTGATACATTAAGGGATCATCTTAACACTATGGATGATGACAGTCTTTCTAAGGTTACAATCTATCTAAAACGGGAGGATAAACATTATCCTATTTGGTTTCTCATTAATGGTCCATTATCAGATGCAATTCATCATATTGGCCAAATAGTTACATGGAGAAGGCAAGATGGTAATCCTATTCAAAAGATCAGTCCTTTCACGAGTCAATCATATTAAATATATTTAAATGTGATTTATACTGCTCCCTTATAGATATAACTCCTTCGTTTTCAATAATGTAGAGTAATCCCTTACGACATTTCATTGATTATAGTGGTTTTCCCCAATAGGACTTCCTTGACTTTAGTCTTAATTTGTGTGAAATTTGCAACGCTCTTGTTACTGTAAAACTTATACCCAACCGAATTTAGTTTTAAGCACTTGACTTTCAAGTTGTAAAAAATTTAAAATCAACCCATGAGATTGAATACTATAATACAAGTTAACAAGATCCTTTTGTTGATATTTGTTAATGCTTTATCAATACAAATCTTTTCACAGATTGATTGTAGAGAAGTAGAAATCATCAATGTCCCTGAAAACAGAAGTGAACGGAATATCAATCCATCAATATCTTGTGATGGCCAAACGATCGTCTGGAGAGGAAATGATGGCACATCTAACTTAATTTATAGAGCAGATTGTGATGGTCATGTGACTTTAGTCTCAGACCAAACGGTTATTAATACAAGGCCTCAAATCAGTGCTGATGGATCTACGATCGTATGGGCAGGTTATACAGTCGGTGACAATTTTGAATTATTAGGTCAAAACATTTATAAATCTGTAAATGGTGGACCACAAACACTAGTTTCACCTATCACGTCTACTGGTACATCAATAAATAATGATACTCCACAGGTCTGTGCAGACGGAACAAAAATAGTCTGGAGAGGATACTTAGGAAATACAGAACATGTATTTATGAATGATGGGAATCAATCAACCCAAATTTCTACTTCAGCTTCTTCAAGAAACTCAACTCCAGAAATCAGTGATGATTGTAGTATAGTCAGTTGGATGGGCTTTGATGCAATTTCTAATTCATATCAAATTTTCATGTATGAAAACGGAGTCGTAAAAAATATATCCTCTCCTAATGGGAGTATTAAAAGTTACAACCAAGTCCTGAGTGCAGATGGTCAGGTTATCGTTTGGATTGGTCGCGATCAAAATGAAATTGACCAAATCTATATGTATCAAAATGATCAAATCACTCGAATCACCGATAATATGCCAGGTCGACATATGTATCCTTCAATCAGTAATGATGGCACGACAATCAGTTGGTCAAATTATAATGAACTGACTTCAACAACTAATATTTATTTATACACTCCCAATGGTATTGTGCTAGTAGAATCTTATTCTATTACTGCTCCAAGGCCGATATTTTTAAAGACGAGTGTTAGTGAATCAGGAAATAGTATCGTCTGGGCGGATCCGAACGACAACATCTTTATGCATTCTTTCTCAGATAATCATACTCAGACTTTAGCGACTGGAGTTAACTTATTCGAACAGGCCTTACAAATAAGTTGCAATGAGCAAGTCGTGGTTTGGGCTTCATATGTGACTGATTATAATACGACCATCAATCGAAGTATTTGCGCTGATAATTTCTGTACTGCTTTAAATGAAGATCTCGGAGCAGCAGAACCAATTGCTGATACTGCTATTCCTACTATGGGAGAATGGGGACTCATTTGTCTGTCTTTAATATTTCTAATTTTTGGAATCCAAAGTATCCGAGAAACTGAAATCAGTGTAACTACCGCTCGATCTTAACTTCTTGTTTTAGCATAAATGATTTTGTCATCGCTACTCCAACCCGAGTCGCCTCCAATGCATCTCTTAGAGAGAATGACATTTTATTTCCTGCTTGTACATTATTGACAAATGTTTGAATCTGTAGTTCAAATGAGTCTTTGAAGCGATCAAGAAATGTAGCCATGATTTCGCGTCTCGCTCCGTTGGAATCATAAATTTCTACTAAGTTTTGTCCTGCAGGTCTTCCTATTCTGAGTGTTCCTTCTGTACCAGTAATTTCAGTATACGTATCATGTCCATGAGCTGCCGTCCTAGAAGCAACGATATGAGCCATTGTTCCATTTTCCAATTTGCCAATAGTCATCACATTATCAGCATCTCCCATTTGTGCAAAAACCTCATGCTTGAATGATCCTCCTATTGAATAGACATGAGTAAATTCAGAATTTAGATACCACCTTGCTAAGTCAACATCATGAGCATTATAATCAAGAAAAATGCCCCCACTATTTTGCACATAATTGGCTTGAAAACCTGCTGATGTGTCCTTATCTACAGTTTGGGATTTGACTAAAAATGGCTCGCCAATTAGTCCTTCCCTAATTTTCTCATTAGCATACATATAACTTTGATCAAAACGTCTGTTAAATCCCACAACGCATAATTGACTTGGTTTTGTGTCTGCTGCTTTGATCGCTCTTTGGCAGTCTTCTACACTTAAAGCAAGGGGTTTTTCGCAAAAAACATGATATCCCGCTTCAATGACATCAATCATATGTCTGGCATGTTGGATTGTAGAACTGATAATCATGACTGCATCCAGTTCATTTAGCTCCAACATTTGGGTATGATTGGAAAAAGTATAGGGGACACTCATTTCATATCTAGCGTAATCCAATTCTTTATCATTTACACTACAGACCGCAATAATATCTGCATTTTTAACTTTGTTTTGGATGATATCAGCATATCTCTTACCCATTCTCCCGAGTCCAATCAAACCAAGTTTTATTTTGTCCATATCTTGAATATCTAAAAAGATTTACTTCTATTCAAATTAAAGTTTATTCGTAACTTAGACTTATCTCCTGTAGAAATCTAGAACGTGATCTATCCAAATTTTAGGACTTCCCAATTGACAAAAATGACCTAAGCCTTTCATAATTGTCAGCTCAGCAAGCTTGCAGATTTTGTCCTTTAAATAATGAGCCATCTCAACTTTAGCCACAGCATCAGCGTCTCCCCAGCATATATGAACAGGAAGTTTTGTCTGAGCTAATGCTGGCAGCCACCTTGTTTTTTCAAATCGCTTTCTATCATTTAAATACTTAATCGTTAAATAGCTTTTATTTGTCCCTTCCTGCAAGACATTGAAATCCCAAAGTAATTGCACATCCTCTTTTGAAAGCCTATCATTACCATGAGCACTTCTCACCTGTTGATTAAAAATTTTAAAGGTGGTTACATTTTTTAATATCGATCCATATTTTGATAGCAAAATCTTTTGAGTCAGCCTAAGCTTTGCTAATTCTAAAACCATACTGCCATTTGTAAATGTTAAGCTCTGCAGTCCCTCACTAAACCAAGCCGGCATCAATTGATTTTCATGCCTTGCGACTATTTCTGTTGCTACACTGTCACCCATGTCATGAGACAACATATGACCGCCTGTGACATGACAATGTTTCCAAACTGCTAGTGTCACATCTGCCTGCTCGATTAAGGAGTATGTATAATTATCTATTGGCTTATCACTCAAGCCATAGCCTAGCATATCGAATAAAATAATACGTTGGAAATGTGTCAAGAGCCCATCAATTACTTTATGATACGAATACGACGACTCTGGAAATCCATGAATCAACAAGAGTGTTTTATCTGCGGAAGCCTCCAAGTTTCCGAGCTGCTTTACAAATACTTGGTGATCATATGGACCATAGGTGATGAATTCACCATCACGCTTCCAGTTGTTAATTTCGGTAGACATATAAATTATTCACTAATTATTGATCGTATGATTGTAAATGTACTAAATCAAATCTTGAGAGAATTCTTATCATTTTTCAAGGGGTCATGACCCCTTGGATAGCTCCACTCTCCGACCCATCGCTGAGTTGGCAGATATTACTTGTTCATTGCACTCAGAATAATTCTAATTAAAAAGCTTATTGAATTCTCTATCTTCATTATATGAAAGCCATATATATACAGAAGACAGGAGCAGCAGATAAAGCATTTGAGATTAAGGAGACAGATATACCAAATCCTAGTGAGCGTGAAGTGTGTATTCAAGTTAAATGCTTTGGATTAAATTTCGCTGATGTTCTGGCTCGACAAGGCTTATATCCTGATGCTCCGCCAATTCCTTCATTAATTGGTTATGATGTCGCAGGATATGTCCATTCTGTCGGTAGTCAAATTACTAAATTTAAAAAAGGTCAGCGTGTGACAGCCTTAACTCGATTTGGTGGCTATGCTGAATATGCTACAACGATGGTCGAAGGAGTTGCAGTAATTCCTGATAATTTAGATTTTCCGACTGCAACAGCTTTAGCGACACAAGCATGCACAGCGTATTTCTGTACTGACGAAAGTGTAAAATTGTATGAAAATGACAGAGTCTTAATTCAAGCTGCAGCTGGTGGTGTGGGATCGATTATGGTACAAATTGCCAAAAGTAAAGGATGTATTGTCTATGGAACCGCTTCTTCCAAAAAGCAAGAATTTTTAAAAGAGCTTGGAGTGGATTATCCTATTGATTATACTAAGGATAATTTTGTAAAAGTCATAAAAGATAGTCTTGGTGATTATCCTGGTATCGATGTTGCTTTTGATAGTATCGGTGGGAAGAGTTTCAAACAAGCATATCAATTATTAGGTCCAGGAGGACGGCTTGTATTTATCGGTGCTGCAAGCCAATTAAAAAATGGAAAGTCAAATATTTTCAATACAATTGGTATGGCTGCAGGATTTGGAATATACTCACCTATTCAATTAGTCATGAGTTCGAAGGCTCTTATTGGTGTCAATATGTTACGAATCGCTGACAATCGCCCACATGTCTTTCAGTCAGTTCTAAACGATGTTGTCGCACTCTGGGACAAAGGAATCATCAAACCGCATGTCGGAAAAGTCTTTTCTGCTGAAGATATTGGTGCAGCGCATTCATTTTTAGAATCTCGACAATCGATGGGAAAGGTTGTATGTCAGTGGTGATTTTTATTTACTTATTATTTGATTCAGCCACTCGAAATAAAGTGTATTTGTTTTTTCATTAGGATATTCGTGTCCGAGTTCATCAACAATAATCATTGTGACTTTAGCTCCGGCCTTGCTTAAATTATTGCTCATTTTTTCTATTAAATCAATATGTATTGCTGAATCTTTTCTGCCATGATAAATGAATATTAAATCACAGTGTGAAAATGATCTATCTGTGGCTCAATAATCGTATAATCAGATCATTTTGATACTATTTATCCAGTAATATTTAACACTTGTACATATTTTTAAAACACCATGAAGAATATAGTCTTTGACTTTGCAAAACTGCTATTTTAGAGAAGTCTAAAACTAGCACATGAAAAAGTCTATCATCTACTCGAGCATATTATATTTGAATTTCTTCATCATGTCTTGCGGAAATCTACAAGAAAATAATTCGGAATCTAGCTCTTCCAATACTCTTGCTACAAATACTGATGTCAGTCGAGATGAAAATAAAAAGGCATACTTTGGTGATCTACATGTCCATACAAGTTGGTCTTTTGATGCATTTATTTACAATGTCAGAACAAATCCAGATGATGCGTATTCATTTGCCAAAGGCGAACCGATTGATCATTTTGTGTTAGATAAAATTAAGATAGAAAGACCTCTAGATTTTATGGCAGTGACCGATCATAGTGAATATATGGGTGTTATGAAACAGATGATTGACCCAGACCATTCACTATATGATATTCCTTTAGCGTCCCAAGTGCGTAGTCAAGAAAGAGCCACTTCACTTAGAGCATTTAGTATCATTGGAGCATCTCTTGCTCAGCAAAAACCCATAGATATTTTAATAGAAGACAATACGCGTAAAGATACTTGGCAAAAAATAATTGACGCTGCAGACCGACATTATGAGCCTGGACAATTCACAACATTTGCGGCCTATGAATACACCAGTTCACCAGGAGATTCAATAGGTGATACAGGCTTTGCAAGAAATTTACATCGCAATGTAATCTATAAACATACAGACCGAATCTCAACACTCCCTTTCTCATCATTAGACTCACAAAATCCTGAAGATTTATGGGACTGGATGGACAAAGAAAGACAAAAAGGAATCGATGTGCTGGCCATTCCTCACAATGCAAATATGAGTGATGGCATGATGTATTCGACACAAACTTACGACGGAAAAAAAATGACTAAAGAATATGCAGAGCAAAGAATGCGCAATGAGCCAATTAACGAAGTGATTCAAATAAAAGGTCAGTCGATGTCTCATCCAATTTTATCTCCAAATGATGAGTTTGCCGAATTTGAATTATTTCCATTTACCTTTTCTACGACAACACCTCCGGAAAGTAAGCCAGCAGGAAGCTATGTGAGAGAAGCATATCAAGATGGTTTACAATTTGAGGAATCTTTCGGTTCAAATCCATTCAAATTTGGTTTGATCGGAAGTTCTGATGGACATAATTCTGCTGCAGGATATAGTGAGAAAAACTATTTTGGGAAATTCGGAGTTCTAGATGGTTCACCTGAAAAGAGAATTGTCACTGACAACCGACAATTTTTACGAGCAAAATATATGAGTAGTGGTGGACTTGCTGGTGTTTGGGCTGAGTCAAATACGAGAGAGGATATCTTTACTGCATTAGAGCGAAAAGAAACATTTGCCACTTCGGGCAGTCGTATAAAACTTAGGTTTTATGGAGCAGCAACATTAGACAATCAGTTGTATTCAAAACCAAATTGGCTAGAGTCCTTGCCAGATGGAGCAGTACCAATGGGCGGAGATTTGAACATAGAAAAAGAGTCACCAAGTTTTGCTGTTTGGGCCATCAAAGATCCTGAAGGTGCTAATCTAGATCGCATTCAAATCATAAAAGCATGGATTGATAAAGCTGGAAATGCTCAAGAAAAAATAATTAATGTTGTCTGGTCTGAAGATAGAAAGATTTCCTCAGATGGATCATTAGCATCTTTACAATCAACAGTTGACATCAAAAAGGCGACGTATACTAATTCGATTGGCGCAGTTGAATTAAAAGCAATTTGGACAGATCCTGACTACAGTCCTGAATCTGCGTCTATGTATTATATGAGAGTTTTAGAAATTCCAACACCACGATGGAGTACTTATGATGCGGCTTCGCTTAACATAGATGTTATGAAAGATCTTGATGCAGAGATTACAGAACGGGCATGGAGTTCTCCGATTTGGGTAGAGAACTAAATAAACACATAACATAAATATTACCTTTAAATTTAATAGTCATAGGAGCCGACTCAAGGATATAAAGAATTGTATATTAGAATAAATGCAATTACGAAGCTGTGAGTGTTACCTGACAAATACGCGGAGCGGATTATTTGTCATGGATCCTGCCGGCAGGCAGGTTTTTTTTTACTTTTTATCATGAAAAAGTAAGAAAGAGAATTTGGATATGGCTTCGTTTTTCACCTCGACCTCAAAAAGGTATACTCATAATTAAAAACTCATTCTCAAATACGTTTGCAATATCTACATAAGATGACAAAACCTACTTTACAATTCCCATACGCTTAAACTCAGTGATACTAGGTTTGAAACTTCGTACTCCAGCACTAAACGCTAATTCACGAGCGGCGGCAATTTTTTCTACAGCTGCCTCTTGCTCTCCAAGAGCATACAGCGCAATAGATTGTAAATCCAAATATGAATGATGGGGATCCTTCTCAAAATTTGAAGCTAATACATCATTGAGTTTTACCATCACATTTTCTTTTTGATAGTATCTTATGAGATGAACACCCATGGTAATCAAATGCTTTCGATTGAAAGTATGATCTTCTACGAGGAGTGCTTCTAGTGCATACTTTGTCAATAAGGATTTGTCTGAAGAGGGTAGCCTAATTTGGTCGATATACGGATTAGTGTGTAAATATTCTGAATAAAATAATATGAGTCCATCATCTTTTGGATCATATCCTTCTTTGATTACTTCTTTAATAAATTTGTTCTCGAAGCGAGAGAAATTATTAGGATCCTCTCTTACGCTGACTTTTTTAATCAGGCTATTCCAGATTGTTTCGTTGATTAGTTTTTCGCCAAACTCATTCTCAAAGTTTTCCTTTTCGGATATAAGCACCTCATAAGAATATGACTCTGGATCATTAGCATAATCGAGAACAAGATTCATCCAAGATGCTTTCTCTATGTTTTCTCTTTGGTTTAAATATTCCTTTATTAATTTATTTGCTTTAGAATAATTCTGTCTTGCAAATTGGTATTCTATATAATCATATAAATGATCTGTATCATTGGGATTGGACTTGTATTTATTATCCATTGTTTTTTTAATGTCGCGGACAGATCGTCTGGCAAGCTTTCCAGTATCGAATATTGACTTTCCGTCACGATATCCTCGAGCGCTATATTTTACTTCGCCTTCAGGTGTCACATATAATAATGTCGGAAAACTAAATACTCCAAAATATTCAGCCATTTTCTTTCCTTTATCTGTTGCATTAAGCGCATAACTTAGATAGTTATCATTGTATAATTTTCCAAGAGATGCATTTCCAAAATCTTCAGCAAGCCAGTCACATGCACTACAGTTCGGCACATAGAAGTACATAAACACAAGCTTATTTTGTTTGTCAGCAAGATCGAAAGCTGCAGAAAAATCAGTTCTGAAATCAATACCTATTTTGTCTTGTGCAGCAGCAAAATTGGATAAAAAGACGATGAGTAAAAGTGTAATTATTTTAGTCATGTTATTATGGTTTTAGACAATGTGAAAACCAAAGCTTAATGTACAATCTTCACAGGTAAGGACAAAGAGCTAACATTTATAATAATGTTAAATCCGAATCAAAAAGGAGAACTGTGTTAGATCAGAAACTGTATTTTGTGCTCAGAATGGAAACTTTAAAAAAAATAACTCAAGAACCATTAGTCCACTTCATTTTTTTAGGATTCTTAATATTTGTAGTCAATGGATTCTTTAATTCAGGCCAATATATCAATGAAGATGCAAAGATTGTAATCGATGATAATGATATTAATAGGCTCATCACGCAATACAAACAAGTGTGGAATGAGACACCAGATCAGTCGACTATACAAAAACTGATAGAACAATACATTGAATCTGAAATCATTTACAGAGAGGCTCTTGCGATGAATCTAGATCATAATGATGAAATCATTAAACGAAGATTGAAGCAGAAATATGAGTTTCTAGTCAAGGACCTGATCTCTTCATCTGAACCAAGTGAAGAAGATCTAAAAGCCTATTATGAGGATCACATCAATGATTTTCTCACTGACAAATTATATACATTTAGTCAATATTATTTTAGTCCTGATAAACGACAGACACCTTTGGAAGATGCTAAAACATTTATATCGAAACAAATAAAAACTAATCCTAATCACTCAGTTATTCCTCCGAAAATAGACCAGATTCATTTAAAACAGACTTTTGCCGCTGTCACTGAACATCTTATCAGACAAGAATTTGGAATTGATTTTTTAAGCCAATTAGAAACTCAAAGTTCACACTCATGGATTGGCCCTATTTCATCAGGGTTTGGAATCCACATCCTATACTTTGACTCTATTAATGAATCACAAAAAATTGAATTTGAACAAGTCAGAGAGAAAGTGAAACTTGCGTATGAAGATGATTTGACATCATCCTATAATAGCAATGTGCTCAACAAAGTAAAAGATAGCTATGAGATAAAGTATGATTTAAAAAAGTGGGAAAAACTGATTGATTGATGCTTAGGACTTGTATTTTTATATTGATAAATCTGAGTTTTACATGTAAGCTACAAGCTCATGAAGTAAGACCAGCATACCTTCATATTAAACAAATCAATACACAAGAATTTGATGTTCTTTGGAAAGTGCCTACAGCTTCTGGAAGAGAGCTATCAATTCAACCAGTTTTCCCTGAGGACTTCCTTTTGGACTTACAAACTGAAAGACAACAAATGGGATCTAAGATTTATAATTATACAGCTCAATATCGTGGGACCCTTGCTGGCAAAACAATTTCGATTTCTAATTTGGAAAAGACTCTAGTGGATGTGATGGTTCATATAGAATTGGAAAATGATATTCAGCACTCTTTTTTACTTCATCCTGATCATCCGGAAGTGATCATCCCTATTGAACCAAACAGAATAAGCGTATTTATTAGCTATATCAGACTAGGGGTCGACCATATTCTGCTAGGTTACGATCATTTGCTGTTTGTGTTGGTTCTTCTTTTGTTGATTTCAAATTTCAGTAGTTTACTGTGGACCATTTCAAGTTTTACACTAGCTCATAGCATCACTTTATGTTTGGCATCTTTGGACATCCTGACTTTACCGCCTGCTCCTGTTGAAGCCATTATAGCATTGAGTATAATTTTCTTAGTTAAGGAATATTTGACCGTGCAACAAGGACGAGAAAGCTTGACATCTAGTCACCCTTGGGTCGTTGCTTTTACCTTTGGACTACTACATGGCTTTGGATTTGCGGGTGCTTTAAATGAGATAGGATTTCCTCAAAATCAAATATTTACTGCTTTGCTAAGTTTTAATATCGGTGTAGAGTTAGGTCAAATTATGTTTATCCTAGCCTGTCTACTTTTCATGAAAATCGGTTCATGGTTGAAGATATTTTCTCAGTTAGCCTTACTGAAGAAAGTCATGACCTATTGTATAGGAAGTCTTGCCTCATTCTGGTTTATCACACGGATGATCTCTATCATATTTTAAAATCACACTTGGCATGGTCCATATTCATCCTATTATTTTCGCAGGACTCTAAATTACTTAGTGTGAGAAGAAGATCGATAGCTTGATCAGCTGTCAATAATGCAAAATCTTTATCTTTTTCAGCATGATGAATATTTAATCGGTAGATATGAAAAACATCTAATGAACAAACTACTCTAGCTCTACGGTAAAATCAATTTGTGGATGCTTCCTCCTGTTTTCGCCACCTATTCAAAACATAGGCTACAACCTAAGTAGCAAACATCTGCCCCTTGAATAGTATTATTCAAATGCTCAAATAGTTTTCAGTTTTTTACATGAATGAATGATTCTGCAATGGCAGAAATGGATTGACTAAATGTCAATCAATAATGAATGAACCGAAATATCAA
>Ga0209828_1002514_pt1 | contig 15105 bp, 10 predicted proteins | sample MaitaG_FD_187429 | JGI IMG/M metagenome (GOLD analysis project Ga0209828, IMG submission 187429) | Marine algal microbial communities from Maine, USA - Maine_Asex2 metaG (SPAdes) (version 2) | ecosystem: Host-associated > Algae > Red algae > Unclassified | place: Maine, USA | collected 2015-01-05 | reverse complement strand
GACAAACGAAATCCGGCGTTCAAGTATCGCTCGCCGGTGTCCGGTACGATCAAGGACATTGTTCTTGGCGCGCGGCGCAGCCTGCAAGAGATCCACATCGACGTCTCCGGTCGCGCGGTGGAAAAACTGCCGAGTTTCAGTGCCGATGCGCTGTTGTCCGCCGACCGCACCGAACTGCTCAACCAGCTTTCCGGAACCGGACTGCTCAGCCTGTTGACCGAACGCCCGTTTTCGCGTCCGGCGACAGTGAACACCACGCCCAAATCCATTTTCGTCAACGGCATGGCCAACGCGCCGTTCCGCCCGGATCCCAATATCGTGCTGCAAGGCCGCGAGGTCGAGTTCGCCGCCGGACTCGCCGCGCTGAAGCGGCTCACGCTCGGCCCGGTGCACCTCTGCCTCGACGCTGACGAGACCGCGACCAACAGCGCGTTGACCGCCGCCAAAGGCGTAGAGATCAGCTATTTCTCCGGACCGCATCCGTCCGGCAACACCAGCACACACATCCACCATCTCGATCCAATTTTCCCCGGTGACGTGGTCTGGGCCATCAATGCCTGCGACCTCGTGCAAATCGGCGAACTGCTGACCACCGGCCAAGTGCCCTCCACCAAGGTGATCATGGCCGCCGGCCCCGGACTCTCGCCGGAAGCGCGCCGCTACTATAAGGTGGCCATCGGCCAGCCAATCTCCTCCTTCCTCGGCGAAGCGTTCGTGCCCGACACCGAAGCGCGTATTGTCGATGGCGACGTGTTCTGCGGCACCCCGGTAACCGTCGACTCCGGGGTTCGTACCCACACCCGCGGACTCACGGTGCTGTCCGAAGACCGCGAACGCCACCTGCTCGGCTGGATGATGCCAGGCTACGACAAATTTTCGACCTTCCGCACCTATATGTCGAGTTGGTTCGGCGCCGGACGCGATTGGAACATGGGCACGAGCCGCAATGGCAGCCACCGTTCGATGGTGCTGACCGGCATCTACGATAAATATGTGCCTCTCGACATCATGGTCGACTCGCTTTCTCGCGCCTGCATCGGTCACGATACCGATGACGCCATCCGCCATGGCATTCTTGGCACCGACCCCGAAGACTTCGCTCTGTGTTCGGTGGTCTGCCCGTCCAAAACAGATTTTTGTGAAATCATTCGCAAGGGCCTTGCCGAGATTGAAGCCGAAGGTCTGTAACGACGACAGCCCGTTCACGAACCCTTTCTGATGAAATTTCTCCTCCACCAACTCGAGACTCTCGCTCCTCACTTCGAAAAGGGCGGAAAGTTCGAGAAACTGTATCCGATTTTTGAAGCCGGCGACACCTTTCTGTTCAGCCCGGCGGACACCACCAAAGGCAGCACCCACGTACGCGACGCGATCGACCTCAAACGGGTCATGATCATGGTCGTGGTCGCGCTGATCCCTTGCACCTTGTTCGGCATCTGGAACGCCGGCCATCAGTATCTTTACGTCAACCAGATCGAGTCCGTGCTACCGCCGTTTCTCGACGCGATGTTCCACGGTTCGCTCATTGTGCTACCAATTATTTTCGTCTCCTACGCGGTTGGCGGGCTATGGGAGGTGTTGTTTTGTGTGATTCGAAAACACGAGATCAACGAGGGCTTTCTAGTCACCGGCTTATTGTTTCCGCTGACCCTGCCGCCCACGATTCCGCTGTGGCAGGTTGCGGTCGGCATCTCGTTCGGGGTGGTGATCGGCAAAGAGATTTTTGGTGGCACCGGCTTCAACGTGCTGAACCCCGCCCTGACCGCGCGCGCCTTTCTGTTCTTTGCCTACCCGGTGCAAATCTCCGGCGACGTCTGGACCAAACTGGTCGATGGTGGCTCCCCGCTCGCCGGCTGGTCTTCCGCCACCCCGCTTTCCGTGGCCAGCGCCTCGCTGCCCGGTGGTGCTGACACCGTGCTGGCCGATTTGAATTCTGCCGGCTACACCTTCATGAGCATGTTCAATGGCATGGAAGGAGGTTCGATCGGAGAGACCGCTGTGATCCCCATTTTGATCGGCTTGGTGATCTTGTTAATCACCGGTATCGCCTCTTGGCGCATTATGATCGCCGGTGTGATCGGGCTGGTCGTCACCGGCCTGCTGATGAACGGCGTCGGGCTGATGGACGATGGCTTCAAGGCCTTCTGCCACCTGCCGTTCTGGTACCATTTTGTGATGGGCAGTTTCCTGTTCGGTATTGTGTTCATGGCGACCGACCCGGTGTCGGCCGCCGCGACCAACGAGGGGAAATGGATTTACGGCTTCTTGATCGGCTTCCTCACCGTGATCATCCGGGTGGCCAACCCGGCCTACGCGGAAGGCGTGATGCTCAGCATTTTGTTCATGAATGTGATGGCGCCGCTGATTGATTGGTTCGTGGTCGAACGCCATCTCAAACGCCGCAACGCCAAGATCGGGGAGTTCAGTTATGCCAGCTAACGACGACGTGAATTGGCCGGACCAACGCGAGTCCGGCGTAAAAACCGAGAAGAAGAAAGGCGACAAGCCGCCCGCGGATAAGAAGGCCACCGCCGAGGCTCTGCGCACTCTGATGTTCGCCGCCGTGACCTGCCTGATTGTCAGTGCGTTGCTCGCCACCGCCTTCGTCGCGCTCAAGCCCTTGGCCGACGCCAACGAACGCGCGTTCCGCCAACAGAACGTGATCAACGCTTTCGGCTACCAAGTAGAAAAGAGCGCCTCGGCGGAAGAGGCTCCGGACTACTATGTCGGCACCATGTTGCGCGACGAGGTGGATGACACCTTCGCCAAGCATGTAAAAACCATGGTGATCGATGCGGAGACCGGCGAGATCATCGAGGGAGCCATGCCTGGCGACAAGGCGCTGAAGCAACGCTTTAAGGAGAAGTCCGCCTTACCTCTTTACGCTTGGTACGACGACCTTGCCTTGGCCGACGAACAGCCGGCGCAAGCCTACGTGATCCCGATCAGCGGCTACGGACTCTGGGGGACCATTTATGGATATCTCGGCGTCGAAGTCGACCTGAAGACGATCCGCGCCATCACCTTCTACAAACACAAGGAAACCGCCGGTCTTGGTGGTGAAATTGACAAAGAATGGTTTACCAAACAATTTGTGGGTAAAAAGATCCGCTACCCCAGCGGTGGAATTGCCGACTTCGAGGTCGTGAAGGCCAAGAAAGAGAAAGACTTGCTCGCCAACCCCTATGCGGTCGGTGGTATCTCCGCCGCGACGATCACCGGCGACGGGGTTGAAAAGTTCCTCGTGGAGGATGCCAAGCGCTTCGAACCCTATTTTCAAAAGATTCTCGCGGCTAACGCTGCTCCCTGAGCTCATGAAAAGTACGAAACAAATTCTCACCGATCCGCTCTCGGACGACAACCCCATCACGGTGCAGATGCTCGGCATCTGCTCCGCCTTGGCGGTGACCAGCAGCATGAAGCCTGCCGTCGTCATGAGCATCGCCGTTGTCGCAGTGATGTGCTTCTCCAGCACGGTCATTTCCTTGATCCGAAAAATCATCCCTTTTAAGATCCGGATTATCGTGCAGATGCTGGTGATCGCCTCGGCGGTGACGATGGTCGAGTTCGTGCTTAAAGCGCTCGATTACGATGCCTACCGCTTGCTCAGTGTATTTGTGGCCTTGATTGTGACCAACTGCATCGTCATGGGCCGAACCGAAGGGTTTGCGCTCGCCAACCCGCCGGTGCCTGCCTTCCTCGACGCGCTCGGCAACGCGCTCGGCTACAGCATCATCCTCATCATCGTCGCCTCCCTGCGGGAAATTCTCGGTGCCGGCGAATGGTACGGCATCAGCCTGTTCGGCGAGAATTATCCCGGCAACGGACTCGCGGCCCTGCCGGTGGGTGCCTTCATCATTATCGGGCTCATCATTTGGGTTCAGCGCTCTCTCCCCAAAAACAAAGAGCTCATTGAGGAGACCAACTAATGACCCTGTTCGAACCAATCCTCGCTAATTTCGCGACTGAGATCGTTGATCTCATCAGTCTCGCGGTGAAAGCCATCTTCGTCGAGAACATGGTCTTGGCCTTCTTTCTCGGCATGTGCTCGTTCCTCGGCGTATCCAAACGCGTCGGTACCGCCCTCGGACTCGGCATGGCCGTGATCCTCGTGCTCGGCATCACCTGCCCGCTCAACTGGCTGATCAACAAAATGTTTCTCGCCGATGGCGCGTGGCTCTGGAGCATGCTCGGCTTGGAAATCGACCTGTCATTTCTGCAACTTATCTGCTTCATCGCCGTGATCGCGTCGACCGTGCAGGTACTGGAGATGATCTTGGACAAGTTTTTCCCGCCACTGTACAATTCGCTCGGTATTTTTCTGCCGCTGATCACCGTGAACTGCGCCATTCTCGGCGGTTCGTTGTTCATGATGGAACGCGAATACAACTTGGTCGAGTCGACCGTGTTTGGTTTCGGTTCGGGCATCGGATTCTTCCTCGCCATCGGCGGTCTGGCCGCCATCCGTCAACGCCTGCGCTACTCCAATGTGCCCGACGGGTTGCGCGGACTCGGCATGGCGTTCATTCTCACTGGCCTCATGGCGATCGGGTTCATGGCCTTCGGCGGCATCAAGCTCTAAACGCTGCTCACCCGAAAACTTGTAAGTCCGGCCCGCCGCAGACGATTTCTTTCTACGAGAAACTATTATGCTGACTATCCTCCTCGCCATTATCACCTTCACTGCGATCATCCTCGCCATGGTCTACGGTCTCAATGTTTTGAGCACTAAATTGTCCCCGGGCGGAACCGTGACCATCGACATCAACGACGGGAAGAAAATTCTCGAAGTCGAGCCAGGCGCGACCCTGCTGAGCGTATTGTCCAACGAGTCGGTGTTCCTGCCCTCCGCTTGCGGTGGCGGCGGAACCTGCGCCATGTGCAAATGCGAAGTTCACGAGGGCGGCGGTGAAATTCTCGCCACCGAACTCGGCCACGTCACCAAGGCCGAACGCAAAGAGGGCGTCCGCCTCAGTTGCCAGCTCAAGGTCAAGGAGGACATGAAGGTGCACGTCGAGGACGAGATTCTCGAGATCAAGAAGTTCGATTGCACTGTGGTGTCCAACGAAAACGTCGCCACCTTCATTAAAGAACTGGTGCTCAAACTTCCGGAGGGCGTCGACCTCAACTTCAAAGCTGGCGGCTACATCCAGATCGACATCCCGAAGTACGACATCCAGTTTTCCAGTTTCGAGATTGAAGAAGAATACCGCGGCGACTGGGACAAGTACGATCTCTGGCAGTACGGTCTCAACAACAAAGAACCGTGTTTCCGCGCCTATTCGATGGCCAACCACCCCGCCGAGGGCAACATAGTGATGCTCAACGTGCGCATCGCCACCCCGCCGCGTAATGCTCCAAACGCCCCGCCCGGCGTCGCTTCCACCTACATCTTCGACTTAAAGCCGGGCGACCCGGTTGTGGTCAGTGGTCCCTACGGTGAGTTCTTCGCCAAGGACACCAAGCGCGAAATGTGCTACATCGGCGGCGGTGCCGGTATGGCCCCGATGCGCAGTCACATCTTCGACCTGTTTGACACCCAAGAAACCGACCGCACCGTCACGTTCTGGTACGGTGGTCGTTCGGTGCGCGAGTTGTTCTATGAAGATGACTTCAATTCCATCGCCAAGCGCTTCCCCAACTTCACCTGGACGATTGGTCTCAGCGAGCCGCAACCGGAAGACAACTGGAAGGGGCCGGTGGGCTATATCCACCAAGTCTGCCTCGATGAATATCTTCTGAACCATCCCGACCCGACCGAGATCGAATACTACCTCTGTGGTCCGCCGATGATGATCGCCGCTGTGAAGCGCATGCTTGACGATCTCGGGGTCGAACCCGAAATGATCGCCTACGACGAGTTCGGTTAAGACCCCGTGCTCATAGAAAAGCCGCGCACTGCGCGGCTTTTTTGTGTTCGGTTGACGAGAGCCCGCAGGGGCATCCGAATGGATCAGCAGGTCGTCGGAATGTTGAGTGAAAAGGCAACCTTGCGGTCATGGGCTCGACTCGGCTTCGCGCATCTGGCAGTTCGTTTCCGAACGCGAGATGGGATCGGGTCCGGTCGTGAGGTTGATCTATTCGTTCACCGTCGGCCGCCTTGCCAATTCATCACGGCGTTCAAAAAGTTGGGCAGTCGTCCCGCAGCAGAGGTGATTGAAATGCAGCGCACGGATATTGTGGTCGAAGGCTTGTCCAACCGCGACCGTTTCTTTCATTCGTTGAAGTAGAGCTATTTGGCTTTCAAGCCGATCGCATGCCAGACGTTCACCGCCGGACGGGGCATGACAGTCTCAACGCCGCCGGGCCAGGTGATGACCATGCGGTCGACCACCTTCGCCGAACCCAGTCCGACGTGCACCTCGGTTGGTTGCTGTGATTTATAAGAGTCACCGGACACAATCACTTTGCGCACATGGAAGGTACGGCCGTCGGTTCCGGTGCCGAACACATCGACGCGCGCGCCCTGCGGTTGGTGTTTGGGACCAATGCCGAGTTGCAGTCCAATCCAGTTGTTACCGCCGCGCAAGGTTCCTTTGTTTTGTATGACCCAGCAACGGGCGGGCGCGAGTTCGGGGCGGTTTTGGAACGAGAAGCCGCTGGTGCCACCCTCCTCGGTGAGGATCAGGTCGACATTGCCGTCGCGGTCCAAGTCGCTGGCGACTAGGCAACGCGCGTCGTGGGTGTAACCAAGGTCGAGCAGGAAGCCGTGTTCAGCGAACGACTGCCCGGCATCGTTGAGCAGCAACGCGTTGGCCTGAAAACCGTCCCAGGAGACACGGTCGAGCGGTCCAAGGCGGGCGAGGTAGGGCTTGAACGAGGCCGCCTCCTGGAGGGCTGCGCCGTGACGCACGTCGCTGCACCAGAAATGGGTGCAGTAGTCGCGGGTCGAGTCGCCGCTGATGTGTCCGTTGGCGACGTACAGGTCTTCGTCGCGGTCGTTGTCGATGTCGAACGCGACCGTTCCCCAACTCCAACCGGTGCGCGCGACCGCGTCCGAGAAGGGGGCGTTCGCATACCGGAGGGGTTCGCCGCCGAGAAACATTCGGTTGCCATAACCCATCGCGCCGCGCATCGGGTCGGCGAGTCCGCCGTCGCGTGAGGCCATCGCATTCAGCCGGCGGGCCGTCGTCGAACCCATGCCGGTGGTGAACACATCGAGTTTTCCGTCGCGGTTGAAATCGGCCATCGCGTGCGCCATGCCGAAGCAGGCGGAGTCGCCGCGTGCGGGCAGGGCCGTCTCGGTGATGTCGGTGAAGCGCCCGCCGTCGTTGCGGAACACATCTGAACCGGCGAAGTCGCTGACCATCCACAGGTCGAGATCATGGTCGTCATCCAGATCGACTAGCGAGGCGCTGTAGGTACGGCGCGCGGCTTTGGCCGCGAGTCCGGACGCGTCGGTGATATCAGTGAACGCGCCGCCGCCATCGTTGCGCAGCAGCACGTTCGGCGGTGCGTCAAGGGCGTCGTGATACACCTCGGGCATGCGTTCGTAGGGCGACAACCATTGTCCGGCGAACAGGTCCAAGTCGCCGTCGCCGTCGATGTCGCCGGCACTGAGGCAGTAAATATTGCGCATTGGCGGCAGGGCGAGACTATCGCCATCTCCGCCACCGCCGCCATCTCCGCCACCCCGAACCAACGACAGCGCCGGTCCGGAAAAGCCACCGCCGCCATCGGCGTCGCCCGCGACGATCACCAGTTCGCCGTTGGCCCGGTTGCCGACCAGATCGAGAACGCGGTCGCCAGTAAAGTCGGCGAACACCAGCGCATCCAACGCGTCGCCGGCGGCTTGCAGGCTGTCGGAGAGCGGCAGCGATTCGAACTTGAATCCGCCTTGGTTCATGAACCGGCGGTTGATGTTGCCAATGGCGAAATCGGGCAGGGCGTCACCGTTTAGATCGGCACAGGCGAGTCCGCCCAAGGTCGGCCGGGCCGACGCGGCCGTTTTGGCCGCCGAGGTTTGGTAGGCGACGACGAACGAGGGCGGGCCGCTGCGTTCGGTGCGTTCGCCGTCGAGCCAGCGTAGACTCGTCGGGTTCTCCGGGGCTTCCGCGTTCCAAGTCGCCGCAAAGCGCCCGCGCAAGCGCAGCCGTCGTTCTCCCTGCTTGGCGTGGATGTTGCAGCGCACCACCGACTCGAACCCGCCATCGCCGAGTTCTCGGACGGATTCCTGATGCCAGTCGCTGTGCACGATGTTGATCCCGAGCGTGCCGAGCCGTAGCAGTCGCTTGCGCGCCTGTTCGGTGGTGATGGCCAGTCCAGACTTCAGTTCGATGCGTTGGATGCCGTGTTTCAGGCGCCGTTGCGATGCCACGAGGGGCGGGGTGACCGGGGTGACCGGGGTGATCGGGGCAATGGTCGGGGTCGTCGAGCTGGGTGCGTTGTTGGTGCGGTAACCGATGCCTGCGAGCACCGCGGCAAAGGATTCCGGACTGTGCTGGGCGGCGCGTAGCCGGTCCCAATGCGGAACGATCCACGCCTCTTCGAAACTGCGCGCCCGTTGCTCGTCCGGATATTGTTCGACGGTATCATCGGCAGGCACGGAAACACCAGGTCCCCCGCATCCGGCGGACAGCAACAAACCAAGCAGCGAAGTGATGAAACGCCACTCGCGACGCAACCAGATCATCATAGGGCGAGTGTACCACGTCCGAGCTCCGTTCGGCGAACTAGATTAAACCCTATAAATTAAAAAGTCCTCCGGGGCTCGAGGCACGCCGGAGGACTTAGGAGGGGTTTGGTTGGTTGCTATTCTTGAAATAGATGCCCCCGGGGCTCGAGGCACGCCGGAGGACTTTGGAGAGGTTTGGTTGGTTGCTATTCTTGAAATAGATGCCCCCGGGGCTCTAGGCACGCCGGGGGACTTTGGAGGGGTTTGGTTGGTTGCTATTCTTGAAAAAGGTGCCTCCGGGGCTCTAGGCACGCCGGAGGACTTTGGAGGGGTTTGGTTGGTTGCTATTCTTGAAAAAGGTGCCTCCGGGGCTCTAGGCACGCCGGAGGACTTAGGAGGGGTTTGGTTGGTTGCTATTCTTGAAAAAGGTGCCCCCGGGGCTCTAGGCACGCCGGAGGACTTTGGAGGGTTTGGTTGGTTGCTATTCTTAGATCGATTGCGCTCAATTATTTGTCGGAGGGTATCGCCGTTCCTTACGCGGTCATCATCTCATATGAGTCGGCTTCGCAGATGCGGGCTTCGTCTTCCATCATGTTGCGCAGCTTGTCGACGGCGGCATTTTGGATCTGGCGAACTCGTTCGCGGGTGATCTGAAAACGTTCGCCGACGGACTCGAGGGTTTCCACTTCGGCGCCTTCGAGGCCGTAGCGGTACTTCAAAATTGCTCTCTCGCGGTCTTCGAGAGATTCCATGTGGCGGAACATGCTGTCCTTCTTCTGCATCGCGTTGATCTCCTGGTAGGGGGTCAACGAACGCTCGTCGCCGATGATGTCCGAGTAGGAGCCGCCGTCGTCTTCGCCGATCGGAGCGTCGAGGGAGGTGGGGCGGGTGGAGACAAACTTCCAATGGGCGATCATGCCGGCGCTGACGTTCATCCGGGCGCCGATCTCGTCGTTGGTCGGATTCCGACCGAGGCGTTCGGCGAGGTCGATGGTGATGGTGCGCATCTTGGAGATCTTGTCGACCAAGTGGGCCGGGAGGCGGATGGTTTTCGACTGGTTGGCCAAGGCGCGTTTAATTGATTGTTTGATCCACCAGCTGCCGTATGTGCTGAGCTTGCCGCCCTTGTTCGGGTCGAAGCGTTCCACGGCTTTGATCAAGCCGATGTTGCCTTCGGAAATCAGGTCGAGGAGGGGGAGGCCGATACCCATGTAGCCTTGGGCGATTTTCACCACCAGGCGGAGGTTGGCTTTGATCATGTGCTCACGGGCCGCTTCGTCGCCTTCTGCGATGCGGGCGGCGAGTACGATCTCCTCCTGCTTGCTGAGGAGCGGAGTTTTCGAGATCTCGTTGAGATATGCTTTGATTGCTTTGTCGTTTTTCATGAGCCGGTCGCCCTGTCTTTGGTGGTAAAGTGTTTGCCAGTTTTCGTTTGACTGGTAACAAAGCAACTTCGATGCCAAGTTTGGATAAGGGCTCCGTGTTTTCCATATTTTCTTTCTTTTTTTTACGTTAAACTACTTGAAATTAGGTATTTACGGTTTTTCATAAAAAGTTGAACTTCCATTTGATTTCCAATAATGACGTGTTTAATTGTCCCCGAAATGTCCTTAATGGGACAGTTTCGCGAATGTGATTTTGCGAAACGGCGTTTGGATCAAGCGGTGTCCGTGCTGATTCGCCGCGGACGGGTAAAGAGGTATCCCAGTCCCGCGCCGAACCCGAATCCATGGAAAAAACCCCACAGCAGCCTGCCAAACTGCTGGTGTCCTTCGAGCAAGGGGGCCAGAAGCCGACTTTCTGCGCCGAACGATGTTCCGCTCTCATAGGTACTATAATAGCACAGTCCGCCCAGAGTGTACCCGAGGGTGTGCAACAGGAACAGGATGCCGAGGCATTCCCAGAACCAGCAAAAGCGCCGTTGCAAGACCGCCAGCATGATGGCGGTAAGGGCGGCCAAGCCCAGCGCCGAACCCACGGTTTCGCCCAGGGTGCCACGTAGACTGAAGTAACAAATGGTCCACAGAATGGAATACGCGAGGAAGCCGGGGACGAAGGCGGCGTAAAAGCGGACGATTTTTCGTTCGCCGGGAACGAGCCGATGCAGGAACAGGCCGGCGAGCAATAGATAGGTCAAGGCGATACTACTATAGAGGGCGAGTTCCCCTTTGATGAAGCCCGGGGGGAACGCCCATAGTGAGTAGGCGAGGACCGACACCACGCTGAACGCGAGCCCGCCGAGCAACATGGATACGGCGGGTCCACGCTGCGACTGTTTCGACCGCTTCGCTGCGGAACGGGCGCCGGGGACCGGGGCCGGTTCGGAACTCGCGGGAGCGTGGCTGGGCGGATTCTCCATGCTTCGATTGTAGCGTATTCCGCGAATTCGGACTAGGTAGGAGTCGCTATGAATTTTTGCTCCGACTGCGGCTCCGACCGCATCGCCCAAGGTACGCCCGCCAACGACAACCGTCTGCGCTGGATCTGTCCGGCCTGTGACCGCATTTTCTATGACAACCCGAACATGATCGTCGGCACCATTCCGGTCTGGGAAGGCAAAGTGCTGTTGTGTCGTCGAGCCATCGAACCGCGGCTTGGGTTGTGGACCCTGCCGGCCGGATTCTTGGAGAACGACGAGTCGGTGGAGCAAGGGGCGGTTCGGGAAACCTACGAGGAGTCCGGGGCCAAGGTGAAGCTGGTCGCGTTGCACACCTTGTTCAACGTGCCGCAAGTTAACCAAGTCTATATGCTGTTCCTCGCCGAGATCGCCGTCCCCGAATTTCCCTTTGGTCCGGAGACCTCGGAGATCCTGCTCGCCACGCCGGCGGAGATTCCCTGGGACGAGATCGCGTTCCAGTCGGTTCGTTTTGCGTTGGAGCGGTGGTGTGAGGATCCGGGCACGGCGCACCTGCCGCATCTGACCACGCATCCGGACGGGCGAAAATAGCGAGCGGTCGTTTCTTCGCGGGAGGGGTGATCGCACGGCGGCTCGGGAGCCCCCTCGCCCTCCAGGGACTATGGCAAGAACGTGCCATAGTATGGCAGACTCTTGCCACCCTATGGCAAACCTTTGCCATAGAAGGGCGAACTACTCGCCGAACAAATCCAGCTGTTCGCCGATGACTTTCTTGGCCTGTTTGCGCTTCTTGGCGATCTTGGGCAGGCCGGTTTCGGTGAACTCGTTGTCTTCGAGATTGTTGAGAATCTCGCGGGCGCGCGCGACCACCGGGGCGGGCAGGCCGGCCAGTGCGGCGACTTGGATGCCGTAGCTTTTATCCGCCGAACCCGGAACGATCTTACGCAGGAACACGATCTTGTCGCCGCTCTCCTTCACCAGCACGCTGTAGTTCTTCACGCCGGGCATGCTCTTCGCCAGATCGGTGAGTTCGTGATAGTGGGTGGCGAACAGGGTCTTGGCTTTCACCTCGGGCGTGGCGTGGAGATGTTCGGCTACGGCCCAGGCGATGCTGATGCCGTCGAAGGTGCTGGTGCCACGTCCGATCTCGTCGAGCACGAGCAGGCTCTTCTTGGTGGCGTTGTTGAGAATATTGGCGGTCTCCTGCATCTCGACCATGAACGTACTACGCCCGCGCGCGAGGTCGTCGCTGGCGCCGACGCGGGTGAACACCCGGTCGACCAAACCGATTTCGGCTTCGGTGGCGGGAATGAAGCTGCCGATCTGCGCCATGATCACGAGCAACGCGACTTGGCGAATGTAGGTGGACTTGCCGGCCATGTTGGGTCCGGTGATGATCAGCAGTTGGTCGGCGATGCCGTCGAGCAGGGTATCGTTGGGTACGAAGCGTTCGTTTTCCTCGAGTTGTTCGATCACCGGGTGGCGGCCTTCGACGATGCGCAGCAGGTCGCCATCGGAGAGCATCGGGCGAACGTAGCGCAGCGACAGCGCGCGTTCGGCAAAGCTGGCGAGAATGTCGATCTCGGCGATGGCGGCGGCGGTGCCTTGCAGGTCGCGTCCGCGGGTGACGACCTTGCTGCGGATATCGGTGAACAGTTCGTATTCGAGTTCGACCGCTTTGTCCTGCGCGCCGACAATCTTGCCTTCCCACTCTTTGAGTTCGGGCGTGATGTAGCGCTCGGCGTTGGCCATGGTCTGCTTGCGCTGGTAGCGTTCGGGAACTTTGTCCAAATGGGTTTTGGTGACTTCGATAAAGTAGCCGAACACGCGGTTGTGCCGGACCTTGAGTGAGCTGATGCCAGTCGCTTCTTGTTCCTGTTTCTGGAACGCGGCCAGCCAGTCGCGGCCGCTGGTGGCGGCGGCATTGTACTCGTCGAGCAGCTCGTTGTAACCTTGGCGGATGATGCCACCGTCTTTGACGGACACAGGAGGTTCGTCGACGATCGCGGTGTCGATCAGCTTGCGCAGGTCGGGCAAAGGATCGACGGCGGTGGCGAGTTCGGCGAGGCGACCGTCGACATGGCCTTCGAGCAGCGCGCGCAGGTGCGGCAGCGAAGCGAGCGAGACCGACACTTGGCGCAGGTCGCGCGCGTTGCCGGCGCCGGAGGTGAGGCGGGCGACCAGGCGTTCGAGGTCGCGGATGGCGCCGAGGGCTTCGCGCAGTTCGAGGTGGCGGGCGCGGTCGTCGACAAAGGTTTGCACGGCGTCGTGGCGTTCGAGGATGCCGGACAAGTCGGCCAGCGGGCGGACAATCCATTCGCGCAGGCGGCGGGCGCCCATCGCGGTTTTGGTGGTGTCCAAAACGCGCAGCAGGGTGGGGGCGCGGTGGCGGTCAGCGGTGGCGCGGGCTTCGACGAGTTCGAGGTTGGCGATGGTGGTCTCGTCGAGAATCAGGTAGTCGCCGGGATTACGTAGGCGCAACGGTTGAAGATGTTTGGCGTCGCGGCGCAACGCACGGGTGACGTAGTGCAGCACGCCGCCGGCCGCGCCGACCCCGGCGGCGTTGTGGTTCTTTTTCTTTTTTCCCTTTCCGCCCGAACCGATGCCAAAGCCTTCGAGGCTGTGGACGCCGTAGTGGTTGGTGAGCAGGTCTTGGGCCGAGTCGAGTTCGAACACCCAGTCGTCATGGGCGGTGAGCACGGTGCCGCGGCTGTTGCGGACCAGGTCGCCGAGCAGGCCGTCGTCGGCTTCCTCTTCGGGGACGATGCATTCGCTCGGGCTGTAGCGCATCAGATTGTCCTCGATCGCGCCCGGGTCGGTCTCCTCTTCGATCCAGAACTCGCCGGTGGACAGGTCGAGCATGGCGAGTCCGAAGGTGTCGCCGACTTGCATGATGCCGGCGAGGAAATTGTTGCGCCGCGCATCGAGGACTTGTTCCTCCATCACGGTGCCGGGGGTGACGACGCGGGCGATGGCGCGTTTGACGATGCCCTTGGCCTGGGCCGGGTCTTCCACTTGTTCGGCGATCGCGACTTTCACGCCGGCGCGGACGAGTTTGGCGAGGTAGCCTTCGGCGGCGTGGTAGGGCACGCCGCACATCGGAATTCTGTTCCGCTTGGTGAGCGAGATGTCGAGAATCTCGGCGGCGCGCTTGGCGTCGTCGAAGAACATTTCGTAAAAGTCACCGAGCCGGAAAAACAGGATGGTGTCGTCGGACAGTTCCGCGCGCATGGCACGGTACTGCTTCATCATCGGGGTGACTTTAGCGGGTTTGGAGGAGTCTTTGGATTTTGCCATGTTCGTGAGCCGCGAAAGGAGCGGTGGGGTTCAAGGAACTAGCGCGAGAACCGGCGGGCTGGCAATGGTGGAAGGGACTGATTTTCCGGCAAGCGGACTTTGATCCCCAGGCCCAGCGATAAAATCTGCAAGGGAATTGGAGAGCCCTCCGGCCATGTGCTAGTATCGGTCATGATGGAATATCGCCTCAACGAGGATGAGCCAGTAGCGGAGATGACAGTTACTCAATTCTGCGAACTCGTTCGCTCCGGGAAGGTGCCGCCCACAGCCTTCTTCCGAACGCCCCCACTCCAATGGCGTTTGGTGCACGGTGGATAATTTCCGGCCCTTTCACCAAGCGAGTCTGGTGGACCATCCTGTTGGTGATGTGCTGGAGGAGAAAATCAGGATCGAGGCGGAAGAGAAAAGGCACCGTGCGCAGTGGTGCGAGTGGTATCATGCCTATGCGTTCGGATCTTTGATCGAAGATTCGTACGGGCTTGCCGCGATCAAGGATATTGCCGCGGCCTCGTCATTAGTTGGAGCGGCGCGCCTCATCGTTTGTCCTTCGTTCTCTCCGGAGCGGTTCATCACCCTCTCGTTCCACCAAGATGGTGTTACGCTGGATGCCGTTTGTGGAAGGACCTCCTTGTGGGATACAGGGAATGCGAAATTTTTTGATGCAGGAGATGCGTTCCGCAAACGCCCCCCCCGCATTCAGTTCGTGGGAAACATTCGAGTCGATTTCGGGAGCTGTAGAATCTTGTCAGACAGCTACACTCGATGGCGTGTGTTATCGCCACAGGACTGCTGGTTCGAACAATATGGCTGATTCCATTTGGGATAATCCCGAAGAGCA
>Ga0209828_1002513_pt1 | contig 15114 bp, 12 predicted proteins | sample MaitaG_FD_187429 | JGI IMG/M metagenome (GOLD analysis project Ga0209828, IMG submission 187429) | Marine algal microbial communities from Maine, USA - Maine_Asex2 metaG (SPAdes) (version 2) | ecosystem: Host-associated > Algae > Red algae > Unclassified | place: Maine, USA | collected 2015-01-05 | reverse complement strand
TATTCTATAGCTCCATCAAATTGAGCACTATTGAAATCATTGCAGTCTTCCGTAATTATAAAACCGTCATTATCATTATCACATGATAGACTTAGTCGATTAGAGGCATAGCTTATGTCACATAGAATATCATGGAATTGCAAACTAATTGATGGGACTGGACAATCGTAAAATGAGCTATTGAAATTAACATCAAATGAAACATATTCGGATAAGCTATCAGATTCATTTGAGACACTGTAATTTGCAAAATTCGAAAATGAACTCCCACCAAAACCTTGGTAATCATCGATATAATTCAAGAAAAAGAATTTGATATTATTCAATATCGAATTGTAATCATTGATATTGGTGATCCTTAACCATATTCTTGTCGTAGAACCTAACAACTCAGTATGGGAAAAGACAATAATAGGCTGTGCTATAGTTCCGCATTGAGAGCATGTATTGTTATTATCAGTTATACTAACTGTACTATTACAGCTTGAAACATTTCCAGATCCATCTGCTACGGTAAAGCTAACTTGGTTCTGACCAATGTGAGAACAGTCAAACTCATCAAAATTTATACCGTAAGAAACGATACCGCAATCATCAGTTGACCCATTATCCAAATCCACAGGTGATATGTTTGCCACTGTGCCTCCCAAATCAAGAGAAATATTTTTACATAATGCAGTAGGAGGATTAGCATCATTACAATTCGTACAATTATGAGTATACGTTTCGCTCAACAACAATACATCATCACTACATTCTTTCAATTCAATATTATATTCTTGGCCAGGATTAAATGTTACAGTTTCACTGAACAAAATATCTCCTACAGAACCACCAAAGAAATCATCTTGGGGTGAGAAAATTCCCAAACCGGTCATATATATGTAGCCAGAAAACTGAATGTTTGACATCAGAATAACATCAACTTGGACAGCTCCTGATGGTAAACAAGTGAAGCTAATATCAAATTTTGGCTTAGGTAAAACTGTAATAGTGGAAACACTTATTGGAGAATTAAAGTTATCAACACATTCGTTAGTCAAACTTTCTATTGATTGGACTGTAAATGTATAGGTACCCGGCAAATCCATATCGTAATTGAAATCTGATGGATTTGCAAAATCGCAACATATGGGGTCGTCATTAAAAAAATGCACATTTTCATAATAAACACCATTGACTTGCACATTGTACGGCCCTTGAGGAAGTGTCGATTCATTGTACTCCATATACATCAAAGAGAAATTATTATTTCCTTCAATAATTGTAGTGCCCGGAAACGAAGCACATAACTCCCCTATATATAAAGTCCCATCACAAATTGCCTGCGAATGTGAAGTCAAAGAAATTGAAATGATACACAGTATTGCAATGATAGTTCTTAAGGTTTGCCGAATTTTGTTCATGCCCCAATATAGAAAATTGTGACTTTATAAAGAACGCAGTTTGACATATTAACGATAAAAATCAATAGCTATGTGAATCACTGATCTTGGCCTGCTAAAAGGGAATTGTTTACCACCCTCTTTTCCCCTTATGCTTAAAATACTTCGTATCCATCTTTCCGTCTACCACCATATTGGCGTCATCAAAATCTCCTCTGATTTCCGTGTATTTAAAATCTAAATCATCATGGAAATTAGTGTTGTTCATAGACACTCCATCTTTAAATTTTGTGTATTTGAAAATAGCATCTTCATGGAAATGAGCATTTTCAAAACTTACAAACTCTGAAAATTTTGTGTACTTAAATGTATTGTCATCTTCAAATGTAGTATTTGCGAAAGATGTCTTCTCAGGAAACTGTGCATATTTGAAAGTCGAACTTCCTTCAAACTGAGTACCTGAGAAATCACTATCCTCATCAAACTCAGAATATTTGAACCATGCTCTTTTCTGGAAATTGCAAGCTGTGAATTTGACATCACCTTTAAAGTGGACAATAAATGTATATTCAGAATTGCCATCTGTATGATCTATATTCTTATCATTAAAGTAAGCATAAACATGATCTTCAAATGTACAATTGACAAAACTGATATCTCCTCTTAATGTGGATTCTATATTATCACCTCCCCACATTTTTTTTCTAGGCAAATCAGGTAATTCCTCCTCTGCAGAAGTCATATCAAGTACGCCGACTATTGTCGTGTTTTCATAACTGACGTCATCGCCCGCTTTCATTCGATCGACAATATCTGAAGCATTTACCCTTGTTTGGGACGTTGTTAGTTGAGAATAGCTCATAAAAAATAAGCATAAAAAGAGAAGTTGGACTGAACGTATGGATTGTTTTTTCATTTTAAATTAGCTTGTTTAAGAATAGATTACTGCTTAATGACGTCAACACTAATTAAAAGGTTGCACCGTAGGTGTTTCGTTTTTTGAAATTGCTTAATTTGATTGGATGATTGATTGATTGATTGATTGATTGGATTCCAGTGATTGATTAGATTCCAGTGATTGATTAGATTTCTATTTTACTATTGATATTCTTTAACCAATCGATCACAGGCAGCATCTAGTAATTCGAACACGTGATCAAAGCCATCATTATAATATGGATCGGGAACAGCTCTATTTTCTCCAGGAAAAACATAGTTAAGGATAAGTTTGACTTTCTGTTTATCATCTTCTGAGACGGCTAATTTCAAAATATTCTGATAATTAGAACTGTCCATCGCTAAAATTAAATCGAAATTTTGAAAGTCTTCTTTCACAAACAATCGAGATCGTTGATTAGTAATATCTATACCATTTGCAGAAGCAGTGTTTATAGATCTAGGATCTGGAAGATCACCATTGTGCCATCCACTCGTCCCTGCAGAATCCACTATCCAATCCAATTTCAACTGATTACACTTCTGGTCTAATATACCTTGGGCCACTGGTGAACGGCAAATATTTCCAAGACATACCATTAAAACTCTCATATACTTCATTTTTTTAATATAACGAAAAAAAATTAGGCTTTGTTAATCATACTCTCTGTAATTTTTATCTATCTTAACACAGATGAAAATTCTCCATGTTTCAGCGGAATGTTATCCTGCAGCAAAGGTAGGTGGATTGGCGGATGTTGTCGGAGCAATCCCCAAATATCAATCAGGTTCAAATAGAATCTCAGAAGTCATTATGCCAAAATATGGAACTGCGTGGTTTCATAAACAATCGTTTGAAGCCATTTATAAGGGTCATTTTTGGTACCCTGGAGAAACAATTTCTTTTTCAATACAACTGTTGACTAGTGAGGATTTAGGCTTCAATCTTTATGTCGTTGATATTCCAGGAAAATTTGACCGCCAAGGTGTGTATGCTGATGGCAATGGATTCTTTCATGACGATTCTGAAAGATGGCTAAGCTTCCAACGAGCAGTGCTTATCTGGGTATTTACTCTTGAAGAGACCATTGATATCATACACGTACATGACCATCATACAGGAATGATTCCCTTTATGCTCAAACAAAGTTTTGATTTCCAATCTTCTCATCAAATTAAAACTGTATTTACAATTCATAATTTGGCATATCAAGGTGCTTTCGGATGGGATAAGCAATACTTGTTAGCAGCATTCGATAACTGGAAATCTGGTCTATTAGATTGGGATCAACAGATTAATCCAATCGCTGCAGCTATCAGGTGTGCTGATGCTGTGACCACCGTTTCGCCAAGTTACCTAGAAGAATTAAAAGTCTCATCTTATGGCTTGGAATGGTTATTTGAATCAGAGGATCACAAATGTTTTGGGATATTAAATGGTATTGACTACGACGTTTGGAATCCCGAAACAGATCAATATTTAAATCACCATTCTTCAGGAGATATGGGTACATTTAAACAAAAGAATAAAATCGACTTATGCAAAAATTATGGGATAGATCCTGAATACTGCACCATCAGTTTTATCGGTAGAATGGTCGAACAAAAAGGAGCTGATTTATTAGCATATGCAATGCACGCCATCTTAGCAGAAAGGCATGATATTAACTTTATTATTCTAGGAACAGGTGATCCATATTTAATGGACCAATTCAAATTATTAGATAAAAAATATCCTGAACAAACTGGAATTACATTAGCTTATAATGAAAAATTGGCGCATCAGATCTATGCAGCTTCGGACTTTCTGATTATGCCAAGTCGCCATGAGCCCTGTGGATTAAATCAAATGTATTCTATGCGCTATGGCACTTCCCCCATTGTAAATAATACAGGCGGATTAATCGATAGCGTAATCCATTATACAGAACGAAATGGAACTGGAATAAAAATTAATTTTCTAAATGTAGAAAGTATTATAAAGAGTATAGTTGATGCTATTCAGCTATATGGTAAAAAACAAAAATTTAAAACGACTGTGAAAAATTGTGTTGACAGTAATTTTTCATGGGAAAGTTCATCACAAAAATATATTGACATCTATGAATCCCTTATCAACTGAACTTAACGCAAAAACGATTAATCTAATTTTAGGAGGCGGTAGAGGCACTCGATTACACCCATTGACGAAAGTCAGATCAAAGCCAGCTGTACCGATTGCAGGAAAATATAGACTAATAGACATTCCTATTTCGAGTTGCATCAATTCTGGATTAAGACGCATTTATGTATTGACTCAATTTAATTCTGCGTCATTGAATAAACACATTAATCATTCTTATCAGTTTGATATGTTCAGCAATGGCTATGTTGATATTCTTGCTGCGGAGCAAACTGCTGAAAGTGGAGACTGGTTTCAAGGAACAGCAGATGCAGTCAGACAATCATGGGCCAATACGAGACATCGAGATGCCGAATATATAATTATACTATCTGGAGATCAGCTGTATCAAATGGACTTACAAAAACTCCTCCATTCGCATATTCAAAATGATGCTGAAATTACGATTGCCACCATTCCGGTCGTCGCCAAAGATGCAACAGCATTTGGAATTATGAAGGTTGCGTCTGACAATTCTATTTCTTCATTTATAGAAAAACCAAACGAATCGCTGCTGCCAGAATGGACCTCTGAAATGCCCAAAGAATTTACGGATCAGGGTAAACATTATCTGGCGTCAATGGGGATTTATGTATTTAAAAAAGAAATTCTCAAAAAATTATTATTCCAAGAATACACCGATGATACTGATTTTGGTAAAGAGATAATTCCAAATTCTATTAAAAATGATTATCGAGTGTATAGTTATCCCTTTGATGGATATTGGGATGACATTGGAGATATAAGATCATTTTTTGATGCTAATATTGCACTAACAAAACCGAATCCCCCTTTTAATTTATTTGATAAAAATTTTGGCATTTATACAAGATCACGACAATTGCCACCAAGTAAAATCTTTGGCACTCAATTATTAGAAGCTTTTATCGCTGAGGGTTGTTTGATCTATGCCGATCTCATGCAAAATACGATTGTCGGTGTCAGGTCGCGAATCGGTAAAGGCACTGTGATCGTCAATACGTATGTCATGGGTAATGATCGATTCCAATTTACTGTAGATATTAAACCAGATGAAATCCATATGGGCATCGGTGATCATTGTTTTATTAAAAATGCGATTTTAGAAAAGCATGTTCATATCGGAAATGATGTCATGATTATTGGGGACGACTCACTAGATGATATCGAAACTGACTTATATACTATTAGGAAAGGAATTGTTGTGATTCATAAACATGCTGTAATCCCGCACGGGATGAGAATTGGACTAGATAAAGATAAGCTTTAGAATTATTTACTAATACATATATATATTATTAAATATTTGTTAGTCGTGTCTATTTTAAACTAAGAGACTTTTTAGTATAGCAACATCTATACACTAATAAATAAAATGTCTGTATTAACAATACGGTCTGGTTTGCTCCGAGAATAAATAATTAAAATCTGACTTTTATAGAGTACAATAAGGAGATTTATTACTCTTTGAATACAGAATAAACAAAGAGGATTTTACCTCTTAATGCATAACTTTTGGGGAATTGATTAATATCACTATAGCATAAAGGCTCCCAGCTATAAAGTGTTCTGACTCACAGCAATGTCTTTTCTAAAGACTATTACTCACAATGCCCAGGATATCGAGGACTTGGAATGACGTCTCTGATATTTGTCATCCCTGTAATAAATAAGACCAATCTCTCAAAACCAAGACCATAACCAGCATGTTTACACGTGCCAAATCGACGCGTATCAAGGAACCAATCCATCTCCTCTTTTTCAATATCCATCTCTTCCATTCGTTGCTCTAATTTGTCAAGGCGCTCTTCTCTTTGAGATCCGCCGACAATTTCTCCAATACCTGGAAATAAAATATCCATCGCAGCAACAGTCTTACCATCTTCATTTTGGCGCATATAAAATGCCTTGATGTCCTTAGGATAATCAATCAGAATAACTGGCTTTTTAAAGTGCTTCTCTACCAAATATCTTTCATGCTCTGATTGTAAGTCAGCTCCAAATCCCTCTATCACAAATTGGAATTTCTTTTTCTTATTCGGCTTAGATTTCATCAATATATCAATCGCCTCAGTATATGTCAGTCGTTGAAAATCATTATCTAGTACAAACTGTAGTTTCTCACGCAATGGCATAGGTGATCGCTCGTTTGCTGGCTTTTGTTTCTCTTCATTTTCTAACCTCTTTTCTAAAAACTCAAGATCATCACCATGATTATCCAGACAATATTTAATTACATATTTGAGCATATCTTCTGCATTATCCATATTATCATGAATATCAGAAAATGCCATTTCTGGCTCAATCATCCAAAACTCCGCTAGGTGCCTTGAGGTATTAGAATTTTCAGCTCTAAACGTGGGACCAAAAGTATATACATCTCCAAATGCTAATGCACCAAGTTCAGCTTCTAATTGACCAGAAACAGTGATGTTAGTCATTTTACCAAAAAAATCTTGAGCATAATCGACCTGTCCTTCTGCTGTCCTTGGTACATTGTCTAAATCTAAGGTCGTAATCTGAAACATTTCTCCTGCTCCTTCAGCATCAGAACCAGTTATGATTGGAGAATGCATATAGAGGAATCCACGTTCGTTAAAAAACTGATGAATCGCAAAAGCAATTGAGTTTCGTAATCTAAATATTGCACCAAAGGTATTCGTCCGAAAACGCAGATGATGAATTTGTCTTAAGAATTCTAAGCTATGTCTTTTGGGTTGCAATGGATATTTTTCAGGATCACTGTCTCCTAAAATCTCAATACTATCTGCATGAATCTCCACAGATTGACCGCTCCCTTGCGATTCTACAAGTTTACCAACTGCCTTAATCGCAGCACCGGTTGTAATCCTCTTAAGTAGAGCTTCATCAGTACTTTCACGATCGACCACTATCTGTAATGGCTTTACTGTGGTCCCATCATTCAAAGCGATAAATTGATTATTCCTGAATGTTCTGACCCATCCACACACAGTCTTTTCAGTTCCTATGTCTGAAGAAGATAACAGTTCTTTAATTCTTGATCGTTTCATCTATCCAAATTTGAACTGCAAAGTTAATTCCTTGGCTGTATTAATAACTGTCTTAGCCTAAATATTTATTTGTCCTCCAGATTTGAAATCAAATTAACGGCTTGCTCGTAGACTGGAGACATATCCTTAGCAGTGGTGCTCGCATATAAAGCCCTTTGGCAGGTCTTGATTAAATCGCTAAATGATGTGATTAATTCTTGACTTGCTTCATTCTCATGTAGGACTGACTCGATATGTTTTTGATTTAAATCAGCAGGCGCTACCATAAATTTATCAGAGATATACCCGTAAATACCATTATTGATTTCTTCGTAAAACAATTTTTGATTTCCTATTGCTTTCGCACTTGAAGCTGTCTCTAGTCTTTTCATAGCCAACTGCCTTGCTGCTGATTGTCTTTTTAAGCTGGGATCGATTGACGCTTCATTGAGTAATTTCCTTTTGTAAAACACAAGTCCTAGCATTGATAAAAACGGCAAGCCAACCAGAGTCAAGTGAAAAGGTGAACCAAAAAAAGACTTCCCTTGACTACGTAGTGATATGTCTTCACTCATTGCCCTCAGTTCTCCTATATTGTCTTTATCGATATTCAAAGACCCTCTACTTCCTGTTCCTTGCAATACACCAATTCTGTAATTATTCGCAAACAAAGTGACATACTCATTACTGTCAATATCAAAATATGTAAACTCTGGCTGCACATTAAATGTCCCTTTTCGATTTGGTACCATGAGGTATTCATATACTTTATCAACTCTGATTTCATCTCCTCTCTCCGTACTTTCATCTCGTAGAACATTAGGATCATAAAAATCAAAAGCCTCATTTGATTGCAGTGGAGCTTGTACAGATTTACCATCTCCAATACCTCTGATATGCATTGTCATCGTCACAGCGTCATCTGTTGTCACCGTCGATTTATCAATACTCGCAGTCATTGTGTATTTCCCAATTGCACCAGAAAAAGAGCTTGGCGCATGTGGCGGTGTGTTTAATACTGAGATGATTACAGCTTCAGTATTTGTAACAAATGGTTTTGTCCGTGTACTAAAAAAGAAACTATTTCTTCGCTTATTTTCTATTGGCAAACCCAAAGTGATGCGGACAGGATCAAGTGTAAATTTTCCTTTTTGTTGAGGGAAAATAGCAATTGTGCGCAGTGATTTTTTTGTGTACTGAGTACCGTCTATGATGACGCGTTCGGCTCTGTCACTTAGATTTCTCACTCTCTTTGCATAAAAGCCCTCATATGCAGGTTCATTATGAAAATCAGCAGAACTCACATCTTTAGTTGTATATAGCATATACTTTGCTGTAATCTGCTGGCCGATATAAACTGTAGAATCAGATAACTCTAAACGCACAAAAATATCTTGCACATCCGAACCATCTGCAGTTTTCGCTTTTGTCTTTCCTTTAAGAACCTCAATTTGTATTGGCTTTGATTTTATTGATTTCCCTTTAACGATAATAGAAGCCGCTCCAATCGTATATTTTCCAGTTTTTTCTGCGACGAGTGAATATCCATAGCTTATTTTTCTCGACATTTTGCCATTAATAATTTGCATCTGACTGGATTGGCTAGGACCTGATACGACAGTAAAATTCTTAAATGAAGGTGGTCTAAAACTTGTTCCTTCTGCATTATTGAGTGTGAAGTTCACATCAAAATATCCATCTACCAAAACTTGCTTCGCATCAGAGCTCGCGGTAAATGTAACTTGAGAAAATGTATCTGAACTGATTACAAAAAAGAATATAATCAGACTAAAGGCATACTTCATTAGATCTTTCTTTTCTTCACTTTTGGTTTGGATGGTTTTGTATCATCTGTTTTCCTTTCGGGAAATAAGTCGTCTTGACCAAAATAATCATTGTTTTCAAATAAATCACCAAACTCAAAATTAAATTTCTGGGTCATAGAAGGTCTTTCAATGATACCTTCTGGATTAGGCAATACGAATAACTTTAGAGGTGTTGTTTCCCAATCGTTTTCTCCATCACTTACATATGCAGGCGCGATATAAATCTCGCCTAAATCTGTTGGTTCTAGAAAATAACTAATACTTTTTTGCTGTCTAACATCACCGTTTATCGAAGACATACTACTTGACTGATTAGGTCCACCAACAATGTTAACACCGTCAAATTCTGGAGTTTTTAATTCACCATCAATATTTAAAAGTATGAATTTAACCTCAATATAATTACCAATTAAAATGGAATCAGAACTCACTTCGACAGTAAATGATTTGTCTTGTGCATAAATGGTCAAAGATGAAAAAACGATTAAGCTATGTAGTATAATACTCCGCATTAGTATCTAATTTAAAAACAATATTTACCAATCTTTTTTAGGTTTCTTCTTACTTCCTGAAACTTTTCTCAACTTCTCCTGAACTTTCTTTTCGTCGTTTTCACTAATCTGTAATAATTTTTCAGCGTCTTCCTTACTTAATTCTTGAGGCTCTTCAGCAGTATTTTCATTTTCGTTATCAACTTGAGACTCTTCACTTTGTTGCTGCTCTTCTTGAGAACTTTGCTTATCTTGTTGTTCTTCTTGATCTTGTTCTTGCTCTTGCTCCTGCTCTTGATTCTGATTTTGCTCTTGTTGATTTTGGTCTTCGTTTTGCTCTTGTTGCTGTTCTTGTTGTTGCTCCTGTTCTTCTTGTTCTTGCTTCATTAATTTTGCTAAAAATAAATTTCGTCGCGCATCTAGATCTTCTGGATTTTGCAAGATTGCTCGTTTATATGATTCGATAGCTAAGTCTAACTGTCCACTCTTAAGTAATGTGTTGCCTAGGTTATAATTAGAAATAGACTTCTCTACATTTGATGATCCTTGCTGCGATGATTTTTCAAATTGACTAACAGCTTCCTCATATCTGTTTTGTTGGTATAAACTATTGCCTAGATTATACTGACTTTTCATTGTATTTTTCTCTTGAGCCGCCTTTCGATACTTTTCCTCTGCAATTGTAAAATCACCTTGTTCATAAAATGCATCTCCATCACGAAGTAATGTGTGCGCAGTTTGTGAGAATGATACCGTCGCACACAAGCAGATCAATAACAGTAGTTGACCAACATAAAGTTTAATATTACTTGTCATATCTCCTATTTTTGATTAGACCCTGAATCAAGTTCAGGATGACTACCATCTATTCATAACTCAGCCATACTTATCGTAATCATCTATTACGACTCATCTCTTATATCTCATCTCTTATATCTCATCTCTCACCTCTTATCATATTTCAAAAATCGACTTCCCTTGCTTTAGAGTTCCACGATTTGAAATTAAATATTCAATAAATAATAGCAAAATTCCAAAAGCTAAAAAGTATTGAAAATAACTTGCATATTCTGAAAAAGAGCGTTGCTCTACTTCTTGCTTTTCAAGTCTGTCAATTTCATTTTTAAGATCAGCGATAATTTGATTCCCCTCTTGCACCAAAAAATATTCTCCACCTCCAGAAGAGGCCAAACTTTTCAGCAAGTCAATATTTAAGGCACTTTTAACTGGATTACCATTTTCATCTCTTTTGTATTGCTCTCTACCTCTATCCACATATGGAATAAAGCCTCCTTCTTCTGTTCCTATTCCTACAGTAAATACAACTAGACCTTTGGATAAGGCTTCCTCTGCTTTTACAACAGCTTCTTCATCGTGACTTTCTCCGTCAGTCACAATGATTAGAGATCGTTGATAATCTTTATCATTTTCAAACGCTCGCAATGCTAAATCAATAGCTTCGACGATTGCTGTTCCTTGCGTACCCGCTTGGTTAGTATTCGCTGAAGACAAAAAGATTTCCGCTGCAGAATAATCATTACTCAGCGGCATTTGCAAATAAGCACTTCCAGCAAAATAGATCAAACCAATTCTATTTCCTTTTAAGCTTCTGACTATATTTTGTGTCAATCGTTTTGCCCGTTCTAATCGATTAGGAGAAATATCTTCCGCCATCATACTTTGCGAAATATCTAAGGCGATAAAAACATCCGAACTTTGAGCCCTGACTTTTTCCTTTTTATTTCCCCACTGAGGATTGGCCCAGGCAATACATATGAAAGCTAAAGCCAATAATAATAGACTAAATTTTAAATTCTTTTTTGCCCATGAAAAATGAGGTGATAATTTTTTAAATAAATTAGCTTCACTCAGTTTTCCAGATTCATTGTTAACCCAAACTCTAAACACATAATATAATAGAAGAAGCACTGGAATAAGAACCAGTACATATAAATATTCTATTTGTTCGAATCTAAACATATTTCTTAGTCGACGGTCTATGGTCAATAGTCCATAGAACCCATTTATTTTTTATTTAAAATGTATCTCTTTTATCAAACTCTCTTTATTTAAATTTACTCAACCCATCTTCGACTACTAGTCTATGGACTATCGACCAGCGACTAGTTATCGACCATTTACGGCAAAGTTCTCAACACTGTTAATCTCAACAATATTTCTAACAATAAAAATCCAAATCCCCACACTAAAAACTTCCTAAATTCTTCACTATATTTTTTAAATACAGTTACATCAATTTCTGTTTTCTCTAATCGGTCAATCTCTGCGTAAATGGCTTGCAAACTTTCTTCTGAAGTAGCCCTGTAGTATTTCCCTCCAGTCATCGCTGAAATATTTCGAAGTAATTCTTCATCTATTTCTACTCTCGCCATTCCAAACACATATTTACCATCGCTTCTTCGACTTATCGGAGACAAGGCTTTACCGACGCTCCCTACGCCAATCGTATATACTTTTACATTGAATTTCTGTGCAATCTCAGCAGCTAAGTTTGGAGGAATATATCCTGTGTTATTAACGCCATCTGTTAATAATATAACTACCTTACTTTCTGCTTCGCTTTCCTTCAATCGATTAACTGCCGAGGCTAATCCACTACCTATCGCAGTCCCATCATCTAGTAATCCACATTGTAAATTATTAAGAAAATCTTTGACAACTCGATGATCGGTAGTCAAAGGACACTGAGTAAAACTCTCTCCAGCAAAGACGACTAAGCCAAGTCGATCATATGGTCTTTTATCTACAAAATCCTTAGCCACTTTTTTAGAAACTTGTAATCTATCTGGCTTAAAATCTTGTGCAAGCATGCTACTCGACAAATCCATAATCAACATAATGTCAATGCCTTCAGCCTTTACTTCTTCCTCCTTCAGTGCGAGTTGCGGTCTTGCTAACGCAATGATAAAAGCCGCTAATGACAATGCACGTAGCAATGGTATAAACGGCACCAAACGACTTCTAAATGTCTGAATATGCTCTATGGATTCAAGGCTTGGCAATGTAAAATATGATTCAGTTTTTTTCTTTTTCCATCTCTGCCATAATCCTATTATTGGAATTAATAATAATAACACCAAGATGTAAGGATTAACGAATTCTATATTTGGGAAAAGGAAATTCATGATTCAGTTGTTTCTTCTTTTTCCACAAAAACTTGTTTTGTTTTATTTACAAAATCAATTGCTTTGTCTAAAAAACGCTCATGTACAGAAATTTCTGGTGTAGCTTTCGCGAACTTTACAAGGTCGGCCACTTGCAAGATTTCTTTTAATGAAACTTCATCATCAGATTGAAAATTATGTGTTCGTAATTCTCTTGCAATCTCATCAGTCGTTGATTCAAGTGCTTGGATATCATATCGATTCTCCAAATATTCTCGAATAGCAAAAGTGAGCTTTGACTGGTATTCTTTAATTTCACCTTTCTGCCACAATTCTTCTTGCTGAAGGTCATTCAATCTATCTAAAGCAATCATGTGCGCCGGTTGGATGATCTCTATTTCTTTTTGACTTATGCCTTCTTCACTCTTCTTAAGCTTAGTAATTAAAAACCAAATCAACGCCAGTCCAAGAATGGCTGCAGCGATAATAAACCAATGATAATAGTCAGTAATATTTTTATCCTCTTTAATGATCGGCTTTATATCTGCAATGTCTATGGAATCGCTTTCTAATTCTGATAGATCAAATGGAGCGGAAATAAAAATTTGACTGACTCCAGAGTAAGGGTATTGGTAAAGAGAATCTCTATATTGAAAAGATAGTGAAGGGTGTCTCAATGCTTGAGGACCAGGATCCCAAAAAATAATTTCTATCGTATTTTCTAAAAGAATTTCATTTCCTACAGTCGTTGTATCAAACGATAATTCACTGTCAATAAATTTTCCATCGGCTTGGATTTCTTGCCACCTTCCTAAATCAGTTATCGTATAATCCGACACAACAGGAACCGGTACTTCTAATGAATCTCGATCTTGCTTTCGCTGAGTTTGAACAGCTGAAATAATAGAATCTAATGCTGATGAATTAATTGACACTATATCTAAAGCTGCTCCTTTTTTTACAGTTAATGTATATTCGACTGCATCACCAATTAAAACCGTGTCTTTATTAAAGGCAGCAGTCACATTGATTTGCCCAAAACAATTGACAGTCAAAAAGAAACATATAATTATAGTGATCAACCTCATTATCTCTTCCCTCTTCGTTTAAAGAATTTTAATAATGATTTGACATAATCATCATCAGTCTTAATACTTAAAGTATCTGAACCAGTCTTCGTAAAAGACTCCTTAAAATACTGTTGATGTTTTGCGAACCAGTCGTTATATGTTTGTCGCAATTTTTTTGATGATGTATCTATGATTCTTTCCTTTCCTGTCTCAGCATCTTTCACTCTGACCAAGCCAACATTAGGCAAGTTCTCTTCTTTTTCATCATAGACGTGTAAGCCAATAATATCATGTCTTTTGGCCGCTATTGATAAAGCTGACTCATAATTCTCAGCCATAAAATCAGATAAGACAAAACAAGTACATCTCTTTTTGATGACATTATTTAAATAAATTAATGCATCTTCTATATTTGTTTTAACTCCTTCTGGTTTGTGATAAATACACTCTCTAATAATTCTCAAAATATGAGATTTACCTTTTTTGGGTGGTAGATATTTTTCAATATGATCAGAAAATAAAATAGCTCCGACCTTATCATTATTTGTAATAGCAGAAAATGCTAGAGTTGCCACTATCTCTGTATTGATTTCACTTTTAAATCGATTGACTGTACCAAAAAAAGATGATGGACTGATATCGATTAAAAACATAACTGTCAGTTCTCGCTCCTCTTCAAAGACTTTCACATGCGAACTTCCAGTTCGTGCTGTGACATTCCAATCGATATTTCTGACATCATCACCATATTGATAATCACGGACTTCACTAAATGACATCCCTCGACCTTTAAACGCACTTTGATACTCACCTGAAAAGATGTGCTTGCTGAGACCCTTTGTTTTGATCTCGATTTTACGAACGCGTTTTAAAATCTCTGCGGTATCCATTTTTTAGTTGATGGTTTTTAGTCTATAGTCCATAGTTTGCATTTTCTTCCCGACGCTCACTTTGTTCGATTCGGAATCTTCGCGATGCATTTTCTCATTTCCCCATTTCCCCATTTCTTCATTTCTTCATTTCTTCATTTCTTCATTTCTTCATTTCTTCATTTCCTCATTAACACATTTACATATCAGCACATTTACATATCAGCACATTTACATATCAGCACATTTATCATGGCACTT
>Ga0209828_1002510_pt1 | contig 15128 bp, 14 predicted proteins | sample MaitaG_FD_187429 | JGI IMG/M metagenome (GOLD analysis project Ga0209828, IMG submission 187429) | Marine algal microbial communities from Maine, USA - Maine_Asex2 metaG (SPAdes) (version 2) | ecosystem: Host-associated > Algae > Red algae > Unclassified | place: Maine, USA | collected 2015-01-05 | reverse complement strand
GTTTGCCCAGTTTTAAAAGCTGCATCCACATGAGAGCTATTAAATGCTGATTTATTTTCTAACAACATTTTATCAATAACTTGAGAGTCTTTTTTAGTAATAACTGTATTGATAGCATTAGAAGAAATATCTACTTCTCCAGAGGACAATAATTGTTTTAAAACATTAGAGTTATAATTGCTAGCTAAAGCATATTCAAATACAGTTGAACTAACTGTATTATTATTTGCTAATACAGTTTGTACCATATCTGCATTTTTTTGGTCAATTGCTAACTTTAATGTTGCCTCTTGGTCAATGGATCCACCAGAATTAATTCGCTCAGACAATACTCTATTAGCCTCATCTACATCACCACCTTTTAAAGCATTTTCTACAGCTTTGGCACTTAATTTACCTTCTATTTTAACTTCAGTAAGTTGTACACCTTCATATTGTCGATCCCAAATCCTTACATAGCGTCCAACCATTTTACTACTGATTGGTGTAATACTAATTGGCTCTTCTGCTCTTTGGCTTACAGATAATATTTTGGTTGCAAAGCCAGATGAAGCACAATCTACAGGATTATGTATGTTTTTAAAATCAGGATCATCACTTACAACCAGAAGTAAACTATTGCTCCTTGGTTCTGTATTTAAAAATTCTATTCCAGAAATTGATATTGTTACTTTTTTAAGCTCGTAACTTGCACCTAAATCTATTTGAATCCATTGGTAATTAAGCCTTTTAGTTTTTGAAGTAAAATCAGCTTTTGCAGCTTCCTCTTTAGTGATTTTGGATTTACCGTCCACTATAAAGTGTCCGTCTTTTGCTCCGGCAATAGTAGACATAGTAACAGTTTTTCCTTCAGCTATATTTTCTTGAGCAGAAAGTATAAATGTGCATGCAAAAACAAATAAGAATGATAGTGATTGTAAATTATTAATTATTGATTTTTTTTCTGTGCATTTTTTTTTAATAAAACTATTGTTAAAGCAATGATGACTCATAAATAAATTATTAGTTGGTTAGCACTATTAATTTAAACATAAATTAATAGTTTTACGAATTTATTAAAAATATAATTAATATTTGTCTCTAAACAAAACAACAATAGGCATTTACAACTGCTAATAAGTAGTAGATAAATTAGATTTATGAGTAAAAAATAAATACTGTTAATTGTAATTTTTATGTGCTTTACGTTTTTTGGAAGCGTTTTTATAAATTAAAGCACATTGAAATAATTGTTTCTCACTTAAAGGGTTACTAATTGAGGTCATTATTTTTGATGCATTAGTAATTACATAACCTATAGGCACACTTTATTTTGTATATTTAGCTATAGCCGAAAACTTACATATTAGGGTGTCTAACTAGTAAGGTTTGAATAAAAGAATGCGCATTAGTTAAGATAACTAATACTGAATTAATCATTACAAAAACGGTAATGATTTTAAGAAATCTATTTAAATTATCCTTGGATATTTATTTAAAAAACGAGTCTACAAACTCATGTTTATTAAAGACCTGTAAGTCTTCAATACCCTCACCGACACCAATATATTTTACAGGAATTTGAAATTGATCGCTAATACCAATTACTACACCGCCTTTTGCTGTGCCGTCTAGTTTGGTAACTGCTAAGGAGGTGACCTCGGTTGCGGCAGTAAATTGCTTTGCTTGCTCGAAAGCATTTTGTCCGGTTGAGCCATCTAAAACAAGAAGGACATCGTGTGGCGCGTCTCCAATTACTTTTTGCATAACACGTTTTACTTTAGTTAACTCGTTCATTAAATTAACTTTATTATGTAAGCGTCCTGCGGTATCAATTATAATGACATCTGCGTTTTGGGTAACTCCAGATTCTAAAGCATCGAATGCAACGCTTGCAGGATCACTACCCATATCCTGTCTTACCATTGGCACTTCTACTCTATCTGCCCAAACTTGCAACTGGTCTATTGCAGCGGCTCTAAAAGTATCTGCTGCACCTAACACTACGTTTAAACCTTGCTTTTTAAATTGGTAAGCTAGTTTACCAATAGTTGTTGTTTTACCAACACCATTAACACCAACAACCATTAGTACATAGGGTGTTTTTGTTCCGTTCATTTGCTTTGGTAGTTCTGGTATTGTATATTCTGTGTCCTCACCAGAATTGGTTTCGCTTAATAATCCGCCAATTTCCTCACGCAGGATTGTATTAAGTTCGTCTGTACCCAAATATTTATCTTTTGCAACACGTTCTTCTATACGTGTAATTATCTTTAATGTTGTATTTACTCCAACATCACTAGATACTAAAACGTCTTCAAGATTGTCTAAAACGTCTTCATCTACCTTAGATTTTCCTGCTACAACTTTACTTAGTTTACCTAGAAAGCTAGTGTTCGTTTTTTCTAAGCCTTTATCTAGGGTTTTCTTTTTTTCTGAAGAAAAGATTTTTTTAAAAAAACTCATTTTTAATTTGTTGTTTTCTGATTAATTGTCATTCAGAAACCCTACGTTATATGCATTGAGTCTCAAAACTTTTGGGAGCAGCGACAACCTTTTCTATTGTACTTAAAATTCTGTAGTAGAAAGCCTGACAAACACGATGCCTCAATGAGACTTGGTGACTCCTAAAATAGTAATAACAAGAGTCGCGCCTTTTACGATAAACTGCTACTTTGTCATTAAATCGTAAAATAACGTCATATTCTTACATTAAAAAAGCCGCTTTCTAACAGAAAGCAGCTTAATAAGATGGTAGTAGAAGTCGTTTTATTTCTTGTTAAGGAAATCGTTTACAAATTCTGGTGCCATGATTGATTCCACAAACATGTAAGCTCCCGTTTTTGGAGATCTTACCATTTTTATTGCTTTCGATAATCTTTTTGACGATGTCTGTAAAGACGCTACGGTTTTCTTTGCCATGGTTCCTTATATTGTATTATTTAATTTCTTTATGAACAGTCATTTTCTTTAAGATTGGATTAAATTTCTTAATTTCCATTCTATCAGGCGTGTTCTTTTTATTCTTCGTTGTTATATATCGCGATGTACCTGGTTTCCCAGACTCTTTATGCTCTGTACATTCTAATATTACCTGTACTCTGTTTCCTCTTTTTGCCATTTTCTTATTACTTTATAGCTCGGCTATTATTTTATAAATCCTTTAGATTTTGCATCTTTTAACATTGCTACAATACCAATCTTGTTAATTGTTTTTAAAGCAGAAGTAGACACTTTTAAGGTAACCCACTTATCCTCTCCAGGAATGAAGAAACGTTTTTTAATTAAATTAGCATCAAATGTACGCTTAGTTCTATTCTTTGCATGCGACACGTTGTTACCAACCATTGCTTTCTTTCCTGTAAGTTCACAAACTCTTGACATTACTTATAACTTTAAATTGTTATTAAAATTCGAGGTGCAAATATAGTAAATGTTTTAGTATTGACAATTTGTTTCTTATCAATTTTTAAAAATTTCTTTTTTAAACAGTTCTAAAGCCTTGTTTACTGCCTTTTTTATTACTCTAGTTCGGTTATTTCCCAATTGATATTTATGTGAGATAACGCCTTTTTCTGACGCTATTGCAATATAAACGGTTCCAATTTCTGCTTCAGAATCTCCTTTTGTTGGCCCTGCATTACCTGTTGTTGCTAATGCATAATCTGACGCATATAACTTTCTACATTGTACAGCCATAGCTTCAACAACTGCTGCGCTAACCACAGAATGTTCTTTTATCAAGTTTTCTGAAACACCTAAAATATTTATTTTACTTTGCGTTTTATAAGGCACTATTGCACCTTGAAAATAAGCCGAAGCGCCTGCATGTTGCGTAAATGTTTCGGCTAATTTTCCGCCTGTACAACTTTCTGCTATTGCTAGTGTTTTATGACACTTGGTTAGTTTTTTTGCTATTAGCACTTCTAATTCTCCATCCGCTTCAAATCCTACAAACACCTCTTTAATTAATGGTAATACGGCAGTAATTTGTTTATCTATTTCATTACTTAATTCTTGTGCGTTAATTCCTTTTCCAGACAATCTTAATCTTACCTTTCCTAAACTTGGTAAATAGGCTAATTTAATGTAATCTGGTAAATTATCTTCCCAATCTTCAATTTTTGCAGCCAACATACTTTCTCCTATTCCATACGTTAAGAGGGTTTTATGTTTTATAAATGGACGTTTATATTTTTTTATTAACTTCGGAAGGACTTCTTCTTGCATTAAAGTTTTCATTTCTAAAGGCACTCCTGGCATGGAAATAAACACTTTTTCTGCTTTCTCAATCCATATTCCTGGCGCGCTTCCAACCCTATTCATAAGCACTTTTGCTTTTGAAGGCATTAACGCTTGATCCAAATTTACTTGTTGTAATGGTTGTTTAACATAATCACGCCATAGCCTTTTTATATTTTTTGTAACGGAAGCGTTGCGAACCAAGGTATCATTAAAATACTCACAAATAGTATGTTTTGTAATGTCATCTTTTGTTGGACCCAAGCCTCCTGTAATAATAATGATATCGGCATTTGCTTCTGCTTCCGCCAAAGCTTTTAAAATATGTTGCTTATGGTCTTGAACAGAAGTTATTTGGTAAACCGATACTCCAATACTATTGAGCGCCTTACCAATGTATGCAGAATTTGTATCTATAATTTGCCCAATAAGAATTTCGTCTCCAATGGTAATAATTTCGGCTTGCATATTGTAGTTACAAATTAAAATCGGACTTGATTTCGGCTGCGGCTCTTTCTACAGCAAATAAAATGTCTGCTAATTGGGCAGAGACATCTTCACTTTCTTTTTCTTGTTTTCCCCAATCTTGTACTTCGACTAATTTATCAAGAACATCCAATTCGAATACGTCTATTGTAGGTTTCATTTTATGCGCAGTTTGGTAAGTTTGAATAAAATTACCACTTTCAACAGCATTCTTTAAAATTATTGCATCTGCGGGCACTTCTTCTAAAAAAGTTTTAGCAAGAGCTAAAATAAAATCTTCGTCGTTATCTGCTAATTCTTTTAATCTATGTAGTTTATAATTTTCTTCCATTTTATTTTACTGTTATAGAAAATAACTGTTTATCTTCTATATATCCTGTTAATTTATCGTTTGCAACTACTTTACCAACTCCTGCTGGAGTTCCCGTAAATATAATGTCTCCAATCTTTAAAGTAAAATATTTTGACACATATTCGATGATTTCATTGATTTTCCATAACATTAAGCTTGTATTTCCTTTTTGCACGAGCTCATCGTTCTTTTTTAAGCTAAAATCTAAATTGTTTAAATCTCTAAATTCTGTTTTTGGTAACCAATTACCAATTACCGCCGCTCCATCAAATGCCTTTGCTTTTTCCCAAGGCAAGCCTTTTGTTTTTAATTGTGCTTGTAAATCGCGTGCTGTAAAGTCTATACCTAGACCTATTTCGCTATAATATTTATGTGCAAACTTTTTGTCTATATATTTACCAACACGGTTTATTTTTACTAAAACTTCTACTTCATGATGTACATCGCTTGAAAATTCTGGAATAAAAAAAGGCTGTTTTTTTAGTAATATAGCTGTGTCTGGTTTTAAAAACACAACAGGATCTACTGGCTTTTGGTTTTTTAATTCTTTAATATGGTCTGTGTAGTTTCTTCCTATGCAGATTAGTTTCATTTTTTAAGACTATAGAGAATAAGCGCATTGCTTTTAGACAATAGATAGCTTACCCTTGTGTTATTTCCTTTTCTGACTGTTTTCTTAAGAAAAAAGACATTATTAAGTTTTTACTCTTTTGTGATTATTTTTACGTTTTTTAATCACGAATTACAGTAATTCTCATGAATTGTTATTCTTGACGATTGCTCTTATTGGTTTTTATACTAAATTTCACGAACACTATTCACAGTAAACTGAGACTAAGACTTCGACTAAAAACTATATCTTATTATTAAAAGCTCTTAATTTAATAACAGTTAATACCTTTTTGGTGTACAGCGGAAAATCTGCATTGAGAAGCCATCCAAAATATCCTGGTTCTTTATCTAAAACATCAAGCACTTTTTTATTTTTATGTTTTCCAAAACTAAAACACTCTTCTCCTTCTTCGTTATAATTAATAAAACCTGCAAAATCGGCAAACTTTTTATGTACACTAAATTCTGCTAAAAACTTAGTATTGTTTTCTAAATCTTCATAACGGTCTAACTGTGCTTTTAAAACTTCGTAAGTAGCTAAAGTATCTGCTTCAGCTGTATGTGCATTTTCTAAGCTTTTATTGCAATAAAATTTATAAGCTGCACCCAGTGTTCGTTTTTCCATTTTATGAAAAATTGTTTGTACATCTACTGCTACTCTGCCTTTCATATCAAAATCCATAGCTGCACGAAGCATTTCTTCGGCTAACAAAGGAATATCGAAACGGTTAGAATTAAATCCTGCTAAATCGCAGTCTTTAATCATAATATTAATCTCTTTTGCAAGATCCTTAAATGTTGGTTCGTTTGCAACACGCTCGTCTGTTATACCATGAATAAGTGAAACCTCATGAGGAATTGGCATTTCTGGGTTTACCAACCATGTTTTACTTTCTTTATTACCGTTAGGAAACACTTTTAAAATAGATATTTCTACCACTCTATCTTTAGAAATATTTATGCCTGTGGTTTCTAAATCGAAAAAGCAAATAGGTTTTGTAAGATTTAAATCCATGTAATTATTAATTTTGCGCCAAAATCGTGGTACAGTTTATGCAAATATAAATGTATTATGTTATTTTTACTTTAATATCAATTATAAATATGAAGACATACCTTACGCTAATCGCATTGTCATTACTTACTTTAAACGGTTTTGCACAAATCGATCACAAATTTGTTAAGCTTACTGAAGAAAAAAAAGGTAAACGCCTAACACTTTATGCAACAAATACTGATTCTATTTCTTATGATATTTTTTTAAAAGTAGACACTAAAGATTTTAGACGAAGTAGTAACAGACCTATAATTAGAAATATTGCTGCTAATAGTAAAATAAAACTTATTACACTCATTCAATTAACTGGTAGCGAAGGAAATTACTCTTCTGTTTTTGTAGTAAACGAAGTGGCTTACGCTTTGGAGTTAGATAAAGATTTTGAGGCTTTGGATTTTAAATTAGATCGTGCTATAATAGATAAAAAAGTAACGCTTTTTACTAAAGAGAATTGTCTAATTTGTCCTGATACAAAACGCATCTTGGAAAACAATAAAATAAGTTATAAAGAGTATAATATAGATAAAGATAGCACAACCTATCTTAAAATAATTAAAGAATTTAAAGCCAATAAAAAAAACGGTAATGAAAACCACATTCCGCTTTTAAAAATTGATGATAAAGTTTATAATAATATTAAAAACACTGAAAATTTTATCGGTGCCTTGCGTGAAGCTTTCAATTAAATTTTTATTTCTGAAACGGTTTTTTTATAGCGAATAATTAAATCCAATAGTAAATTGCCGCTCGCGTAACGCAAACTGAGCTTGAGATATACTATTGGTATTATTAAATATTGAACTAAAAAATCGTGTATTAAACATATTTATTAAAGACGCTCTTAAAAATAATTTTTTGGATGGTTTGTAATAAAATGAGGTATTGAAAACCGAATTATTATTTTTTATATTACTAGTTGAAAATGCGGTTTTTACAGACTCTAGCTCTAAATTAATTCTGCTTTTTTTAGTAGTATAAAAATCCAGTTGTAAATTATGTTTTAAAAAGGTATTTGTATTTTTTAAAGTATTTATTTTTGAAATACCATAATTTAATAGGCCCTTATATTTTAATGCATACCATGTATTTTCATCTAAATCGAGCTCCACTGTGGCCGTATGGGAGTTGTTAATATTTGTTTGAAAGGTACCATTAAATAACTGCTCACTAATTTGATGGTTAAACGTATATTCTAACTCTGTTTTTAAAATTTTAAATACCCGTTTTGTAAAACGAGTACTGTTATTTAATAATAGTGACTGGTTTGGTAGGTTAGTAGCATTTACCTCAACCAGACCATTAGCATCTAAAGTTGTAGCAAAAGTAAATCGAGAAGTTTCCCTACTTACAGTTGTAGCATTATTAAAAAATAACCCTTTTACTATATTTTTATTGCTAAAATATAAACTACTAGATACATTTTTAAAAACATTAAAATTGTTAGGGTTTTGAACAAGACTTGCATAATTTTTTAAAATTAAACCATTATATAGCTGGGAAAAGTTAGAAACTCTAGCCGTATGCGCTAAAGAAAAATTAAAATCCCAATTTTGATTAATTTTGTAAAACATATTACATTCTGGCTGCAAAAATAAAAAATAACGCTGTTTATTTATCGCTGAGTTTAATAACTCTTTTTGATTTAAATTTAAAAACATCAAATTTGATCCAATATCAAATGTCATCTTCTTGGAAGAAAACTGCGTATTAATAGCAGTAATCGTTTTTAAAGTTTTTAAATTAAAATCGCTCTTAAATGGATAAGCGAACTGGGTTTGCTCATTATCATTTTCTTTAAATAAATGGCTCATTAAATTTTCGGAACTGTACTTTAAACTCTGGTTAAGCACCAATTTTAATTTTCCTATATCCACAATATAATTGCTAAAACCGCCAATATTAGCCTGCATACTTTGCGCGTTTTGATTTGTTTTTAAAGCAACAAAATCACTTGGAATAGATGCATTAAACACACTAGGACTAGTAACGGTATTCGCTTTATAATTTGCAACCTCAAAAAGTAAAGCACTATTTAAAATGTTGTTATTTACAGTTGTTTTAAATTCTAATGCATTAGAAAGGTTAAGGTTTGTTTTGTTATAATTATAACTTAGCGGTAAATTATTTTGAACGATGAAAGACGCACCTCTAGATTGAGTACCGTTAACTAATAGTTTATTTTTTAGGTATATGGTTTTTTTATTAATCTCGCTAACAACGTCTGCAGAATAATTATGAGTATTCAAATTGTCGGTTGTTGTTTTGTTAACGGCTGTCACTTCATCTTCAAAAAAATAAGATGTGTTAGAGGCTTTCTCAATAGTTGTGTTTGTTGTATTATAATTAACTGCTACCTTAAGTATAACTTCCTTATCGGTTTTTAATAATACATTGTTGGTAAAGGCAAGGGCTTCATTATCTAACCAATACTTGCTTGATAATCCATAACCAGAGGTATTAGGGGCCGTAAGCACATCTACATGTTCTAATTTAATGGCATCTAATGCGCTTAAATTATTGGTTAAATTTGCTCCGTTGTAGCTTAAGGATTCGCCTATATTATTAATTTTAAAACTTGCAATATCCTGTATTTTGTTTTTAATAATAATGGGCGTTATTTCTGCTTTGCCAGTAACAAATGGTACGCCAATATCGCCTTTTGTACTACCAAAAATTATACTTCTATCTTTTTTTATTGTAATATTAAATGCAACGTTGTTAGAGTTTGTTACACCTTTATCTATAAGTGCGTGGTTATGCTTTTTTAGTATTTCAATAGTATTTACAGCATCGGCTGGAATGCCTTTAGTCGCCACACTATACCGCCCTTCTAGCAAATCTACGCCATTTATGTAAAGATGGCTAATGGCTTTGTTATTATAACTAATTTGTCCGTTTTCACTTATAACAACACCTGGAATGCGTTCTATAACCTCTTCTATAGTGTAATCTTTGGTTTTTTGTAAGCCTTTAACCGTATAAGTAATAGTATCTCCTTTTACCGTTAATGATTTTTTAGCCTCAAGGACAACTTGTTTCAAAGCATTTACTTTTGGTGAAAGTATAAAAAACAACGCCTTAGACTTATCTATTACACGAAGTGTTTTAGTTGCAAAAGCCAAATGCCTACAAGTAATGCTTAAAGTATCGTTTACTGTTACCTTGGGAAGTCGAAGCGAAAACTCACCATTGGAGTTACTTGTTGTAAATGCTATAATTTCACCTTTATTTTGCACAGCGGAAACAACAAAAGATGCTTGTGCTATTGGCGCATTTAAAGTGTCGTTAACAACACCTTGTACTATAAAATGTTCTTGTGCTGCTGTACTATAAGTAATAAAACAAAAAATAGTAATAAATAAAATAGTGATGCACGTAAATTTCAATATAAAAGTAAGATTTTAAACCTTTTGGTTAACGTTACAGATTAACTAATTATCTGTTTTAAGTTCTATTAAGTTAATATCTTTCGACTTTTTTATTTTGTTTGGGTCTCGAAGTTTAATTGATTCAGACGCATCGACACGTAAAACTTTCAATTTTTTGCCCGTGTTTGTATAATTAATTTTTTCGCCTAAACTTAACATTTCATAATTATAAGCCATCCTATTAAATGTGGCACGGTCTGTAACGTTAATTTCTTTATTGGACTTATTACTCAGTTTTTTTAACTCCTGCAAAGGGCGCTCTACAATAGCATAAAAACTAAAGTCGTAACTTTTTGTACTGTCTGTTATATTTAAAATTAATCCTGGCAAGCCTTTAAATTTATAAGGTCCTGCATTAATTGGCAAGTCTAAACAGTACCAAGCTTCCCAGTCCCTACCACCATAAGTTGTAGTAGCATTATTACATTGGTATCCTTTTATAGTTTTGGTTTTATCTCCAAGCACCCAATTAAATTTTGCGGTTTCTTGGTATGTGTACTCGTCTTTATCTATGGCATCTCTAAAAGTTATTGTATTATTTTTTATGGTAACGGTATGTGTTGTAAAAGAGAAATATTTATTAATATCATTATTAGTAAGTTTTCCATTTAGCCGTAAGGTATCTAGCGTCATGGTGTTGTACATTTGATATATCGATTCGTCGCCTTTTACTAATAATCTGCTATACTCCTGCACTGGATTATTTGCAGAAATACGGTCTTTAAACGAATTTAAATAAGTGATACTATACATCGTGTTAGCACTAGACTGTGCATAAGCCGTGGCAATACTAAATAATAATAATAATAAATTTTTCATAATAGTTTAAATATTAATTTCTTCTTTATACCAGATAAAATAGCAGGTTTCGCTTTAATGCACATTTTCTTTTTAAATCTTTTCTAATTTCTGTAGCTTGCTCTTATGTAAGTTTATACAATGTCATGTTAATATAAGCAACACCTGCATTGTATGAAACAGAGCACTAACCACTAACGTATCCTGCTTTTATAAAACTTGATTTGCCAGATTAATTTTGCGGATAAAGCGAACGATAATGCATTAAAAAACACCACAGATAAAAACATATTTTTTTGCAATAAACAATTTATTATTAGAAACCATAATACAATTAAATAAATTATAACATAAAAAAATCAACCATCAACTTAATAGTGCAATTTTTAAAATTTTCTTAATTTAGATAAAATATTTTTGAATGAAAAATCTAATACTCCCTTTACTCCTATTTGTAATTACATGTACATCTGCTCAAACTAGCCAGAAAGTATACGATATAATAGATGCTGTTTCTGCAAAACGTATTGAAAAAGACATTCAAAAATTAGTAGATTTTGGTACTAGAAATACCTTTAGCGATACACTATCTAACACTAGAGGAATAGGTGCTGCAAGGCGCTGGATTAAGCAAGAATTTAAAACTATTTCTAAAGATTGTAATAATTGCTTAGATGTATTTTATCAAAAAGACTTTGTTACCAAAAAAGGCAATCGTAGAGTACCTCACGATGCTTGGGTAGTAAATGTTTTAGCCATACAAAAAGGTACAAAATACCCAAACCGCTATGTTATTATGAGTGGCGATATTGACTCTCGTGGTAGCGATACCATGGAGTTTACTAAAGATGCTCCTGGTGCTAATGATAATGCATCTGGTATGGCAGGAACTATTGAAGCAGCAAGAGTACTATCAAAATACACTTTTGAAAACAGTATTCTTTACGTTGGCCTGTCTGGCGAAGAGCAAGGCCTTTTTGGTGGTGGTGGTTTAGCAAAATACGCCAAAGATAAAGGTTGGGACATTATTGGTATTCTTAATAACGACATGATCGGCAATATAGAGGGTGTAGATGGAGTTATAGATAACCGTACGTTTAGAATATTTTCCGAGCCTGTTCCTGCAAACGAAACTGATAAGCAACGGCAACTTAGGCGCTTTTATGGTGGTGAAGTGGATGGCATTTCAAGACAATTGGCAAGATATATTTATAAAAACGTAAGGGTATATATGCCAGAAATGAATCCGATGATGATTTATAGATTAGATAGGTTTGGTCGTGGCGGGCATCACCGTCCTTTTAACGATTTAGGTTTTGCAGGAATTAGAATTATGGAAGCTCATGAAAATTACACACAACAACACCAAGATATTAGAGAAGAAAATGGTATTAGGTATGGCGATGTTATAGAGCATGTTAATTTTAATTATGCTAAAAAATTAACGGCTGTAAACGCTATAAATTTAGCAAGTTTAGCCTGGGCACCTCCAGCACCAAAAACTGTTGCTATTGGTGGTATTGTAGAGCCTTCTGTTAAATTTAAATGGGATAAAGTTGAAGGTGCTGTTGGTTATAAAATTTATTGGAGAGACACCACCTCTCCTACTTGGGACCATAGTCGCTATGTTGGTGATGTTTCAGAATTTATGTTAGATGGAATTGTTATTGATAATTACTTTTTTGGAATAGCCGCTGTTGGGAAAGATGGTTTTGAGAGTCCAGTAGTTTTTCCTAATGCTATTTTAAGATAGAAAAATGAAACTAATTGGTTCACTTCTTTTAATATTTTTTCTCTTACTTAGTTGTAAAGTACAACGGGTTCAGCCTTCTTTTGTAACATTTATCTCTACCAAAGATTCTATAGCCGTTGTTACCAAAAATGTTTTTAATAGCCCGGCCTTTGTTACCACCATCAATAATGCTACAAACCAAAGTAGTTATTTTCAGTTAAGGCCATTAGAAGAAAAAAAAATCATGACATTTAACAAAGCCGAAGCATCTAAAAATTCTATTTTAAAAAAGGTGTCGTTTAAGCAACAGTATGGCTATCATGAAACACATTTACAGCATTATGATACACTGTATAATTACCAACTGCCTTATTTAAAGCAGGCAAAATATAAAATTATTCAAGGATATAACGGAACGTTTACACACAATACTTTTGTATCTCGATACACTTTAGATTTTAATACACAAATAGGTGATACCATTGTGGCGTCTAGAGGCGGTGTTGTTTTAAAAACCATAATGCATCATAACAAACAAGGTGTAAGTTCTAGATTTAGGCCTTATGCTAATTATATTGTAATATATCATAGAGACAATACCATTGCACAATATGTACATTTAAAGCAGCACTCTAATTTAGTAAAGGTAGGAGATACAGTGAAAACAAACCAACCTATAGCCTTATCTGGTTTTACAGGGCTAACAACAGAACCACATTTACATTTTGGCGTATTCAAATCTAATAGAAAAGGTATTTATTCTATTCCTATTATATTAGATGCTATACCTGCTAAAAACTATAAAAAAAACAACTATTACTTAAATGATTAATATAAAAAAACTTTTAGTAGCTCTTACCCTATTTACATCTCTTTCTAGCTTTTCGCAAGGTTTACTTAAAAATAAAAGCAATTTTAACAGGCAAGACACCCTTCGTGGAAGTATAACGCCAGAGCGCAGTTGGTGGGATTTAACATATTATCATTTAGATATTAAGGTTAAACCCAATAGTAAAACTATAGTAGGTAAAAATACTATTGGTTACAAGGTACTAGAGTCAAAACAAACGCTACAAATTGATTTGCAACCACCTTTAAAACTTACGCGCGCAACACAAAATGGTAAAGATCTAAAAATTGTACATGATGGTAATGCCCATTTTGTTACCCTGCAAGCAGAACAGATTATTGGCGATACTAATAGTATAATAGCCTATTATGAAGGGCAGCCCAAAGTGGCAGTTAATGCGCCTTGGGACGGTGGTATATCATGGGAAAAAGATAATAATGGCAATCATTTTATTGCATCATCGTGTCAGGGTTTAGGCGCAAGTGTTTGGTGGCCCAATAAAGACCATATGTATGATGAAGTAGACAGTATGCTTATAAGCGTAAATGTACCTAAGGGATTGACTAATGTGTCTAACGGAAGGTTAAGGAATATTGAAGAAAAGAAAAATTCTACAACGTTCCATTGGTTTGTAAGCAACCCGATAAATAACTATGGTGTAAATATTAATATTGGTGATTATGCAAATTTTTCTGAGGTTTATAAAGGTGAAAAAGGCGATTTAGACTTAAACTATTATGTATTAAAAGATAATTTAGAAAAAGCTAAAACCCATTTTAAAGATGCACCAAAAATGTTGAAAGCTTTCGAACACTGGTTTGGGCCTTACCCCTTTTACGAAGATAGTTTTAAATTAGTTGAAGTGCCCTATTTAGGTATGGAGCACCAAAGTTCGGTTACTTACGGCAATAAATATAAACAAGGGTATCTTGGTAGCGATTTATCGGGTACTGGTTGGGGTTTAAAATTCGACTTTATAATCATACATGAAGCTGGACATGAGTGGTTTGCAAATAACATTACCAATAAAGATATAGCTGATATGTGGATACACGAGAGCTTTACCTCCTACTCTGAAAATTTATTTTTAGAGTATTACTACGGAAAAAAAGCTGCCGCCGATTATGTTATTGGCACTCGAAACAACATACAAAACGATAAGCCTTTAATAGGAACCTATAATGTGAATAATGAAGGCTCTAGCGATATGTACTTTAAAGGTGCAAACATGTTACACACTTTAAGGCAAATGGTAAATAATGATGAACAATGGCGACAGGTATTGCGCACACTTAATAGTCATTTCTACCATCAAACAGTGACTACTCAAGAGATTGAAAATTGTATAGCCGATGTAACAGGCTTGGAATTAGACGGCTTTTTTAATCAATATCTAAGAACTGTAAAAATTCCAACCTTAGCATATTCTTATAACAACAATGTAGTTAAATACCATTGGGCAAATACAGTTAAGGATTTTAAAATGACAATTGAAATTATTGTTAATGGCACGTCATACTATATACATCCTACTGATGATGTTAAAAGTTTAACCATAGACAGTAAAATAAAATCGTTTAAAGTTGATAGAG
>Ga0209828_1002502_pt1 | contig 15146 bp, 14 predicted proteins | sample MaitaG_FD_187429 | JGI IMG/M metagenome (GOLD analysis project Ga0209828, IMG submission 187429) | Marine algal microbial communities from Maine, USA - Maine_Asex2 metaG (SPAdes) (version 2) | ecosystem: Host-associated > Algae > Red algae > Unclassified | place: Maine, USA | collected 2015-01-05 | reverse complement strand
AACGTAACAATGTTTCGCATGAACAGGTAATCAGTATATTTTTTACCGTCACTTCTGATATCTCTAGCCATCCGCCAGCTGCTGCTGCCCGTGCCGTTGGCCTTGTCGATGTTCCGCTCATTTGTGCTCAAGAAATGAACTTAGCAGGTGGGGTTCCGTTCTGTGTTCGAGTCCTTATGCACACTGAAAGTGATTTAGATAAAGCAGATATTAGGCACGTTTTTCTTAGAGGCGCTGCTAAGTTGCGTCCTGATTTAGCTGAACCTGGCGATGAAGTTATCTAGCATGACACAGCCTGATTCAGCAAATAAAAATGTAACTGTTGTTGGCTTAGGTCTTATTGGTGGATCAATTGGTTTGAAACTTCGTGAGCTTGGTTGGAATGTAAACGCTGTTGATGAAGATGCCGCTGTCCAAGCCCAGGCTGTTGAGCTTGGCGCTGCAGATCAAGTTGGTTTTAATCCTGATAGCTCTATTGTCTTTATTGCTACGCCGGTTGGCTCTATACCTAAGGCTGCTCTAGATGCGCTGGAAAACTCTAATGCGGTTGTGACTGATGTTGGTTCTACTAAAGCAACTATTGCTAGTGAAGTTTCGCATAGCCGTTTTGTTGGTGGTCATCCTATGGCGGGTTCTGAGCTTGATGGTCTAGTTGGCGCTCGTAAAGATATGTTTGATGGTGCTTTGTGGATTCTTACTCCAGATTCTGCTACTTCTGAAGAAAGCTACAGTTTTGTTCGTGAACTTGTAATTTTGTTGGGCGCTGATTGTGTGACCTTAACACCATCAGCCCATGATGAGATAGTTGCCCAGGTTAGCCATGTCCCTCATCTTGCTGCAGCGAGTCTGATGAATTCTGCCGCTGACAGTGCTGACGACAGTGGCGTTATGCTAAGGCTTGCTGCTGGTGGCTTTCGTGACATGACCAGAATTTCTGCTGGCCGGTCAGTAATCTGGCCCGATATTTGTTTTGCTAATTCAAAAGCAATTGCAGAAGGAATTGACGGCCTGATTGACACTTTAACTAATGTTAAAAAGTGGGTTGTAGAAAGTGATCGCAAAAACTTGTTAGCTCATTTAGATTCTGCTCGTCAGGCTAGGCTTAATCTTCCTGTTGGTTTTGGCCCAGATTCTGAACTCAGTGAGATTGAATTGCCAGTTTTGAACCAGCCTGGAGAAATTGCTGCGATTACAGCTTTGGCTGCGAAGCTTGATGTGAATATTATCGACTTGGAAATTTCGCATTCAGCTGCGTCTACTAGAGGCGTTATGATTTTGCTTGTAGAAACTGAATCAACAGATACTTTTATTCCCGCTTTGATAGAACTTGGTTATCAACCAAGAACCCGACCTTTAGATGTTGTTGAAGATTAGATCACTGGCGGAATTGGTATGACTGATTTAGATATCCGACCTATGTCGAAAGCAAATATTGTTGTTTATAAGTCAGGCCGTGCTTTTGTGAAAGCTTTTTCAAAAGTGTGGTTTCGTTTTTCGGTTACCGGGTTAGAAAATATCCCGCAAGATGGCGGTTTTATTTTGGCTCCCGGCGGCCACCGATCTTATTTGGACACTCCGATTACTGGGTTGTTAAGTAACCGTATCCCGAGGTTTATGGGTGCTCATTCGTATTTTGATAAACCGTTGCTTGGTCGGTTCCTTTATTCGATGGGCGGTTTTCCTATTGAGCGTGAGGCGACTGATCGTGATTCTATGAATAAGGCTCAAGCTCTATTGGAGAGTGGCCAATCATTAGTTATTTTTCCTGAAGGTGCACGTTTTAGTGGCCCGGTAATTGATTCAGCAAAATTAGGGGCAGCCTTTCTTGCATGCCGTGCCCAGGTTCCGATAGTACCGGTTGGTTTGGGTGGAATGGAACGGGCTATGCCTAAAGGAGCCTTTTTTGTTAAGCCAACTAAGTGCGCTGGGATGATTGGCAAGCCAATTTATCCTCCCAAGCCGCTACATGGTAAAAGAGTTAAACGATCACAAATCACAACATATTCTGAAGAGGTTTTTGGTGAGTTGCAGAGTTTGTTTGATGCTGCTCAAAACAAGTGTGGTATCAGCCAGTAACCGGTTTGATAAAAATTTCGTTCCTGCTTGCAGGTAACGACCCGAGCGGAGCGGATATACCGAGGGATCTACAATTTATAGAGATCCCTATATTACTTGGGATGCATCAAATTCACTATCATTGAGTTTTGGGCCATTTTCGATTGGACCACCGAAGGCAAAGGCGCTTAGGGTGTCTATTGATTTTAATAGTTTCCGTAGAGACCTTGGTGGCGGAAAGTATTCGTCTTCTTCAGTTACTGAGACTAGTTCTACACCTTTTTGTGGGCTTAGTTTTTTGATTACTGCTTCTACTACACTTTCTGGTGCAGATGCTCCGGCTGTAACTCCAACTACGCCTTGGATGTTGTCTGGTAATTCTTCTGGGCCATTTACTCGGTAAACATTTTTGCAGCCTGATTCTTTTGCGATTTTTGCTAAGGCAATAGTGTTGGAGCTGTTGGCTGAGCCGATTACGACGACTGCATCACATCTGTCAGAGATTGTGGTTAGTGCGGCTTGACGGTTTGTTGTTGCAAAGCACAGGTCCGATCTTTCGGGAGTGTAAATTTCTGGGAATTTTTCTTTGGCTGCATCAGCCACACCTTCCCAGTCACGGTGGCTTAAAGTCGTTTGGGCCAGCAACGCTGTGGGCTGATCGAAGTTGGGGAGTGCTTGCACTTCTTCAACTGATTCAACTCTGTGAATGGCTTCAGGAGCTACTGCCATTGTTCCGACGGCTTCTTCGTGGCCTTCGTGACCTACATAAACTATTTGGTAACCCTTGTTGGCCCGTATTTTTACTTCGTGATGAACTTTTGTGACGAGTGGGCAGACTGCGTCGACTACGTAGCTGCCTCGTTCTTCTGCTTCTTTGACTACTTCTGGTGCTGATCCGTGGGCGGAAAGCATTATTGGTTTGCCTTCAGGCACTTCTGAAATTTCGTCGATAAATATTACGCCTTGTTGTTTGAAGCTGTCGACTACTAATTTGTTGTGGACTATTTCGTGGTAGCAATACACGGGTGCTTCAAATGTTTTGACCATCCAAGACAAAGCTTTGATAGCCATTTCAACCCCAGCGCAAAAGCCGCGGGGCGAGCATAAAAGAACTTTTTCAACAGCGGATGAGTTAACAGTTTCAAGATCAGACATCTACGCTCATTTTACACCCAGTTTGTTCCTAGCGTGCTCTAAACAGTTTTTTGCAACCTTTACAGTCATTCCCGGCTACGATCGGGAATCTGCAGCGGATCATATGTTTGGAAAGATTGTTAACTTGTCGAAGTAGCAGTCTCGGAGATTAGCCCTGCTACATGTATAATGTGCTAGTGGATTATCAGGCGCTAGAAAAATGGCATAAAGCTGGGTTGGAAGTACCTCAACCTGAGTTTATGGCAATGTTCGCTAGAGAAAACTTCGAAGAGACTAACTTAGTTTTTGGTGCACTTGCTCAAGAACAGGGTGCAAACCTTTCTGAATTATGGGCAGCTCTTACTGAGCGTAATAAAGGACATGGAACAGGGGATAGCGCAAATTTCATTAACTTAGAAAATGGTTTTGGAATTAAGTATGTCGCTCTAGGTCAAATAGCTGATGCAGGCCAAACCATTGGTGTAACCAGATCCTTCATTAATGAGTTTATTCTAAGAAAATGTTTTCATTCCGATAATTTGCCTGGTGTGCACTCTATTGCTTTAACAGATGAGTATGCAGCTTTGTTAGTCGATTACCGTGGTGAATCTTTTCACCCGCATAATTTTCCTAGTCCTGAGGATATACCAAAGGTTGCGGTAAATATTGCTGCAGACCGCCGGCGCCAATGTGTCTTGGCACCTTAGATAAAGTTAATGGTGGCCCAAAAATTGGCACACTAATCTGTCCGCCGTGAGTGTGTCCCGAAACTAGATATTTAGTTGAGATAGCTTTCTCTTAACAATTGTTTTGATTCTCTTCGAAGGGATCTTGGTCACTAAATCGTGTGCCTGGGAGATTTCAAAGTTTTCTTCTAAGTGTAACTCTGGCAGCGATTTAAATTGATTACTACGTGTTGCACTTAAATAGTAAAAATCTACTAAGGCCTTTTCTGGAGTGGCAATCATCGCCTGATTTTGTCCGTAAGGCTCAAAACCAAAGAAAAACTTTGGATCTACTCTATGAACCGAAAATACTGCTTTGGTGGTTATCACTTGTTTACTTGTAGTCAATGCTATGCAATAAGTGTGACCTGGAATTTGCTCAATTATTCCGTGATGATTTAGAGCACTTTGAAGGCTTACGTAGGCAGGAGCAGGAAAAGTAATATAACAAGCCAAATCAAAATTTGAGACCTTGCCTTCTAATGACCAAAGACCTTTTTTAATCCGAAAAACTAGACCATCTTTTTCAAGTCTGGAAAGTAAATGGCTGGCGTATGACGAAGAAATGTTAAGCAAAGCAGAAACATCTTGTGTCTGAAAAATTGGATGCTCTAACCGATTGAGTTTAGCTAGAGCTTCAGTTTGTCTCAATTTGCATCTCCAGTTCTAACAAAAGAAAGTACGCTGTCAACCATAGAACCCCAGATGGACTCTGTTTGGTAAAACTCTTGATATTCGGGCTCGAGATAGGCGATTACCTGGCCGCAATAATCTTGGTAAGTTAAACTATGAACCTTGTCCTCAACTTGTTCTGCAATCCCGTCACTTGTGGGTGTTAAGAAACCTGCGTCCAATAGGTGCTTGATGTCAAAGACATCACGTGTTTGAGTTTGAGTGCGGCCAGCCAGCGCTTCGATTTTTTGATGCAGCCCTTTTTCACCACTATAGTGCCTTGCTAACACTGGTTTGAGTTTGTACTTTGATGTCAAACCTTCTACTGCTCCAAATTCTGTACCATCTTGAACGTTGTTTCTGCGTGAAAACTCTACTTTGGTATTGAATTCTCTTTGGAGTTCGTCAGAAACAAGTACTATTTTCCAGCGTTGTGTTGTATCAGTTTGCTTTGATGGGTTGATTGAAGATATTGATAGCTTTTGGGCCTGTAATAAGTGGCGGAATGATTGTTCATCTAGTAGTTTATCAATATTTTTTTTAAGAGTTTGAACAGAGGTGTTGTGAACATCTAGATCTATATCTTCGGAATATCTAATGCTTCGAAGATAGAATCGTAGATTACAGCCGCCTTTCAACGCATAAAGTCGCTTATCAACAAACTTGTTTAGACGTTGCAAGAAAAGTAAGTGAAATATTTCTGTGAGTTCTCGCTGATTTGACACAGTTTTAGTATCGCAGCAATTGATATATCTGTCAATTACTACAATACTAAAACCATCCAGTTTTTGATACCTGCACCTCCACATACTTTCCTCTATACGTTTATTCTTTGTTCAATAAGGGTAAAATTACTAGTAGATGGGAAAGAATAACAAAAAAAGACGAACTGAAAAAAAGAAAAAACGTGAACAGCGAGCTAAACGGCAAGGTTTTTCAAATACAAAATTTCCGTCTAATTGTAATTGTGATGAATGTAAGTCAGAAAACTTTGATCAAGAGCCTGATTTTGAATCGTTTGTCTTTAGTTTTCTAACAATCTCAGCTGACTGTATTAATGGAAAAGACGAATATGGTTATGAGCAATATTTCCAAAGCTTTAGCTCTTCGTTCAAATTGTCTGATGTGGATACTTTTATCGAAAATAGTTTCTTGAATCTAATTCCTATTGTTTGGTCAATAGGCTGGCAGCCCACAGAGGTTGTCAGGCACGTTCGGCGTCAAACAAATACGGTTGGTGAGCGTCTAATCAAATGGGTAATAGCAGCAGATCATTGTGATAGAGAGAAGTCTAGTTTACATCCAGATTGGTCTGCACAAATAAATGAGCTTGAACTTGCTAGTGGTGTCAAAAAATCTGGCTGGTTAAAAAAGTTTTTTTTGAAAGAGAACTTAGATTGGGTTTCTGGATTAGATGTCATTGTTAAAGCATTCGCTGCAACATTCTTTAATCCCGCTTTGAATGTATTGATACTTCCTCCTGGAGAATACAAGACGAATGCTGGGGACACTATTGATTTAACTGCTGATATTTCTGATCCTGTATTAAAAAAGGTCCGAGCGTTATTGATAAAAGCTGAGTCGACAGAATACTCTGCAGAAGCAGATTCTTTTACAGCCAAAGCGCACGAGCTGATGACCCGATATTCGATTGATAAAGCAATGTTGAACAATGGGCCCGAGCACGGCAGAGCTCCAGTTTCAGTTCGGTTGCCTATAGATGACCCTTATGCTGATGAGAAATCAATTTTGTTGCATATGATCGCAGATAACTATAGGTGTAGATCAGTCTTCGATCAGCATCATGGTTTAAGTACCTTAGTGGGTTTCCGTTCTGATCTAGCTGCAACAGAATTATTGTTCACTTCATTGCTTGTGCAGGTTCAATTCGCAATTCAAGCTGAGGTTAATAAGACGCCACCCAGGTCTAGGCAGCGTAGCGTCGGATTTAAGAAGTCGTTTTTTGCTGGATTTACCGACAGGATTCATAGCCGGCTTAGCGAAGTTAGCCGAGAGGTGTTTGAAGAAGCTGAGGGTGATTATAACAGTAACATCTTGCCAGTTCTGTCTGATCAGTCTGTAAAGGTTGATGAACTTGTTGACGAGCTTTTTGGTGACGGATTAACATCAAAGAGTTCAAAACCTGCCTATGATTATTTAGGTTATAGCTCTGGAGAGATAGCTGCTGATCAAGTAGAGCTTAGCTCTGGGCGAGTTGAAGCAAAAAATTAACATGCGGATTTAAGTTGGATACTGGTTCAGTCGTTTTGAAAAAACTTTACAGCACTGACGAACACAGCGCAATGGAGAAGGTTGCACATAATTTAATACCAGTGTGATTTAGCAAGGCAATGCATGCGCTAAAGAAACTGGTGAAACTAACAATTTATCCTTATGAAACGTTTATGATCCCGAATGATGGTCGGACGCCTAAGCGCATCTGTGGGGCTCGGTCTCGTTCTCGACCGACTCCTGTAGAAACGTAAATGTTTTGTCCATCTAGTTCGTGTAGACCGCCGGCGCCGATGTGTCTTGGCACCTTAGATAAAGTTAATGGTGGCCCAAAAATTGGCACGCTAATCTGTCCGCCGTGAGTGTGTCCCGAAACTACTATGTCAACTTTTTGATCATCTGGTACAAAAAATATTCCATCAGGTTTGTGAGCTAATAGAATCGTGAATACGTTTTCTGATTCTGATTCAGCTAGTTCAGTAACGGCCTTTTGTTTGATATTTGCTTCGTCGTATACGCCGATTCCAGCGATATTTATTTTTTGGCCTTCGAATTCAAATGTTTGTAACTCATTCTCAAGCACTACAACATTTGTGCCTTTAGTAAACACTTTTAGATCTTCAACTGTGTCGGTATTGCCTGATACAACGTAAACATGCTCAACTTCTTGGTCAAGTTTTTGCATTACGTTTATAAATTGATCAGCCCTTTTATTAAATATCTTGTCCGGTCCCTGCCAGAAGTCTCCTGGGATTAATATTATGTCTGGATTTTCTGCTAACAGCGAAGTAATTGCTTCCATTTCGTATTCGCCAATTTCAGGAGTTTGAAGATCTGATAACACTCCAATTCTGATTTCTTTTTCCAGTCCGCCAACTGCTAAATCGACAGAGTCAACTCTTAGCCAGAATGGTTCGATATGGGTCATATAGATTCCGAGTGGAGCTAGCAGAATCAATATTGAAAGTGCAATTTTGTACTGTAGTTTTTCGCCTGCAGATTTTGTTAATGCCAGTACAGCAAAAAGCGGTATTCCTATTGTTCCAACCAAATAGACAACGTGTATTCCAGAAAAAGCATTTGTTGTGAACAAGGTTGACACAATTGCCGCTATGCAGGTGCCGACGAAGCCTACCGAAGCAACTTTTATAACACCTCGGATGTTCCATGGTTTAGGTTGTTTAGACCCAGCCCAAGCTGATGCGAGCCCGACTAGAATTGCTAGAAGTAAAAAAATATAATTCGCCACACATCAATTCTAGCGATGAATTCTAATATTAAGCCCTCTGGTTTAGTTTAAGGTTCAGGTTTAAAGTGTTCTGATCTCGGTTTTTAATAGTTCGGTTAGTTCTGTCGGGGTTATTCCAGCTTTACTCTCAAAATCTATATCTACCCAAACGTTATTATAAACTTCTATGTCCTTATCGCTGACATTGTCGAATACTTCCTGTAGCTGATAATCATTTGCCTTGATAGAGAATATTTTGCTGTTCTCTATTTTGATATCTAGAGATGAATTAGCTGAATCAACATATTCGAGGCTTCTAATATCCAGTTCTATGTCTGAATTAGAAACCTGCATAATCACAGAGTTATGGGTAAGTAAAACAAATAACCCGATTATGGTATTGAATATTACATGATGGGCTACTGCCCACATAAACCCAAATTTAACACGCACATAACTTATCATTAGCCCGCCAACCAGCTGACTGCCAATGACTATTGGACTAAGCACGAGTAGTAAAAAACTAATATCACTAAAGTTGGCAAGGTGAATAAAACCAAATCCAACTGCCATTATGTATACAAAATATCTATAAAGAGAATCCCATTTTCTAGCTACAAAACCATTTGTAACCTTGTCCAAACCCCGTGCAATATAATTTCTTTTATACACTAAAGGCAACCTAAAAATTATTTCTTCAATTATTGGAGCAGCTAAGGATAAGAGAATCATTAATTCCAATAAGTTCATGGCTTCTAGAGGCGTCTCAAGTCTTTGTACACTGTTGTTTATGTACCCTAGAGTCAATCCAAAAACTCCTGCTGCTAAAAAATCTAGAATAAAAATCTGAAATAATTTAATAGACTTAGCTCGAAAACTTGTATCTTGTAAAAACCCTTCCTTAGGATTTTTAACCCATCGCCATATGTCGCCATAGAAATTAAGAACGTTTTTAATTACACGCATCACGGAAACGGTTTTATGCTCAATAATCATGCGACTCTAAGTTGTTTTTAAACACAATATTTTTAATCGATTCTATCATCAACTTGAAAAATCTAATAAGTAGCAAAATAATAAATGCAGGAATCACAGAAACAACATTTACAATGTTGTTTCTCAACCAACTCTGAGTTTCCATTATTGTTGCCATCGTATTAATTCTACCAAATAATTTATCCAAGACAGCTATGAGGTTTTCGAGTTGCATTGATTCCTCATCATCAACAGCGAATTCAATTTGGTATCTGTAGATAATTCCCGTTATACAACTTAGGTTTAGTTTGTCAGAGCTAGGAGTAAAAAAATATAATTCGCCACACATCAATTCTAGCGAAATAGTCTGCAAATTAGTTGGCTAGTGAGATACATAGAAGAAGTATAGGGTTGATTTTTTTTGATTTCTAGCCGATAATAGTTATGTGCCTTTAGCTTTGTGTTAAAGGAAGACGGAAGTCCCTGGAGTGCCAGTTCGAGGATTGTTTAGGCAATCGGCTAGAACGGGAGCCAGGGCTGACGCATTTTATGGCTTTATTTATATTCAAGTTCTATTAGATTTTTGGATTCTAGTTGCTTAAACCATTTTTGGTCTGAACCTCTGAAATAGTCGCTTATCGTTCCGCAAAAAGCGTCAGCTATCCAAAGAACTTTTTCTTCTTTGCGGCACCATTCGTATTCAAAAGGTAGTTTATCTTGTTTGTTTCTTTTGCTTAATATGTCTTTGTCTCTTCTATTCGTTTCAAAATCGCCGGCTTCGATAACGAAGCGTGTCACTCCTTTGAGGGCGGCAGCCTCTATATGCTCCTTGAGAAGATCATCCCTAGCATATTTTTGTGCTTTCCTTCCAACCGATCTGTAATAGGCTTTAGCTTCGATAACATCGTTTCCTATTAACTCGATCATACGTTTTTTGGCATTAGCACCTTCTGAAGTCCAATGAAAAGGTCTGGTCCGGTTAGGTGTTTCAGAGAAAAATTTTTCTAAAGATTTTTCTGTTTGCTCTGGATTATTTAAAATAGCCGAGGTTACAACATAGTAGACGCCGGCGCCCACTGCGGGACTTGTTTCATCAACTACGGCGAGGGTATGACCCAAATATTTACTAACATTAGCCACTGGTGCGATCTTTCGATTTTTGGCTATGTAGGGAAGTTGATTGCGTCATGATTTTGGTATAAATTTTCGTTTACTTGATCTACCTGTTTTTTTTGGAGTTATAGTCTCTGATTACCATAACAAATAGGTCTGACAAGCCAGTGAGTCGACAGCTACAACTTAGGTTAATTTGCTAGGGAGCTTGGTTGCCATTCTGGGCCTACGATTGTGAACTGGTTCAGAGTACAAGATCTTTGCTCAAAAGCTGCTTCGCAATATGCTAAGTAAAAGTTCCATAGTCTTTGGAATTTGTCGTTTAGTCCAAGCTCAGAAACTTGATCCAAGTTTTCATTAAACTTCTTGCGCCACGTAGCTAGTGTTTTTACATAGTGCTCAGATAAGTCTTCGTAATGTACTAGCTGTAAATTTGTTTTTTCTAAAGCTTTCGAGATTGCTTGTACCGATGGCAAAAATCCGCCTGGGAACACAAATCGTCGGATAAAGTCTTCGGTAGATTTTATTCTTTCATAGTTTTTGTCAGGAACACAGATTGCTTGGATTCCAACCATTCCATCAGGTTTAAGACATTGTTCTATTTTTGAAAAGAACTTTGTGTAATCTCGCCAATGTACAGCTTCGATCATTTCGATTGATATAACACGATCGTATTTCCCAGTAAGGTCTCGCCAATCTTTATCTTTAATTTTTATTAACTGGTCAAGTTCGTTTTCGTTTACACGTTTTTGTGCTTCGATAAATTGTTCATCTGAAATTGTTGTTGTGGTTATTTTGCAGTTTCTAGTTTTTGCTGCCTGAATTGCGAAGCCACCCCAGCCAGTGCCTATTTCTAAGACTTCGTGATCAGGGTTAATATCGAGTTTATTTATAAGTCGGTTATATTTATTCAGACTTGCTGTCTTCATGGAGTCTTCTGTGGTCTCAAATACTCCAGATGAATATGTCATTGTTTCATCGAGGAATATTTTGAAAAAATCGTTTCCGATGTCGTAGTGTGCGTGAATGTTTTCTTTATTAGTTTTGCGCTCAAGTTTTTTTGGTAGCTTACTTGTTGCAAATCGAATGGGTTTAGCTACATTTGCGATTCTGTTTCTTGGGCCATCAAAGGTTCTTATGTTTTTATTAAGGACCTTCATAACCTCTAGAGGATCTGGGGTAGCCCACCATTGTTCAATGTAACCGCGACCTAACCCAACAGAACCTTCAGTTGTAATTGAGCGCCATGCTCTAGGGTCCAAAATTTGGATGCGCCCAACAACTTCTAAACCAGTGTCGCCTTCATAAACTGTTTCAACACCATTCTGGTCTGTGATTATAAGTTTTCCGTATTTAATTTTTGTTAAAGCTTTTCGTAGTATGTTTTCTGAAACTTTGTTGGCTTTCTTGCTTTCTTTGTAATCTTTTGGTGTAAGTGTTGTCAAAGTTTCAGGCTTCATGGATTCGGAGGTTTCGTTTTCTTCTGAGAATGCGTGATTGATTATTTGTTCAGTCAAAGTCATGATTAAACCTGAGCCCCTTTTTTAGAAGGATGTTTAACAAAAGGTACTCGTTTGAGCCATAGCCTAAGAGCCTGAAAATGAATAGAAAAACTTGTCATATGCGTCGAAAATGGGCGGGTATATATAGCTTTTGACAGATGTGAGTTTGTTGGTTCTAGCATGTTTACTTTAAGGTTTGTTAATAATTTTGGTTTGTTTTGTTGTAGTTGATCGACAAGATTTAGTAAAACCCTAAATTCGGAGGCATTGTAAGATTTTACTGTCAACTGATAGTTATAGGGCATTTCAAGAAAAGGTGATACGTGCATTTCTTTTTTAAATTCTGAAGTCCAAGTATTATCATCTGTTTTTTCAAGCTCTACAGCGTAGTGATGGCGCTCTTTCCAAGGTGTATTAGTAACTTCTAGTAGTGCGGCTTCTAATTGGTCATCATTTGACCAGATAAAGTAAATAGTGATTGGGTTAAACAGCCAAAACCAAAGTCTTGGTTGAGATAACATTCGTATTGGTCCAGAATATTTTTTACCAAGTTGTTGCTCTAATAGATCACGAATTGTCGTATTCATCGATCCACCTTTGCCGAGCAGGTAGTCGCTTTGTTTAAAGCGTGCAGGTGAGAATCTGTTTAATGACCAAATAAAACGATTTTTAAACAATTCTGCTGGTTTGTCAGGGTCGATCCAGATTTGTGTCAATCTATTTATAAATTTATGTTCTTTAGGAGATTGACGAACGTGGCTGACTTTACTAAAACAAATTGCTGCGTTTCCTGGTTTCAATACATGCTTTCTATTAGAGAGATCTCTCTAATATGATACGTAAATTTTTGGCTGGTTAGATCAAACTATTTAGTTTTTCACATGTTCTAATTGCCGAAGCCGCTCCATCTTCGTGGAACCCGTACCCCCAGTAAGCGCCGCAGAAAAATGTATTTGTGATTTGATTGCCAGATCGGCCATTTATTTCGGCTAATCTTTGTTGAGCTTCAATAGCTTTTGCGTCGAAAATTGGGTGTGTATAATCATAGCTGCCAATGATTTTGGTTTGATTCAATTCATCTTTACAATTCAGCGAAACTAAATAGGTTTCTTTGCCTGGAAGGTTCTGTAATCTTGTTAGATCATATGTAAGTTTGGCTTTTGTTCCATCTGCAACCAGATAGTTCCACGAAGCCCAATTGTTGATATTATTAGGCATAACAGAAGTATCTGTATGTAAGGTGGCATTGTTTTGGTTGTATCTTATAGAACTCAGAACGGCGAATTCGGTGTCGGTCGGGTCACCAATCATATTAAGCGCCTGATCTGAATGGCATGCAATAACTATGGCATCGAACTTGTATTCTTCTTGATTTGTGCTGACCGCAATTTTTGTTTCTGGGGTTCTTAAAAGGTTTTTTACTGGAGTGTTTAACAAAACTTGTCCACCGTTTTTTTCAATTGCTGAAACAATTTTGTCTACGTATGCTTTTGAACCGTTTGTGACTGTTCTCCAATTTGGCCTATTGCCGATGCTTAGCAGCCCGTGGTTGTCTAAAAAACTAAGCAGACTGTGAATTGGAAATTCTAGGAAACTATCAGGATTGGCAGACCAAATCGATGCTCCCAAAGGGATTAAATAAAGTTCTATAAATGTGTCTGTGAATTTGTTTTCTTTCAAGAAAGACTCAGTCGAGGTGAAATTTGTGGTTTCAATATTTCTGTTTAAGTACCGCTTAGCAACTTTGTTAAATCTGAGAATTTGTTTCAGAACGCTCCACATTTTTGGATTTGTAAGATTTGGTTTGTGAGCAAAAAGAGTTTTCAAATTTGTAGCTCGATAGTAGAGATTGTGTTCAGCAGCAGATACTGAAAAGCTCATTTCGCTTGGTTGAGTTGCTACATCTAATTCTTTAAATAGTTTTAATAGCTCTGGATAGTTTTGATCATTATGAACAATAAAACCTGTGTCAACATTGATATGTCCGGCTTCTGGGTCTTCAACTGTGATTGTATTTGCGTGGCCTCCGGCTCGACTATCTGCCTCAAATACAGTTACTTTATGATCTTTAGAAAGTGTGTAAGCACTAACTAGGCCAGACACTCCAGAGCCAACAACCGCAATTTCCATATTTTAGGATCCTATCGAACTGCGATGATAACAATACAAACGGCTTAAACTATGCCCGAAATCATTGTTTTGCCTATAGTATTTTGTATTGAGCATCTCACGTGGGTGCTATTTTATAGTCTGGAATAAAGTCGTGGTTGAATTACCCGAGGTTGTTATCGTTGGCCGGCCAAATGTCGGCAAATCAACCTTAATGAATAGAATATTGCAAAGGCGCGAAGCCATTGTTGAAAACATTTCTGGTGTCACCAGAGATCGTAAGTCAGCTGAAGCTGAGTGGCAGGGTAGAGACTTTCTACTTGTTGATACTGGCGGCTGGAAGCACGAAGGCAGCGGCACCACTCTCGACGATAAAGTTACTTTACAGTCTGAAGCAGCCACCCGTAACGCTGCTGTTATCTTATTTGTAGTTGATGCTCGTATTGGTTTAACCGCTGAAGATCAAGATGCGATTGCTATGGTGCGTTCTGCAACATGTCCTGTACTTTTGGTTGTAAACAAAGTAGATACTGACGCCCAGGTAAACGATGTCTGGGATTTTATGAAGCTTGGATTAGGGGAACCTTATGGCATAAGTTCTATGCATGGCCGTGGGGTTGCTGATCTCCTAGACGATGTGGTTAAGAATTTGCCTGACTATATAGAGCCACCCGAAGAAGTTGAAGGTGAACGAATCTTTAGTGTTGCTTTGGTTGGTCGACCTAATGTTGGTAAGTCAACATTGTTTAATTACCTCATTGGTGAAGAGCGTTCGGTTGTACATGATATGGCTGGGACCACTCGTGACACGGTTGATACCGTTGTAGATACCGACTTTGGGCCTATCAGGTTTTTAGATACTGCCGGTATGCGCCGGAAAAGTCGTATCTCTGAAGACACCGAATTCTATTCAGTTCTCAGGTCTTTGAAGAGTGTTGATAAAGCAGACGTGGCTTTGCTTTTATTGGATGGTTCTGAAGGTGTAACTCAACAAGATCAAAGGCTGGCTGAACGTGTTGACGCTGCAGGTTGCCCAATCGTTGTTGTAATAAACAAAACAGATTTAATTGACACGGAACAAAAATTAGATCTAGATATGCAGCTAAAAAGGAAACTAAATTTCCTCCCGAACATTACTGTTCACAGAATTTGTGCAACAAATGGTAAAGGTGTTTCAAAAATATTGCCTTCGTTAGATACAGCCATTGGTAATTATCAAACAAGAATTCCAACCCAGAAGGTCAACAAAATTGTTCGTCTAGCCCAACAAAGCCAGCCGGCTCCTGGAGGGGCACGAATTCTATACGCTACGCAAGGTGCAACAGATCCGCCGACTTTTACTCTTTTCACAAACCGAAAATTGCATGAGTCGTATGTGCGTTATATAGAGCGAGAACTTCG
>Ga0209828_1002499_pt1 | contig 15164 bp, 14 predicted proteins | sample MaitaG_FD_187429 | JGI IMG/M metagenome (GOLD analysis project Ga0209828, IMG submission 187429) | Marine algal microbial communities from Maine, USA - Maine_Asex2 metaG (SPAdes) (version 2) | ecosystem: Host-associated > Algae > Red algae > Unclassified | place: Maine, USA | collected 2015-01-05 | reverse complement strand
GATTTCGACTCTGAGGGTTGGAGGTTCGAACCCTCCCGCGGTCACAAAGTAAAAGCCCTGTTGTGCATTGCACACAGGGTTTTTAATATTTACAATTAAAGCTTGCTTCGAAATTGGAATTATGTGAACATATTCATATAAGATGCGGCTCTTCCAAAATAGTCAAGAGATGGTCGAAGTGTCGAAATCCTTCCGCGGTCACAAAGTGAGCTATGATCCATCACAAGCACTAGGTTTTTCTTTTATTTAATTCAAGTATACATTCATTATTAAACTTTAGTCTATATACTGAGCTGGTTACTCTATTTTTTGAAAGAAATGAGTTAGAAAATCCTCATCTTTAAGGTTTAAAGGCTTTAGTTTAGTGAGCAGGACCATTTCAACAAGTATAGACTCTGTAGGGAAATATATCGATAAGATCTTCGAATCCAATATGATATACCATCTAGTCTTTTGGCTAGTTTTCTATTTTTTCTTAGTAGTCATTTCTCAAGAGTCATATTCTTTAGCCACAGGGATGTTAATCAATTTGATCAGGATATTCTTCTACTCCATCGCTGTGTATATTAACCTATTTATCCTGTTTCCAAAATTTCTAGCAGCTCAAAAATATTGGCATTACATTCTATTTTTATGCTTGGTGATTATGGTCATCGTTCCACTAGAAAGTTTTGCACTATATTATTCCATTTCTCATGATCATAGCTCACTGCAGTCATTTTTAAACAAAAGCATTCACTCGATCTTTATACTCACATTTTTTGTAGCGAGTTCTTCTTCTATTTATAAGATCATCAATGACTGGTTTACCCATCAAAGAGAGAAAGTGGATCTACAAGCACAAACGCTTAAATCAGAACTTAAATATTTAAAATCCCAAGTCAATCCCCATTTTCTATTTAACACTTTAAATAGCTTGTATGCATTGACACTTAAGAAGTCTGATTTAGCACCTGAAATTGTACTGCGTCTTTCAGAAATGATGAGGTACATGCTTTACGAATGCAATGAAAAAGTGGTACCATTAGATAAAGAAATCAATTATATTAAAAATTATTTGGAATTAGAAAAGCTTAGACACGGAGATAAATTTGAAATTAAATTCGAATTAGTGGGAAATCCAACAGGCTTACGAATCGCTCCACTCATGTTTATGCCATTTATAGAAAATAGTTTCAAGCATGGATTGAATAGTCAAATACAGTCAGGATATGTTCATATTCATATGAATATTGAAAATGAGCAAGCAATAATTAAAGTTGACAATAGTAACCCTCCTGCTATGCCAGCAATGAAGTCACGAAGAAGCGGAGGCGTTGGTTTAGTCAATATCAATCGTAGACTAAAGCTAATTTATCCAAATCAACATACACTTGATATAGACAAAACACCTAACTCTTTTCATGTTCAATTAAATATAAATCTTAGTCAATCTTAACGTAAAACTAAAATGATTAAAACAATTATCGTAGACGATGAACCATTAGCACAGGATATTATTGAAACATATGTGAACCAGTTACCGAATCTGGAGCTTGTCGCTAAATGTAGTGATGCCATTGAAGCAAACCAAGTCCTTCAAAATAATGAGGTTGACTTAATGTTTTTAGATATCCAAATGCCGCAGCTTACTGGAATAGAATTTATGAAGTCCTTAGAGAATCCGCCTTTAGTTGTTTTCACAACAGCTTATAGCGAATATGCTGTCGAAGGATTTGAAATGAATGCTGTCGATTACCTGCTAAAACCAATTTCAATGAACAGATTCATGAAAGCAGTTAACAAAGTAGAAGACAAACTAAAAGAGAGTAGCTCTGGAAGTCAAGCATTAGATATTGCAGATGATCACTTTTTCGTTAAAGCAGATAAGAAGTTGGTCAAAGTCAATTTTGATGATATCTTATATATTGAGGGACTTAAAGACTATGTCATCATTAGACAAGAAGAAGGTCGTGTGATTACTTTGCAGACAATGAAGAGTTTAGAAGAGAGATTGCCTAATCAGCAATTCAAACGAATTCACAGATCTTATATCGTCAATACAAAACGGATTAATGCCTTAGTCGGGAATATGGTAGAGCTCAAAGAAAAAGGAGAAACAAAGAACATACCTGTAGGTAAAATCTATAGAGAAGAGCTGCTTAAAATGATTAATCAGAAAAAACTGTAGTTCACTATTTAGTTATCATATTGATAAGCTTTAACAGTATTCACGAAGTGTTTGACATTTTCCAATGGGGTATCAGGATATACACCATGGCCTAAATTCATGATGTGGTGTCTTCCCATGTCTTTTATAATTTCATGAGTCCGATCAGTTATATTTTGTTCAGAAGAATATAGCATGCATGGATCCATATTACCTTGCAATACAATATCTTGACCAAGCATGGATCGAGCATTGCTAACTGGAGTATTCCAATCGAGTCCAAGAGCATCAGGACCTAAATCAACTAACTCGTTTAATGAGAACCAAGCACCACGGCAGAATAAAATAACTGGCGCTGTCGTGATTTCTTCGACTATTCTTTTTAAATAAGGAAGACAAAATTCACGATAAATATTTTGATCAAGGACACCAGCCCAAGAATCAAATACTTGTACGACATCAGCACCATGTTCAATTTTTAATTTCAAATATGAGATGATCGTATTTGTTAACTTCTCAAGTAATGCATGAGATGCTTTTGGTTCTTGGTATAAGAATTTTTTGGCTTTTGAAAACGTCTTGCTACCCTGTCCTTCTAACATGTACGAGAATAAAGTCCAAGGTGCCCCTGAGAAACCGATTAAAGGAACACGACCATTAAGGTTTCTCTTAGTGGCAGACAGCGCATCAAACACATATCTTAGATGTGAAGCAGCATCATCGCCATCAATCAGAGAGAGAATATCTGAGAGCGACTCTATGGTTCGAGGAAAAAATGGACCCTTCTTTTCAATCAATTCATAAGGCAAACCCATTGCTTCAGGAATGACTAAAATATCCGAAAATATGATTGCTGCATCAACACCAAGTTCATCAACAGGTTGAATTGTCACCTCTGCCGCTAATTCGGGAGTTTGTACCAATTCGATAAATCCTGACAATCTACCCCTAATTTCTCTGTATTGAGGAAGAATTCGTCCAGCCTGTCTCATCAACCATACAGGTGGTCTCGCTACAGTTTCTCCATTTAAAACTTGAAGTAGGATATCATTTTCAATTTCTGAATTCATAAGATTGCAAAAGTAAAGCAAATGCTCTTCATTCACTTATCTTTGTGCTTTTTGGTCATAATTTTTACAAAAGGCAAACAAATGAGATTCGCAATAATTGGGTACGGAAAGATGGGCAAAACGATCGAAGCCCTAGCAATAGAGAGAGGTCATTCCATAGGCGCGATTATAGAATTAGACTCTCCTAAGTCGATTACAAGTCTTAAAAAAGAAGATATTGATGTTGCTATAGAATTCACGAATCCTGAAGTCGCATTTAAAAATTTATCTACACTTGCCGAAAAAAATATTCCTGCAGTCTCAGGTACAACAGGCTGGTTAGATCGATATGATGAATTGTGCTCACTTAATAAAAAATATGAATCTGGATTTTTATATGCCTCAAATTTTAGTGTTGGTGTAAATATTTTCTTCGAGCTAAATCGTCTCCTCGCAAAATTGATGTCTCCTTTAAATGATTACAATCCCTCAATGGAAGAAATACATCATATACACAAACTTGATGCTCCAAGCGGAACTGCAATTACTCTTGCCAATGATTTGATCGATCGACATGCCAATAAAACAAAGTGGGAAAACAAAGAGACATTGTCAACAGAAATCCTAGGCATAAAATCAAAAAGAATAGACGAAGTACCAGGCACTCATAGTATTTCATATTCTTCTACTATAGATCAGATTTCAATTACTCATGAAGCTTATTCTAGACAAGGATTTGCACTTGGAGCTATCTTAGCTGCAGAATGGATGGATGGGAAACAAGGTATATATTCTATGGAAGATGTTTTAAACTTGAAAAACTTGTAAGGTCTATGCCGCTACTTCATATAAAATTTTAGCCTGATTTAATAATACATTTTTAATATTATTAAAGACCTTTTCAATCAAGACTGTATCTGATTCTATTTCAAAACTTGAAGGCAAAAGAATATTTTGACTAAATTTTTGTGGTTTGACGAAGCCTTTAATATTTGCGAAATAATTAATGTTTAATTCAAGAAGGTTTTCACTATCATCATTACATCTAAACTCAATATTATTTTCCTGAAGCATATTTCTGTTTAAATAGTATTTTAATAACTCGGTAAAAAAGCCTCTGTTACCATATAACAAGGCTGAATCAGGAATTTCATTTGTGATCACAGAATCAAGTCCATCTACATCTTGTGCGATATCAATAATAAATCTTTTTAAAGGAATAAACTCTGGGTTACTTAAAAGTGAACTTGGATCTAAGTGATTAAATATAGACATGTGCGCCATCGTCTGTTTAATAAATTCTATTTCATTTTTCACCTGCTCCATCGTATTGCTTAGTATCTTTTCATCTTCTTTCACATATGTATTTACTGTATTTAGGCTTAAAACAGAATCATTAATTCTATCTAGTGCAGTCTGTAACATATCAGACATTGTATTAATCACAAATTCTAAATATTTATTTTTTGAAACCAGAAAGCTTTGATTAAGTCTTGCATATTCTAATTCAATTTTCTTGGTATTATGTAAGGTTTGATCCTTTGCTAAGCTTGTGTAGTAATCTGTCTTATCCTCTAGGTAAATAATGTATTCATCACCTTTTTCTAGTAGAATTATATCGATAATGTATTTAGCACCTTGATAATCAAATTCGTAAGCATCTATTTCTAGATTTATCAGATGCTCATATGAGTCAATATATGAATAGATAGGTAATAAATCAGATAACTCGCAATTATTTGACAGGACAAAAGGAAGCTTGTATTCTATGATCTCTGCGCTGCCGTTAAGTTTTATAAAATGAGTTTTGTTCATACTGGAAGGGCTATTTTTTGAGCTATAGTTCTGAATGATTCTTCAACAAATTCACCCGTCTTTGCGCTAGTTAAAAAATCATAGGTATAATTACGCCTGATATGTTGGCTAAAATTTTCGTCATCTGCTAGGTCAGACTTGTTACCCAAAATAATTTTCTTAATTTTCTTATTGGATTCAGATAGACCCTCAAATACTTCAATTAATTTATCATGTGTGCCAGGTCGAGTGACATCAAATACGCCTAAAACAGCAGATGCTCCGTGTAAATATTTCTCAAACAAATTACTTAAATAAATCTCTCCGGCTAGATCCCAAATTAACAGGTCAACCTTCACTTCATTTAAATTAATTGTTTTCTTATCTACTTTGACACCGATTGTAGATAAATATTGGTCGGAAAATTTTGAATGTACAAATTGTCTAATTAAAGAAGTTTTACCAACTCCAATTGATCCAATCAACACCACCTTAGCAATTACTTTTTGCATAAATCTGAAAAATATGGTTTTAATTTATGATTTAGTTCTTCGGATAAATCTCCATAGACTACATCACTTTGTAAATGAATTTCGTTTTGCTCAACAAATGAACTTGAACTTTCTAGAAGGAGTTGTTTAAATTTTGCATCATTAGTTCCATTAAAAACAAATACGAAAAAAAAACTACCGAAATCTTGAATTAAGATTTTATGCTCCCCATAATCAATGAGACCAACATCACTTTCATTTGCGCTGAGTGCCGTCTCCATAAAGGATCTAATCGCTGTAAACATACCAGCAATCATATCTGCATCTAACATTTCATCTCTTGAATACTTGGCCACTAAAATTCCCGAATCCTTACTGACAATCATTACCTCTTGCAGGACTGGTTCATCTATTATAGTATGATTCTGAAATGATTTTCCGGAAAATACCGATTTCCAATATGCTGCAGAAGTTAATTTATTTGTTCCGGCTTGTAGTTTTTGATTTAATTTCTCAATTTCTACTTGAACATATTTTTTTATCATACGTCCCATGACTGGACCGAGAATATCTACAATCTGTGATCTTGACGCACTAATTTTTTGAGAAAATAACACTGGATCTTCGAGATGTTGCTTTACAGCATCTATTTCAGATATTAACTCAGATCTTAAGTCTTCACTTATTCGATAGAACTCCTCTTTATCCTTCGATAAAAGGATAGATCTCAATTCTTCAAAAGCATGATGTTCGTTGCTCAATTTTATAGATTTTCTATCAAACTCATGAGATACTTCTTGAGTACCTTCTTATCTGCTTTTGCATCACTAAGTAATTCTATTTGCTTTACAAGCTTCTTCTCTAGCAATCCAATTTTCTGCTCTGATTCCAGCTTTAAGGAATCAATATCTTTTTGTAAAGATTTAAGCTGATGGTCAGAATCTTTTTTTTGGGCATTTAACTTATTGTGCAGCAAGACTTCTAGATTTGCAAATCTTTCTTCATACTCTTGCATCGTTTGACCAAAAATAATCTCCTTAATTGCATCTATTTTTGAACCGTTCTGCATTATTGTATTACCGTTTTCTTTAGACATAACAATGATGTTTGATTTTGGAAGTTATCAATCTGTAAAAACTACAAAAGAGGTGTTATACTATACAATATACTCAAATATTCTATTTGTTGTAGATTGAGCAATACATTCGGCAAAATCTAAGCCAAGATTTGCTTGAATATATTAAATTTGCAGTTTTAAACACAAGTATCATGGGAAGAGCATTTGAATATCGAAAAGCAACAAAATTCGCCAGATGGGACAAAATGGCTAAAGCCTTCTCTAAAGCGGGCAAGCATATAACAATGGCTGTCAAAGCAGGAGGACCTGATCCTGATTCAAATGTCACGCTCAGAAGAGCCATTCAGAATGCGCGGTCTGTTCAAATGCCTAAAGACAAAATCGAAGCAGCTATCAATAAAGCTTTAGATACAGATACGAGCGGGTATGAAGAACATACATACGAAGGCATGGGCCCCCATGGAGTAGCCATTGTAGTAGACACGGCGACTGATAATCCTACACGAACTGTCGCTAATGTTAGATCTTATTTTAACAAGAAAGGCGGAACATTCGGCACCAAAGGCATGCATGATTTTCTGTTCGCAAGAAAAGGTGTATTCTATATGGACATAGATCAAATTGCTGATCCAGAAGAAATGGAGTTAGAGCTTATCGACTTTGGACTAGAGAAAATAGAAAAAGACGAAGTCGAAGGCAAAGACATGTACAAGATCTTTGTCGCTTTTGAAGATTTTGGCAATATGCAAGAAGGCTTAGAAACTAAAAGTATTAAAGTTGATAAATCTGAACTCGAACGCATTCCAAATCATACAAAGGAACTATCAGAAGAACATATTGATGAGGTCTTAGAATTGATTGACAAACTCGAAGAAGATGATGATGTCACTAATGTTTTTCATAATTTGACTTAGTTTATGTTTTGGAAAGATTTAGATCATGTTAGAGCTGCATTAGAGGATCAGCACTATATCTCTAACACAGAAATAGATATGTCACTCTTTCTTGCTTCCTCCTTAGAAAAACCAATTTTGATAGAAGGTCCACCTGGTGTGGGTAAAACTGAAATTGCTAAAGTTTTAGCAGAAATATTTCAAACCGAATTAATTAGACTTCAGTGTTATGAAGGCTTAGGAGCAGAACATGCTATTTACGAATGGAATTACCAGAGACAACTATTAGCACTGAGGCTAATAGACGAAAAGTCACTTAGTCTAGATGAAAAAGAAAGTATCATTTTTGATGAAAAATATCTTTTAAAGAGACCCCTTTTACAGTCCATCACAGCTACCAAGTCACCCGTACTCCTGCTTGATGAAGTAGACAGATCAGATGAAGAATTTGAAAGCTTTTTACTAGAGATATTGTCAGATTGGCAAGTCACTATACCTGAGCTTGGCAGCATCAAAGCGACTCACAAACCTCATGTAATTATCACGAGTAATCGTACACGCGAATTATCAGAAGCACTCAGAAGAAGATGTCTATATCTTTACATTGACTACCCAGATTTTGACAAAGAACTATCGATCATTCATAAAAAACTGCCACATATTAATAGACAACTTAGTGAACAGATTTGTCTATTCATGCAAGAGATTCGCACATTAAAACTCAATAAAACGCCAAGTGTTTCAGAGACTATCGATTGGGCTTTTTCCTTGTCGGAAATGCATTATGATCATATAGATAAATCTGTTATTGAAAGCACTTTAGGAATCATTCTTAAAGATTGGAAAGACATTCGAAAATCCCAAGATGCACTATCTGAGTTATTAGATAGAGTTGGTGTGATTCAAAAATTACCATCTTGATACAGAGACACACTGATATCCCTTCTCATATTATTGCATTTTGCCAATACTTGAGAAGACATCATTTCACTGTGGCAACGATTGAGGAACGAGATAGTTTACTTGCCTTATCGAAGCATCAAGCATTCACCTCTCCTCAGCAATTTAAAATTTGTCTACAGACAATATTCTGCAAATCACAAAAAGATCTGATTAGGTTTTCAGCACATTTCGATTATTATTGGAAGGAGCTTAGCAAGGCTGTCAATTACAAAGTTAAAGATGATCTGGAACAAAAACCAGCACCTAAAAAAAAGCAAGGTCCTAGAATTGCCCAATTAAAAAACTGGTTGTACAGGACTGAAGACACACAAACAATTGAGACTGCTTTATATTCAAATGAATACTCGAATTCTTCCACAGTAAAAATGAATACTGATGAACAAGAACTTCAAGCTATATTTGACGTGGTCTATAAAATAGTCAAAAGAATCGCCACTCGACGAACTAGAAGATATGTACAGACTCATAAGCGATCAAAAATCGACCTGCGTAAAAGCATTAGGAAAAATATATTTTCTTCAGATGAATTATTGAATTTAAGCTACCGCACAAAAAAGAAAAACCTGAAAGTGCTTATCCTTTGTGACGTGAGTCGATCTATGGAAATGTACTCTAGGTTTTTTATACAATTTATGTTTGCCTTTAAAACCTTAATGCAAAATTCGGAGATTTTTGTCTTTGGCACCAAACTCCATCATATTACTTCAGAACTAGAACATGATAATATTGATCAATCATTACACGCAATTTTCCAAAAAGTAGATGACTGGTCTGGTGGTACAAGGATCGGCGAATCACTTGAAAGTTTTATCGAGGACTATGGCCAAAAATTATTGACTCAGAAAACGGTATGCTTTATCCTAAGTGATGGATGGGATACTGGCGAAGCTGATGTCATCGAGCGAAGTATGGATCACATTCACAAAAAAAGCATGAAGGTTATTTGGCTTAATCCTTTGATGAAAGATCAGGATTGGAAACCAGAAGTGATTGGTATGAAAAAAGCTATGCCTTATGTGGATCTTCTACTCCCATTTCACAATATCGAAAGTATGAAGTCCCTCATTAATGCTTTATAAGTAAGCTTAGATAGACTATTCTTCCATGTCTATTTGACTTATGGTATTCACTTTTTATTACTATACGATGATGCCTATCCTATTAATTCAAAAGTCGGCCTAGAATCTTTTACTTTTCCACCTTCAATAATATTCACATTCACAATATTATCTGCCTTAGCTAATAATTTTCTACATCGTGTACTGAGGTGTTTTAGTTGGACTGTTTTACCAGCTGATTTGTACCGTTGAGTTATCTTATTTAAAGCTTCTATTCCAGACATATCAGCTACCCTACTTTCATAGAAATCAATAATGACATTTTCTGGATCATTTTGAACATCAAATTTATCGTTGAAAGCGGTCACAGAACCAAAAAATAAAGGGCCGTATATTTCATAATGTTTGACTCCATTTTCATCAACACTTTTTCTAGCTCGGATTCGTTTAGCATTTTCCCATGAGAAAGCTAATGCACTAAGAACCACACCTGCTAATACTGCCAATGCTAGATTGTGTAAGAAAACAGTAATCAAAGACACAAGTATCATAACAATCACATCATGGAGAGGCATTTTACCAAAAGATCTAAGGCTTGTCCATTCGAAAGTCCCTACTGCTACCATAATCATTAAACCAGTAAGTGCAGCCATCGGTAATTGTTCGATTATGGAAGCACCAAACATGATAAAGATTAATAACATCAGGGAAGCTACAATTCCAGACAACCTTGCTCTGGCGCCTGATGAGATATTGATTAACGACTGACCGATCATCGCACAGCCGCCCATACCTGAGAAAAGTCCAGTTACAAAATTTGCGAGTCCTTGTGCTATACATTCTTTATTTCCGTTTCCTCTAGTCTCTGTTATTTCGTCAATTAAATTTAGTGTCAACAGACTTTCAATCAGCCCAACTCCTGCAATGATTAATGCATAAGGAAATACAACTGTCAGGGCTTCCCATGTTAACGGAATCGCAGGAATATGGAATGGAGGGAACCCGCCTTGTATAGACGCGATATCACCGACAGTCCTGGTCTCTAAACCAAAGCCTATTGTAATCCCTGAGATGACTAAAATTGCAGCTAAAGAAGCTGGGACAGCTTTAGTTAACTTCGGTAATCCCCATATGATTAACATTGTCAATAAGACTAAGGCTAACATGACATAAAGCTGCATACCTGACATCCAACTCATGATTCCAGATCCAGCAGATACTTTAAATTGATCAAGTTGTGCCAAAAATATAACGATAGCGAGACCGTTCACAAATCCAAACATAACTGGATGCGGGACCAATCTGATGAACTTCCCCAGCTTCAGAATTCCCGCTAACATTTGGAGGATGCCAGCTAAGACCACCGCTGCAAAAATGTATTCAACACCGTGACTTTTTGCTAGAGCGACGATCACTACGGCTACTGCTCCTGTTGCACCAGAGATCATCCCTGGTCTACCGCCAAATATGGATGTTATTAGACCGATACTGAATGCTGCATACAATCCTGTTAATGGAGATAAGCCTGCTATCATGGCAAAGGCAATAGCTTCTGGGACGAGAGCTAATGCCACAGTAAGACCTGATAAAATCTCGGTTTTGTAATTTACAGTTTGTTTAAGGTCGAATAACTTTATAACTGAATCCATATCTGCATTTTTCTAATCAAGCACACAAAAGTAAGCTAATTAAGTTTATGCGAAATATTATTTTGATCACAAGACCTATTTACACAGTGAGCAAAATTTTATTTTATAGTTTAAAAATGTTTAATATGAAGATTTTATTCCTTACACGTAGGACTTAGCGATACATTAATAGGAATATTGAAATTGGAGGTCGCTTATATTTTTGAAAAAAATAGAATGTTAACTTATTGTAAAATATAGGAAGTACGAGAGGCAAAGGGTCTTTCCCATAGTCTTGCTGCGGGAGTGATTCTACAATGATAATCAGCATAAAAAGGATAGTTTTATATATTGCCAATTTGTGCCACTTGTACTAATCTAAAATACTGAGTTCAACTTGATTTTTATATTTCCCTTTTGGAATAGACATCAGTTCATCGTGCGTTCCTTTTTCAACGATGACTCCATCTTGTAGTACATATATAATATCAACATTTCTGATGGTACTTAATCTGTGAGCAATGATGATTGACGTTCGTCCTTCCATCAATGTATTCAATGCTTCCTGTACATCTCGTTCAGATTTAGAATCAAGTGCAGAAGTTGCTTCATCCAATAGAAGAATGGCTGGATCTCTTAAGATTGCTCGCGCAATGGAAATTCTCTGTCGCTGTCCACCGGATAATTTAATTCCCCTTTCACCGACAATAGTTTCTAATTTCTCTGGAAAGCTATCAATAAATTCCCATGAATTTGATTGTTTTGCGGCAGAGATCACATCTGCTTCTGCAGCGTCGAGGTTTCCATACATGATATTTTCTCGAATAGTACCTCCGAATAGAATAGCATCTTGAGGGACAATAGAAAAGTTACGACGATAAGCTTGCAAATCAAATTCTTCTATAGGCTTTTCATCTACTAAAATCTCTCCACCATCTAATTCGTAAAGCCTGAGTAGCAAGGCCATAATCGTCGACTTTCCAGATCCACTTACCCCGACCAATGCAATACTTTTTTCTGGCTCTATGCTAAAGTTAAGTCCTGTTAAAATTGGAATATCTTTTCTCGTTGGATAACTAAAATTGACATTATTAAATTCAATTTTCCCATAAATTGCTTGTCGTATCCCATTATCTTCATCTGCTAATTCTCCTACGGATCCAATAATTTCACGGACTCTCTCTGTAGCTCCAAGAGCTCCTATAAGTTCAGTATAAAAATTACCAATACCAGCAATCGCTGCACCAATAACGCCAGTGATAGATACAAAACTCAACAAGTCACCAGGTGACAATTCGTTAGTTTGAATCATTTTTGCTCCAGACCAAATCACAAAAACGATTGCTCCAGAAAAAACGGTGACAATAAACGCTGCAAATATCCCTCTAGATTTAGCATATGTCAATGATATCTCAACAACATTTTTAATCGCCCCTTTATATCTATGAGATTCGAATTCTTCATTCGTAAAAGACTTGACAGATCTAATATTCGTCACAGTCTCGTTCATGATCACATTGGTATCTGCAAGTGCTTTCTGTCTTTCTTTAGATAATTTACGAATAAACTTTCCAAAAAATATCGCTCCGATAACCACAAATGGAAAAGTCCCTAACATGATGAGAGACAACTTAGGCGTTATATAGGCAAGGAATATTATTCCACCAATGAGCATAATGATTTGCCTCAGAAATTCAGCTAAGACTATTGAAAATACGCTATACATTCTTTCGACATCTGAAGTAATGCGGCTAATCAATTCCCCTACTCTAGTTTTTTCAAAGAAAACAACAGGAAGCGTAATCATTTTTGAATACAGATCTGTTCTGATAGCAGCAATACCATTTTCACTTACAATAGCAAACAGATAAATCCTGAAAAACGAAATAATCCCTTGAAGAAGGAAGGTAATAATTAGAATGACTCCTATTTTATTTAAAGACCACATAGATTCTGCATCGCCTGTTGCGATATCAACCATCATACCTGCTAGTCTTAGGACAGCAAGAAATATGACACTTGAAATTGACAATAAGACCAAGCCAAATATAAAATGCCATTTGTAAGGCTTGATATAAGAGAATATCTTGGTACTTTCGGAAAGCAATTCTTTAGACAGCTTTACCTTAGGTGCATCTTTCAAATCTTTAGTTCTACCTCGTCTTGCCATATTATCTTAAACAGTATGAATGATGTGGAGAGTTTACGCATAATTGATGCAAAATTATTATTTATTCGGTCATAATTTATCTAAAAACTGTAAAACTTAGCGCACATAAGGTTTCATCGTTATTCTCTCGATTATCTTTCAAAATATCGAGATTTAGGTATAATGAAGCTCAAATGGCGAGAATCTGAATATATAATGCCGATTTTATCTATAAATCCAAAGATTTCTTCTGTAATACCGTTACAATTCACTAGTTTTTACGACTAAATAGTATATAAAATATTAAACCAACATCTATATGAAATCCAGGAAATTTAAACGTGGTGAAAAATTCTTTTTTCAAATCATAGATGATAATGACAAGGTCAAGTTGGAAAGTAAAGCTTTTTCATCTAAATCTGATCGTAATGACGCCTTAAGCGAAGCAATGAAACCATATGCTTCAGATGGTAATTCCGATGACTATAAGCCATTATCATTTTATCAAAGCAATTCAAATTCTGAACAAGGGTTTGACTCTTTTAGTGGTGATGGAGAGCATTTTTTCTGTTACAATGTAAATGGGGAGACTTATTTAATTTCAGAAGGCTACAGCTCTGAAGCTGGACGAGATAATGGGATTAAAAGTGTAGAAAAAAATATGAAAGACCGAGCTAGGTTCTCTGTCAATCAATTAGCAAATGGGAAATGGTCTTTAAATCTCAAAGCAGGAAACAATCAGGAAATCGCGACAAGTCGCTGGTTTAATACTGAAGGTGATGCAAATGCAGCTATTGGAAGATTAACTGGTACTGGAGGTGGAGGTGTCGCTGCAACTGGAGCAGGAGTGGCCGCTGGAATAGTAGGAGGAGCTACACCTGATGATGATGAAAAGAAAAAACGTAAGAAGAGAGCTTCAAAACCAAAAGCAGAGAAAATTCCTGTATCCGATGGCAAATACCTAGATACAGATGTGAGCTATTATATTCATAAGAGCAGTGGTAATGGTCAGCATTATTTTTCTTACAGAAATCCGGCAACAGACAAGACTATTCTGATGAATAGTGATGTCAGAGGGTTTGATTCACAAGCTGATGCAGAAAACGCTATACTATTAGTAGACAAGTATGGTTCTACTGGAACATATGATACTCGATCGACGAAAAATGGTAAGTTTTGGTTTTATTTAGACGATGAGTCAGGCACCCATGTAGGGAAAAGTATCTTTTTTGGTTCAGAAGATGATATGAATGAAGCGATCAGATTATTAAAATCAGGATCAGGTGGAGCTGGAGTTGCAGCTGCTTCTTCTGGAGCTAGATCAGAAGAAGGCAAAGATGAATATTTACCAGTATCAGCATATGCCGCACATAGCGGATCTAAAGTATCTGGAGAATCAGATTTCATATCATTTGAAACAGATGGTATATATTATTTTGCTTGGATGGTAGACGGTGATGTTTACATGCGAAGCCAAGGCTATACGTCAGAAGCAGGAAGAGATAATGGAATAGAGTCAGTCAAGAAGAATAGAGACAATGAAGAGCGATATGCCAACCTAGATGAAGGAGGAAGTGAATTTGTCATTCTTAAAGCTGGAAACAGTCAAGAAATAGCCAGATCAGGTCCTATTGGAGGACGTGGATGGACAAATTATAGAGCAGCAGGTATCGGAGCAATAGGTATCGCAGGTGGCTTAGGAGCGATGAGTGGTGGTGGAAATAGTGACAGCGCTGCTGCAGAAGCTGCTGCAAAAGCTAAAGCGGACGAAGAAGCTAGAGCAAAAGCTGCTGCAGATGCAAAAGCAAAAGCGGACGAAGAAGCTAGAGATAAAGCAGAAGCGGAGGCGAAAGCTAAGGCAGAACAAGAAGCTAGAGATAAAGCAGAAGCGGAGGCGAAAGCTAAGGCAGAA
>Ga0209828_1002498_pt1 | contig 15172 bp, 14 predicted proteins | sample MaitaG_FD_187429 | JGI IMG/M metagenome (GOLD analysis project Ga0209828, IMG submission 187429) | Marine algal microbial communities from Maine, USA - Maine_Asex2 metaG (SPAdes) (version 2) | ecosystem: Host-associated > Algae > Red algae > Unclassified | place: Maine, USA | collected 2015-01-05 | reverse complement strand
CATCATATCTATTGGCGTTTTCACATTTATTTTTGCCTTTATTTTATTCTTCATTCTTAAAGCCGTCTTGGGGATTAGAGTAAATGATGAAGAACAAGAAATAGGCTTAGATATTGGAGAGCACGAAATGCCAGCTTACGCGTAATAAGGAATTTATTTTTTCGGAATAGAAAACAGCTCTTCAAAATTGCAAGGTGAAGAGCTGTTTTAAAAAAACCTTTGACTGTAAAACCAAAGGAAAAATGTTTTTTTTCATGTGACTTTAAGCCTTGAAGATAAACAGTTTTCCAAATTTTCAAAAAAAATTGTAAAACCTATCAAAAAATATAGACAATTATGATATCTCAATTACTAAAACCAACACTGATCATATTGCTAATCCAAGTATTTTCCATAGAAATACAAGCACAAGAAGTTTACTCAGAAGAAGAAGAAGAGAGTGCCATTTCATTTTCAGGATCTGTAGACGCATATTATAGAAGTCGAGCTGAAGCTCCAGCAACATCATTCGCTAATCTGAATGGATTTTCTCTGGGGATGGTGAACTTAATTGCATCTCATGAAGGAAAAAAGGCAGGATTTGTAGGAGATTTAGTCTTTGGACCGAGAGGTACTGAGGCCGTCTTTGGATCGGTGGGAAGTTCCAATATTGTAAACCAATTATACGCCTATTGGAATGTATCTGATAATACTAGATTGACAATTGGAAATTTCAACACCTTTCTAGGATATGAAGTGATCTCACCGACAGCCAATTTTAATTATAGTACTTCTTATGCTTTTTCTTATGGTCCGTTTTCGCACACTGGATTAAAGGCAGACTTTAGTTTTAATGGAGGCTTGTCATTAATGTTAGGTGTTTTTAATGAGACCGATGCTACAGAATTTCAACCTATTGGATCTGATTATTATGGAGGTGCTCAATTAGGATATGAATTTGAAAATGGGGGAGCTTGGTTAAACGCATTATTCACAGATGGATTCTTTCAGATAGATTTGACAGCTGGAGTAGATGTAACAGAAAGTGTTTATGTAGGTTTAAATGCAACATCGGCTTCTGATTCCTTTTCTGGTGTAGCTGGATATGTACAGCTGGCAACATCAGATGCATTAAAATTTGGGATTAGAGGGGAATACTTTTCTGATACTGGTGTAGAGGCGATTGCAGCAGATGAGTCTGTATTTGATGTCACATTATCAGCAAATTATTCAACGGGTAATTTAACAATTATTCCAGAAGTACGTTTGGATTCTGCATCAGCAGATTTATTCGATGGAGGAAACAGTAGTTCACTTAGCTCATTCGTGCTGGCAGCAGTTTATGGATTCTAAATGCTGTGAATCTATAGTCAGTAAGATTATAAAGAAGACAATAAGACATAGTTAATTAGTTAGTAGTTAGAAAAGGAAGAGCCTGATTTTGTAATCAGGCTCTCTTTTTTTTACAAGATTAAATGACTCAGATTTGAAGTTTCATCAGATTTGACAAATTTCCAAAATTTGTTAAATCTCCATTCCTATGCAACGGGAATTCTCAAAATTTGTCCAGGATAGATCTTGTCTGGATGATCGAGCATAGGTTTATTTGCCTCGAAAATTTGATTATACTTCATCGGATCGCCATAGACTTCTTTTGAAATTTTGGATAATGTGTCACCACTCTTGACTTCATGAAATGTTGATTCCGGCTCAGGGTTAGTTACAGTAATGTTGTCAGACACACATGCTATGCCTTCTACGTTTCCTAAAGCCAATATTATTTTTTCTCTATCAGCATTTGTTTCAGTCATTCCAGATACGACGATTTGCTCAGCTAATTCAATCCCAAGATTACTCACAGGAATCCCTAATCTAGTAACTTCTTGCTTTAAAGCATCTATTTTTGATAATTCGACAGGTGCCACTTCTTCTTTCTTTTTTCCGAATAATTTTTGGCCTGCACCTTTGATAAATGAAAATAATCCCATTGTTTGGATAGTTTTTTGATTAATAAATAATAGACACAAATTGTAATGTGTCCCAATTGATTGTTTGAAGCCCAATTATACAATTATTTTTACCTAAATGTCAACAAAAATTGTAAGCATAGATGTCATCCCAATGGAAATAGAACTTAGTGAGCCTTTCTCTATTTCTGTGGGTTCAATCGCATTTGCACAGAATACTATCGTTAAAATACATCTTGATAGTGGACTATTTGGTACTGGAGAATGTGGTCGATTTCGAAGTATTCATGCCGAAACACCAAGAGGTGTATTTGAAGCAGGGAAATATCTTGCGCCATTATTAATTGGTCAGGACGCAACTAACATCAATGCTTGCATTTCAATTTTAGATGCAAATTTTGTCGGTAACGGCTCTATTAAGTGTGCATTCGATATGGCTCTCTATGATCTAAATGCAAAACTCTTAAACATTCCTTTATACCAGTTTTTAGGAGGTAAGCATCAAAATCCCATTTTCACTGATATGACAATAGGATTACTGCCTGTTGATGATATGGTCAATAAAGCATTGGCATTTAAAGAAAAAGGATTTTCAACTTTAAAAATCAAACTCGGTGATGTTAATGTTCAACATGATATTAACAGAGTAAAAGCAATTCGGAAAGCTATTGGTCAAGACATCTCACTTAGAATTGATGCTAATCAGGGCTGGAATTACAGAACAGCAAAAATTGTATTAAAAGAGATCGCTCAGGAAAACATAGAGTATTGCGAAGCTCCCATTTTGGCCTCCAATACATCAGATCTTAAGAGATTGACAGCGTTCAGTCCGATTCCAATCATGGGAGATGAATCAGTATTTAATCACCAAGACGCATATAGAATGTTAGCATCGAATTGCATAGATTTAGTGAATATTAAATTAGGCAAATCTGGAGGTATTAATCATGCAATGAAAATCGCTGCAGTTGCTGAAGCAGCAGGTGCTGATTGTCAAGTTGGATGTTTTGCAGAAACTCGCCTTGGTATTTCGGCACTTTTACACTTCTCTTTGGCTTGGACGAATGTAATTTATCATGATATGGATTCTCCACTGATGCATACACATGACCCTGTCAATGGCGGATTAAAATATACTGATGATTGGCAAGTAAGCATTGATGATAGTTCAGGTCATGGAGCTTCTTTCGACCAAACTTTTTTAGATCAATTTGAGAAGTTTACAACCAGCTTCTAGTAAACAATTGAGGACAAGGTGTAAGACTATCTGATAGAGTAAGACTATCTGATAGATATCGACTTCAGTCTTCAGACACTCAAACCTCAATATTAACTTTGGATTGATCCTTGCTTTATCAATACTTACAATCGATGAATATGAATCAGGAGTACAGTTATTGGCAAGAGAACGATGCATGGAATTTATTTTATTTCAGAGCTAAGCCAATTATTTATAGAAAGTATGGATCAAAGTCACAGACCTCTATTGATAAAATAGAAAGAGCATTTCTTAAAGTGTCTATTGAAAATCCAGATATAAATCCTGCCCATTATGATAGTGTGATGACCCGTTTGATGGACATACTTGAGCTAAATGCACCCATATCAATGAATGAACCTGCAGAAGAATTGATGGAGGTATATTACAATCCAAACTAGACAAATTCTACTTTACTTGTCTGATAACATCGAGTGAATAACAGTCGATGTATTTTTTTCCCATCCTTTCATTTTTAAACCTGAAATACTGATTGTGCTTTGGGTTTGAGAATAATTGGCGAGATTCGTCACTCCAATCAAATAGGCCCAAATATTTAGGAATAAGGTATCTGCGGAGTCTTGTGAACGTATACTTCTGTCTTTTTGACCTTTTTTTATTTCTTCAATTAATAAGATTGTAGGAAGTTTTGCAATGGCTTGAACCTCATTAAAATATGTGCATGCTAGTAATAGACATAGTGATTTCGATTGTAAATTCTTATTATTTATACTCTTCAACGTCATATGGAAATCCAAAATCATCTGATAGTGTTTTGGAAACTTTTTTGAGAAAGTAATATAGCCTTCAGCTAAGGTCAATACTTTTTCTAAGATGCATATAACCAGAGATTTGAATTGTCCCAATCTCTTAGGTATGACGCGATAGTCAAGTACGATACAGAAACTCAAAGTGCTCAAGTGCATGAATATGGAAATCATAAATATGGAAGTGAATCTCCTTTTATTTCTATAGAAAATTCGAGTGGAGACGATGATGGATATGTCATCAGTTTTGTCACGGATGCACGTGAGAATACCTCTGAAGTTGTCATATTAGATGCCAAAAATGTAGATCAAGAACTTTTGGCAAGAATACAATTACCACAAAGATTGCCTTTAGGATTTCATGCTTGCTGAATTAATGGAGATCGAATATTTAATTAAATCTTAAATTATCTATTAATGACATTTTAAAGAAATGTAATGCGCTGTCTGTCAATGTTTTGCATGAGATCGAACAATCAGAACTCTGCTTACTGTTAACATTCTACAGCAAAACATCTGACAGTTTCGTTATCCTTGCATAAAATTAGCTGTATGTCATTGTTAAATAGAATCGTATCCTTTTCCTTCCTTGTCTTAATGATGAGTTCTTGTGGAGTAGATGAACCTTCAATGTCAGGGAAAACAGCAGAAGAAATTCGTCTGGCTAATCAAAGGGATATACAAAGTTGGAGTAGTTCTAATCCCAATGAAGATGTAAAAGTTACTGCCTCAGGTCTAAACTATGTGATTACCGAAGTTGGAAATGGAGTCAGACCGACACTAACTGATACTGTTACAATAGACTTTGATTTATTTTTGGGTGATGGTACACCTTTCACAAGTTCAGGTTCTACAGGTATTCCATTAGAAATAGCGGTTAACCAATTGGTGCCAGGATTACAAGAAGGAATACAATTATTATCAGTAGGTGGATCAGGTGTATTTTTAATTCCTGGACCATTAGGCTTTGACGTTTTTCCAAGCGGTATTGAAGATGATGATTTGTTGATTTATTATGTTTTTTTAAGAGATATCAATAATCAGTTTGCCGGAGAAGAAGATCGAGTCAAAATACAATCATATCTAGATCAAAATTCATTGACAGCGGATACTGTTACAAGTTCAGGATTACACATTATTCATCTTGAAGAAGGTAATGGTGAATTCCCAACGGTCAGCAATACAGTAACTGTTAGCTATCACGGGACTCTCCTAAATGGGACAATATTTGATTCTTCTCGAGATAGAGGAGTTGATGCCACATTCGCCTTAAATACCGTGATCCAGGGATGGCAAGAAGGGATTCCTTATATTTCAAAAGGCGGCAAAGCATTATTGATCATTCCTTCAGCCATCGCCTATGGCGATCGGTCTCCTTCATCAGCGATTCCCCCAAATTCTGTTTTAGTCTTTGAAGTAGAATTAAAAGAATTTGAATAGTATGAATGATTACAGCAACAACTGTAGTGATTCAGTGGCTGTTGCAGGTCAGATACGCGGCGGGATTATGCTGACCGATATTTTTTTGTTTCGTTTTTTCATCAATTGAAAAAGAAATCAATATATCCCTTATAAAATATATTTTTCTATGTTGACTATGTGTCTATGTGGTTCAATTCCTGATATAGTTACTACCGCATTCTCGGCCGACGTCTTTTACCACTCATGCCACCTTGCATCATTTTAATCCCTTGCTTACCCATCGTTCTTGCTAACTTTACTTGACCTTGATTTTGCATGGCTTTTTCAAATTGTCCTAGTTGATCTTTGATAGCACCCTCAGATATTTTAAGTCCTTTTGCTTCTCGATAATAATTTTTAGCAGCGCTCCATTTGTTCTTCATGGCATTTATATTTGCCAATTGTAATAGGACCATAGCCTTCTCGTTGTCACTAGGCAGCTTCATGCTATTAGCCGTTTGGAATAACTGCTCAGCTCCAGCAGTATCTTTTTTATCCATGGCAATAGCGCCTCTCATGATGTAATAGACAGCTCTGTTTGTAACATACAACCACTTAGGAAAAAATGTCAAATTTAATCTCTTCTCCGCGCCATTAAAATCACCATCCTGAATCATTTCAGCCGCAGACGTAATTGTACCCAAGAGGAAATAGCTAACAATTAACCCGATGCCAATTAGCAAGAAGGGGAATGAGTACCAAAAGCCTTGGAAAATCCATAATAAAATTCCACCTCCAAAAAACAAAGCGATGAGTGCAAACTTTAGATATATATTGATCTTAAACATGTCTTCTATTTTTGATGGTGTAAAGATATTATTAAAAAAGGAAATAGAAGTTGATATCAGAGTGTGTCAAGAACAAATTACATCTTTAAAATGGATAAATCCACAAGGATTGAATCCTACTAATGTACATGACTGCCTTGAACATGTTTAGAAGTATATTATTTGTGTAAATTTTATGCAATTTGTTTGCACTCTAATACAGTGTCAATAACAATTTAAACCTATAACGATGTAAGCGGCTTTACAATTTATAGACTGGTACAAGATTTATAGACTGGTACAAGATGCTGGGCAATATTTAATTGACACCTAAAATTTGGAAACCTGTAAGTTTCTGTCTGGTGAATTTTAATTAATAACTTGCGCCCCTGCACTATTGCAGGGCACAAGTTATTTATTTATATAACACAGAATTTTATATCTAATTCATGCAAAGGTTCTATCCAATAGGCTAAGCTTTGGGAGTATTTCTTCAAAAACAGTAAGAATTAAGAGATATACCCAACGCACTTGAGATTGAGCTATTTAAAATGTCCATATCTTTTTTTAAGATTGAGGCATAAACGATCGATCTCGAAGAGCGGAGTAAACAACTCCATGAGATTAATAAAATAGACAGCTGATAAAAGATCAATGTTAAGTATCTAAGTATCAGTTTTATATTATGGTGCTAAGGTCTGTGCCTTGACCTTACTATTGACACCCATTCATAAAAATAGATAACATACCACCTGAAGCGACTTTAAAACCTGCATCAAGTAAAATAGACTTAGAGGCTCTAAACTCAGGGTGATGATCTGATGGAATGCTTCCTTTAGCTACGAGTGACTTATCAGTTTGATATATTCCTGTGTAGATCATATCCTCAACAACAATAATATCTTGCGAGCAACACACGCCTTGACCTGAGGCACAAAAACTTTCCCAATCGGCATTAAACTGATTACCATCACTTATATATTCATTAGTTGAAGTGATCAATTGACCACACAAAGTTGCGAGTGTAGGATCATAACAACCACTAAGATTATTCTGACTCAGCCACAAATTTTCGAGAGAATTTAATGCAATTAATCCATTTGGCATAGAACCGTTGAAATTGTTATTGAATAGTGAAATCACCTTGCTATTCTGCCAATTTACAATCACATTGATGCTTCCTTCAAGCTTATTATTTGCTACTGTGAAGTATTCGAGTGAAGTTAGATAAGCCAAATTGGTTGAGAGATAACCAAATAGGTCATTCGATTCTAATCTAAGAGATTTTAAGGATGAGAGTTGAGCTAATTCTTGTGGGATAGTAGAGTTAATATTATTATTACCCAAATCTATATGTTCGATTGAAGAGAATGAACCCATCGAAACAGGTAGATAACCTTGAAGATTATTATACGCTAATTCGACAGATTTTACGCAGCCATCAGGGTGTAATTCTACACCATACCATGCTGACATTGGTTGGTTGAAATACCACTGATTCGTCCAGTCAGGTCCATTAGTCGCATTGTATAAAGATACGAGCGCTATGCTATCAGAAGGACAAGTAGGGTTTTGGTTATTTGTGCCTCCCGTACAACTACCGCTTTGTCCAGAACAAAAGGATGTCCAGGATGTATAAAATGCATTGCCATCACTGGTAGAGTTATTGTAACTTACAATTGGACATAAAAATGATAATTCATCTTCAAAGCATCCTGAAAATTGATTATTTGAAAAATTTATATATTGTAAATTAATTAAGTTATTAAGATTCGGAGGTAGTGATTCTGTCAGTCTATTATTATGTAACCATACATTTCTAAGATTAATTAAATTCGAAAATTCGACTGGTATCGACTTAGAAAACTGATTGTCATTAAGATATAAATATTTAAGATTTATTAAATCGCCAATCGCAGATGGAATATTTCCTTCTAAATTATTATGTTTGATGTCTACCTGCTCTAAGTTATTTAATGATGCAATTTCTATCGGTATATTACCAATTAATTTATTAAAAGCAATGCGTAAACTAGTCAATGAGCTTAAGTTTCCAATATTTTTCGATAGCCGTCCTGTCAATTGATTACTCGATAAATTTAGAGAAGTTAGATTTTGTAAACCATATATCGACTCAGGTATATTTCCAACTAGCCTATTTTGTTGCAGATTTAGAGAGCGTAGATTATTAAGTTGATTGGAAATAAATGGAATGGAACCACCCAAATCATTCCCCGCCAGACCAAGATGTTCAAGTTTGCTTAATCCGTTTAGTTGCCAGGGAATCTCTAGTGAAAAGTTATTATTACTTAACTCTAAGTGAACGAGATTGACCAATTCTCCAAGATAGATAGGTATAGTTCCTGAGAGATTATTGTTGTTGAGTTTTATGTAGATTAATTTTTCAAGATTGATTATTTCTTCTGGGATAGTTCCTTCGATTTTATTTATTCTACAATCAAGTTCAACGAGTTCAGTCAGACATCCGATAGACGGAGACAAGACACCTGTTAATTGCTGATTTACCAATCGAAGTGTCGTCACTTTTTCAGTGTAATAATTATAAGTCACGCCCGACCATGTACTTATAGGATCGGTCAATATCCAAGGATTTGTCCAAGATGCGCCATTTAAAGAATGGTATAAATCAACCAAAGCCAATGAATCTGTACCACATGAATTTGTGGCTCTTTTCGCAGGACTTCCCACTCGGACTCCAGCACAAAAATCTGACCATAGTGGTGTAAAAGTATTTCCAATATCTGCATTGACCATAAAAGGACAAAGTGCTGCTAAGGCAGGATCTATTTGTCCTGAAAAATTATTGAGTGCAATTTCAAAATATTCTAAATCGGGTAAATCTAATAGTTCAATTGGAAGATTTCCAGAGAAATTATTCGTATTTAATCTAATCCATTTTAATTTTGGGTTTGTGTTTATTTCTGGAAGTATTTCGCCAGAAAACCCACAAGCAATAACATCCAATGATTCTAAATTAGGCATATTTTGTAACTTGTCGAAGAGTTCTCCACTAAAAGGATTTGGTCCTAAGGACAATTTTTTCAATGAATTCATGGATTCAAAAGAACTAGGCAATACACCAGTCAATTGATTGAGCCCTATAAACATTACTTCAAGATTCACCTTGTTATCAAATTGAGTCGTTATTGTGCCATTAAATGTATTACTACGAATATTAATGAATTCCAACTTAGTTAAATTAGAAAAAGACAGAGGGATCTGTCCAGATAGACCTATGCCTTGAACATTAAGAACTTTCAATTTTTCTAAATCGCCAAAATTAGGTGGAAAACTTCCATTAAACTCTCCGCCTAATAAAGATTCTGTCATGACAATTTCAGTGACACAGCCTTCATTGTCGACAGTAATCCAGTCCCATCCTGCTACGCTTGGCGCATTTAGATCCCAGCCAAGTATGTTACCATCACCCGTATTATAAAAGTCTTCAAGAACCTGTCTATCCTTATCAATACATGCAGGTTTAGCGATTTCAAATGAATTAAAATCTGACGAGACTCCAGTTGTATTATCAATTATTCTCCAGCAATAACTCTCTCCTTGATCTAAATTACTAGGATATGTAAAAGGAGAACTGGCAGGTGCAGAATATATCGGATTATCGTCTATGCTGTTTGGATTGAGAAGTAGATTAGGATTCTCAAGTTTGTAAAAGATATTTGGTTCTGCGACAAGATAAATAGTACCGTTATCATCAATGGCGATTCCCTCAAGTTTATTAGCATCATTAATGCCAGAGCTACCAGTATCACAGAAGCTTGTCGCTCCATAAATTTGACCTGATAAATCAGTTTCATATATTTTTTCTTTCTCATGGCTCAGCATCAGAAAATGATCAGCGATACCCATTGACAAAGAGTAAGGATGAATAGATAAATGTGCTAGGCCTGATAAATCAAAAGCTTCATCTTTAACTGGTGGTTTTATAGAGCAGTCAAATCCTAAATTGTCTGTATAATCTACTTGATTTATTGGAGTGACTACACTACCATCAAAGTTTGCTGGGAAATCTATTTCGTATACTGTACTGGTTGGATTTCCAGTAGATTCAAATTCTTCAGCAAGTATAATAGTCTGGCGCCTAAAGTCGTAGCTGATACCTTCTAGGCCATTATTATTCATCCATGACCCTTGCAGTGTGATAAAGCCTGAGTTGGCTAAATCGATATCTGCATTTCCATTTTTAGGCACATTTATATCGTAAATGCGACCATTAAATTCATCTGAAATTAAAAATTGGTGAAATATATTATCCGAAGCTATCCATTGAATATCTTCAGGGTCAAAATTATTAGGAGTAGAGACAATATTAAGAATTCTATTTCCTGCTCCTGTAGTTATAACATTTCCATTTTTATCAATTTCTACGATTGAAAAAGGAGCTTTATTCATAATGCCAAACAATGTCCCTGAGTCAGGGTTATATGTTAATCCAGATAAATCATCTGGTATTTCATCAATGGTTTTGAAGTTATTCGCGCCAAAATTGATAGCAGAATAAGCTGACAAGTTTAAGTCCGATACTTGAGGGGGATTTCCAGTTTGGGTACAATCAAAGATTTCCAATGTAAATGTAGATGTTGGGTCTCCAGTCCATGTAAATGTTGGACTAGTTGAAGTGATGGTTTCATTATTCTGTGGAGATAAAGCCTCTGGAATAATATTCTGTGCTGGTACAATAACCCAATAGGCTAAAACCATATTAATCGTAAAGAGTAAACGTAGATAATTCATAACAATTTTTTTTATGCATTTAATTCATCAAACCTGAAATATCACTTATTTTATACATAGTTATGATGAGATAACTTTGATAAGTGATGGCCTAAACAGATTTATTTTAAAATTTTAACATTTAAACTTATACGCTCCCTCTTAATCGTAATGAATAAAGTTTTGAGTTTTATAATTGAAACTAAGTCCGAACAAAATGAATTCTTTCATTAAAATCTAAATATCGGTTTCTCCTGATAAAAGCATTCTATTAAAATTTTAACATTATATCTTTTATACCATTTGAAAAGCAATAATTTGAAAAAAATATCTACTTTTAACGGTTTGCCTAGTCCTACTGAGACGGCAATTTATTCAACTAACTCATTTATTTCTAAGTAAATAAATAACATATGGATTCGATAGCGAAACACCCACCAGTAAAAAATTTTATAAACGGAGAATTTTTAAGAAACGGACAGGCTTCTATGGACGTCATTAGTCCCTTAGATGGATCAATCATTTCTACATTACCAATGAGTGGTATGTCAGAATTAGAACAAGCTGTTTCTGCCGCAGAAAATGCTTTTGTAGCATGGTCAGGACAAACGTTAAAAGAGAGAGTACAAGTCTTTTTTAGATATAGATCTTTATTAGAAGAACATCTCGATGAGTTGACACAAATCGTCTGTCTTGAAAATGGAAAAACATTTGGCGAAGCGAAAGCTGAGGTTATGAAAAGTATCGAACTGTGTGAATTTGCAGTTTCAATGCCTCAGATTGTGACTAACGAAATCCAAGAAGTAAGCCGTGGTGTTGAATGTAGAATAGAAAGAAAGCCGCTGGGAGTTGTAGCTTGCATCAGTCCTTTTAATTTTCCGAATATGGTTCCACATTGGACCGTACCAAATGCATTGGTCTTAGGAAATTGTGTGATTCTAAAGCCATCAGAAATGGTACCATTAAGCGCGGTCCGTATGGCAGAATTATTAAAACAAGCAGGATTACCTGATGGTGTCTTTAATGTTGTCAATGGTGGAAAAGAAATCGTGGAAGCGATTTGTGATCATCCAAGAATAGAAGCTGTATCATTTGTTGGATCTACCCATGTCGCTAAAATCGTATACAAAAGAGCTTCGTCAAATTTGAAAAGATGTGTTGCTTTAGGAGGCGCTAAAAATCACTTATTAGTTTTACCAGATGCACATCCACAGATGACTGCTGATAATGTAGTGGCTTCTATGTCTGGATGTGCAGGACAGAGATGTATGGCAGCAGCCGTGATGGTCGGTGTAGATGCAGTCCAGCACATCATTGATAAAATGGTAGAAGAAGGGAAGAAAATCGTGCCTGGAGAAAATCTAGGGTCAGTGATTAGTAAGGCAGCCAAAGAAAGAATAGAAGGATATATTACTGAAGCGGAAGCTCAGGGCGCGACCGTTTTATTAGATGGACGTCATGTCACAGTGGCTGGAAAAGAGGATGGATTTTATGTAGGCGCTACAATCATTGATCATGTCACACAAGACATGAAAATTGCCAAAGAAGAAGTATTTGGTCCTGTGATTTCAATCATTAGAGCGAAAGATTTAGATGAAGCAATTAGAATTGAAAATGCTTCAAATTATGGAAATGCTGCAGCTGTTTTTACTCAAAGTGGAGGTCTTGCCAAGAAAGTCATTGAGAAAGCAAGTGCAGGAATGGTAGGTGTAAATATTGGGGTCCCTGTTCCGAGAGAACCGTTTTCTTTCGGTGGGTGGAATGAATCAAAATTTGGTGTTGGCGATATAACAGGAAGAAGTTCGATCGAATTTTGGACACAAAACAAAAAGACGACAACTAAATGGAATCCAGAAGATAAAACAAACTGGATGAGCTAAATCAATTCATTTAAAGTGATTTAAAAAACAAATTATAATATGGAGTCTCTGATTGACAAACAACGAATTGTACAAGACTGCAAGAATTATACTTTATTCTCTTGGGCCAAGCAAGGCGGCCTAAAGCCAGTGAATATTGATAGCGCTGAAGGTTGCTATTTATATGATCGCGACGGTAAAAAGTATCTCGATTTTACATCTCAATTAATGAATGTAAATATCGGTCATGGCAATCAAAGAATTACTGAAGCAGTCACCAAACAGATGCGTGAGGTTAGTTATGTATATCCCGGAATGGCGACCGATGTCAGAGCAAAGTTGGGCAAAAAACTCGCCGAAATTACTCCAGGGAATTTGACAAAAACATTCTTCACTTTGGGAGGTTCTGAAGCCATCGAAAATGGAATTAAGATCGCTCGTATGTATACAGGGCGCCACAAAATAATCGCACAATATCGATCTTATCACGGTGCAACTTACGGCTCAATGTCTGCAGGAGGTGATCCGCGAAAGCATGCTGTTGATGTGCAAGCTGCACCTAATTTTGTGCATGTCGAAAATCCATATTTCTATCGATGTCCATGGGGCACTGCTTCAATAGAAGAATGTGGCGAAATGGCTTTAAGAAATCTGGAACAGGTCATTTTGTATCAGAATCCTGAAAGTGTCGCAGCTATTTTATTGGAAGGAGAGTCTGGATCATCTGGATGCATAAAGTATCCTCCATTTTATTGGAAACGAATTAAAGAGATTGCAGATAAATATGGTATTCTTTTAATCTGTGATGAGGTCATGAGTGGCTTCGGGAGAACAGGGAAAATGTTTGCTGTCGAGCATCATGATATGACACCAGATATCATGTGCATGGCAAAAGGTTTGACTTCTGGTTACTTACCATTAGGCGGAACGATTGTCACTGATAAAATCGCAGCATATTTTGATGAACATCCCTTAGTTATTGGATTGACGTATTCTGCGCATCCGACTTGTTGTGCAGCGGCATTAGAAAATTTAAATATTATTGAAGAAGGTAACATGGTTGACAATGCAGCGGTGATGGGGAAGTATATTGAGATGAAAGTTGGAGAGCTGACTGAGCGTCATCCTTCGATTGGTGATTTTAGGAATACAGGATTATTAGGCTGTATCGAGCTAGTTAAAAATAGAGATACGAAGGAGCCATTTGCCCCGTGGAATGCGAAAGGAGAGGCAGCAAAACCAACGATGGAATTGGCATCTAAGATTAGAGAATTGGGGATGTTTACTTTCGTGAAATGGAATTTTATTTTTATCGCACCACCTTTAAATATTACAAAAGCACAAATTGATGAAGGTCTTGATATTATTTCTGAGGCTCTGCAAATTGCAGATGGATATTGTAATTAGCGATGAGCAATTATATTATATATTTTGAAGGATTATGAGTCCAGTAGAAAAATATAAAATAAATATCAAGAAGACTTTTTAGATTTGAATAGCTCAGAGTTATCTAGTTCTAAATCCTTCGAAGAAATATGTTGCCCAAATTGTAATAGTATCATACCAGCTAATGATCTTAATATTGATGACAAATTAGCTAAATGCTCTTCTTGCAATGTTGTATTTGCTTTTGAAAAAGAAATTGCCTCTTTAAAAAATGAACATAGAAAAACACGACAAAGAATTTTGCGTCCTGAAGGTATAGATATGTTTCACTTTAATCACCAATTAGAATTGAGTTTCAAGCAATCTTTTTCTATGACTGAGCAAGTGGTGCTGTCTGTAGTTATTTTTTTATCTGTATTAATTGTAGGTATTCTCGCAAAATTTGATCTATCCGATATAGTGATAGCATCACCTATTTTAATGTCGTTTTTATCTGCTAGTATATATTTTATTTTCCGAATGAGACAAGTGAAATATATTAAGGTCGATGCAAATGAAGTGCGCATTATGAAACATCCTAATGTTTTTAAAACAAACAGTAGTATATGAAGCAGACCATGTTAGTCAACTCTATGTCAAACAAGACTCTTCATCGGGTAGTTGGAAATTAATAATGCCCGTGGATGAAGGAGATGGTCAGAAATATTTTAATTTGACTCAAGTTTGTACCGCCTCAAAAGCCAAATTTTTTAGAGCAGGAGATTGAAAGCTATTTAAATATTGAAGATGTGGTGGTTCCTGAAGAAACGAATTAGAAATGTTGGTCATTTGCACAATATAGATGGTTACTGTCATTAGTCTTGATTGAAGGTAACTCCGTACACCCTAATCAAACAAAATTTTAATGACAAAAGCAAAAGTCAATTGTAATAACTATAGATACACAGCAGAAAAAAGACATACTAGTGCTCAAGAA
>Ga0209828_1002497_pt1 | contig 15178 bp, 8 predicted proteins | sample MaitaG_FD_187429 | JGI IMG/M metagenome (GOLD analysis project Ga0209828, IMG submission 187429) | Marine algal microbial communities from Maine, USA - Maine_Asex2 metaG (SPAdes) (version 2) | ecosystem: Host-associated > Algae > Red algae > Unclassified | place: Maine, USA | collected 2015-01-05 | reverse complement strand
GGTTCCGGCACCGGAACGGCGGCGGCAGTCGATTGAAATTCTGAGTGGCTGCCGCTGTGAGAGTGGGCACCGACGTTAGAGTGGCCGCCGACGTTAGAGTGGCCGCCGAAGGTAGAGTGGCCGCCGCGGTGGAAGGTTGAACCACCGTGAACGATATCGGAGGCACCAATCGCCCCCGTGGTCACCGCGGAACTGCCGCTCGCATGGATCGGGCGCCATTCCCCGTCAGCAACCGACATCGAACTTGCGCCCATCGAACCTGCACCCATCGAGACTGAAGAGGCGGCCGGAGTGACCGTGTCCATCACGCTCGAACCTCGCGCCGAACGCATTTCGGAAATCGTGGCTTGCAGGGAACTCGACGGCATCACCTGACTCGAACCAACCGGGAACTGGGGCGTCGGCGGCACGTACGGAGTATAGGTGGACCGGGCCACCGCCGGCTGGGCTTGAGGGATCGGCAGAGGCTGAGGCATGGGCATCGACATCATCGAAGAACCCGTGGCAACCGACCCGATCGAGGTGGGCGGAGGAATGTAAGCCGAAGACGGCGGCAGTTGCGCGGCCGGCGGATTGAATGCCGGGGCCGGCGGAACAAACGCGGGTTCGGGCGTCGGCATGGAGACGGGCGCCGGCGGAGTGAACGCCGCCTCGGCGGATGCTTTTGCGGCGCGGTCAGCGGCGCGGCGTTCAGCGGCGGCGGCCCGGTTGAATCCGGGAATGCCGATGCGGAACTTGCGCTTGCGCTTCGGTGCCACCCGGCCGGACTTGGTCTCGTCCACATAGGGTTTGTCGTACCAAGTATTATACTTGCGACCGCCGCCCTGTTGGCCGAGTTCGAGTTCGTAGAGGCTCGCGAAGTACTGCCAGTCCGTCTGGTTGAACCCGTAGAAGCCAGCCATGGAATTGAGCACACCGTTTACTTGGGGGGTGTTGGAAAGGCTGACCGGAACACCGTAGCCGCCGGCAGTTTGTTCCAAGTTCCGGGTCATCGGCCCGTTGTCGCCGATGATCATGATCCGACTTGGCGCGACATTCAGGAAGGCGCCGCTGGCAAACTTTTCCATGCCCACCGGGAGCCATCCGTTGCCGTTCCATACGTGGAGCAAACCGCCAGGGGCCCCGCTCTCGTAGGAAACCAGCACCGTCGGAAAACGGTCGGCCATGTCGAAGGCAATTTTAAGTGGCTGCATGAGATCAGGCACAACCAGCATCGAAACACCCGATTCCTGGGCCTGAGCAGGCTGTTGATAACCTGTTGATAACAAAAATGACAAGGCGAGCGTGGCCAATAAGGAGAGACGTTTCATGATGCCAATCTAAACCGAAGGGCCGAGGGGAGATCAACCCTTTCTTTCGACAAGATTTCGGTTCGACTAAAAATCTCGCGATTGATTTTGAAACAAAGACGATAGCCGGATAGGTGATCGCCGTCCCACCAACCTAACACCCACCAGATACCCACCTGACACCCACCTTTATACCCACCTGGATTGCAAAATGGCTAAGATCACCCTCAAAGGCACCCCCATCAACACCATCGGCGAACTTCCCGCCGTCGACAGTAAAGCTCCCTTCTTCGCGCTGACCGACGGCGAACTAGGCGAGAAAAACCTCGGCGACTTTGATGGCAAAGTTGTGGTGCTCAATATTGTTCCCAGTCTCGACACCGGCACCTGCATCGCCTCGGCAAAGCGATTCAACCAAGAAGTTGACTCGCTCGGCGGCGCCGTCATCGCCAATGTCTCCGCCGACTTGCCGTTCGCCCAGGGCCGCGCCTGCGGTGCCGAGGGCATCGAAAATCTTGTCAACCTTTCCAGTTTCCGCAGCCCCACTTTCGGCACGGACTACGGCGTCAGCATTGTTGACGGCCCCCTCGAAGGCCTGCTTTCCCGCGCCGTCGTTGTGATCAACGCCAGCGGAGAAGTCGCCTACACCCAACAGGTCCCCGAGATCGTCGACGAGCCCGATTACGACGCAGCGCTTGCTGCCATCAAAGCACTCTAAAAAAATCTAAAGAGCGCCCGAGAGTCCTACTTTCGGAAGCGAGCATCTCTATGCCGCGCATTTTAGTGGTCGACGACCAGCGTGAAAATCTTGGCATCATCTCCAAGACGTTGGAGAACTATTTTGCCGAGTGCATGGTCATCGAATCCACCGACGCGACCTCCGCCCTCACGGTCGCGCTCGATCCGGACTCGCATCTCGACCTGATCATCACCGACGTCAAGATGCCGGAAGTCTCCGGCTTCGAGTTCTGCCAGGCCTATCGGAAACGCTGGCCGCAGGCGCATGTGCCGGTGTTGATGATCTCGGGGGTGTTCACCGAAAGTGTTGACCGGGCGCGCGGTTTAGACAGCGGTGCGGATGGCTATCTCAGCAAACCCTACCGGCTTTCCGAACTCGTGGCACAGGTCAAAGTCCTCCTGCGCATCAAAGCCACCGAGGACCGCCTACGCGCCAACGAGGCTTTGCTGGAGGCCGAACTCGACTCCCGTGGCGGGGCATTGGTCGCATCTGAAAACCGCTTTGAAACGCTGTTCGAGTCCACGCCCGGTGCGATCTGGGTGGTCAATACTGAACAAAATCTGCTCGACGCAAATCCGCAGGGCTGCGCCCTGTTCAACCTCACCCGTCAGCAGATCCACCTGGCCAATCTGAGGTCCCTACTCCCCGCCGCGGCCGCCAAGGTGCTGGCAGAGCACGCCCCCCTGTGGCGTTCGGGCGAAAACAGCACCTGCGAGATCCAACTTGCCAGCACCGAAAGCGCGCATGAAATGATCGACCTCCTCGTCTCGGTGCACCCGATGGAGTACGGTGGCCACGAGGCCCTGATCATGCACCTGCACGACATCACCGAACACAAACGCCAGGAGCGTCGGGAACGATCCTCGCAAACGCTCGAAGCCATCGGCCGCCTGGCGGGCGGCATCGCCCACGACTTCAACAACCTGCTCACCTCGATCCTCGGTTTCGGCCACCTGGTCCGCGACGAATTGCCTAACGGATCGGAAGGCCGGGCCGACGCGGAGCGGATCATCCAAGCCGCTGAAACGGCCTGCGAACTCACCCGCAAACTGATGGTGTTCGGGCAACGGCAGATTCTTCCGTTGCACCCGATGGATCTCAACCGATCCATCACCGAGGTCACCCTGATGTTGCGCCGTACCATCGGCGAACACATTGAACTGGCTCCGCTACTCGGCGACAACCTGCCGTTCATCGAGTCCGACGAGCAATTGGTCCAACATCTGCTCACCGATCTCGTCACCAACGCCCGCGACGCGATGGGCCGTAACGGCGGAAAAATCATCATTCAATCGCAACGTGTCGAAATCGACGAAACTCGGGCCCGCGTGCTGCACGTCGACGCCCGTCCGACCTCCTACAGCGTCCTCTCCGTCACCGATGATGGCCGCGGCATTCCAGACGACATCCGCGACGATATTTTCGAACCCTTCTTCTCCACCAAAACAGATCAGACCCGCACCATCGGACTCGGCCTGTCCACCGCGTACGGCATCCTGAAAAAGGCGAGCGGCTTCATCACGGTCGACTCGATCGAGGGTTTGGGCACCACCGTCCACGCCTGGTTCCCCGCCTGCGAAGGCACCCCCGCCGGCCCGGCCGCGACCGCCAACCGGCCCGGCGGCAGCGAAACCATTCTTGTGGTCGAGGACGAGGAACACGTGCTACGGCTCTGTGTCCGCCTGCTCGACCGCCTCGGCTACCATGTTCTGCAAGCGCGCAACGGCACCGAAGCCCTGCGTGTTTCCGAAGACCATAGCGGCGAAATCAATTTACTGCTCACCGATGTGGTCATGCCCTATATGGGCGGCCCCGAACTCGCCAAGGCGATGGAGCAAACCCGCAAGCAATGCAAAGTGCTTTACACCTCCGGCTACACCGCCAATCCCCTGCCCTTCAGCGAAAGCGGCAAGGAAATCCCCTTCCTCATGAAGCCGTACACCAGCGACACGCTCGCCCGGAAAGTACGCGAAGTTCTAGGTTAGCCCCTCCGGGTGTCTCGCCGCGGCCCGCGAGGCCCGAAACCGCTTATGGCAAAGGCTTGCCATAGTATGGCAGAGTCTCGCCACATTATGGCAGAATCGTGCCACTCTATGGCAAGCTTCTGCCATAACGGAACGCGAAGATTTCCAGACGAAGTTTCGAGGTCTCCCGATCCCTTCGCGAACTCGTTTTGAAATTTGAAATTCGAAATCACTGTGATCCCATGGAGCCAACAGCTGGCCATGAAAGCGTAGATTTTCCTGGGAAATAACGGTCTGTCCCCTCCTGTTCCCCCGATCCCTTCGCGAACTCGTTTTGAAATTTGAAATCACTGTGATCCCATGGAGCCAACAGCTGGCCATGAAAGCGTAGATTTTCCTGGGAAATAACGGTCTGTCCCCTCCTGTTCCCCCGATCCCTTCGCGAACTCGTTTTGAAATTTGAAATTCGAAATCACTGTGATCCCATGGAGCCAACAGCTGGCCATGAAAGCGTAGATTTTCCAGGGAAATAACGGTCTGTCCCCTCCTGTTCCCCCGATCCCTTCGCGAACTCGTTTTGAAATTTGAAATTCGAAATCACTGTGATCCCATGGAGCCAACAGCTGGCCATGAAAGCGTAGTTTTTCCCGGGAAATAACGGTCTGTCCCCTCCTGTTCCTCCTGTTCCATTTTCCTGTGAGTCCATCAAAGCCGCGTTAGCGGTGGCACCCTGAGTAGCCCCGGCTACCGCCCGCAGGGCAAGGCCGGGGTTTACGGTCTACCCCAGAAAAGCAGCCGCGTAGCGGTGGCACCTTGGGACACGCGGGGCTGTCTTCATTTCGACCGGACCGGAAACGGAATCTCGAACCAAGCGGTAGACCGATCGAGCTCTTTTCAGCCTCAACCTGGGGTTCAGTCGTACCTCCTTCACCCACAGGCTATCATGAATAACCCCTATGGTTGTGCAATATTGCACTATCTTTGGTGTCGACTCGCACCGGAGGTGCAACTGTGAGATCCCAGTGATTCGAAATTTGAAATCAACAGGCCCAAAGGGCCGCCAACACTGACCACTGAAAACTGATCACTGATTACCGATCACTTCCTAAACCCGATGCCGCTTGATCATCTTCACGAACTCGCGCTCGCGCTGAACATCCCGCTCCCCATCGCGATACATCACGCGGTAGTAATAGCCGATCAAGGGATCAAACTCCGAACCCGCGACGCCGGCGGCTTTCAACGCATCCAAGAACTCGTGTGGCGTCTGCCACTTGGGTTTCTCGTAGCCGTGCCTGGCAAAACTGCGGCAGAAGACTTTGTAGTAGTTCGGCACCGGACGCGGCGCGGCCTTCCCTGCCACCGACGGATCTCCGCCGCCGCGGAACAACAACAGCGCGGCCAGCGCCAGCAGGCAGGCAAGCAACAACACCGCCGGCGTGAAATGCGGCGGCGGCGTCCACGCCGCCGGTTCGACACTCGCAGTGTCCGGACTCGGCCGGGGAACGGGTTCGAACTGGTTGGGTTCGGGAACCGGCGGCCCCTGATTGTCCGGACTCGGCGGGGTCGCGTCCACCAAGATCCAGCCGTAGCGATCGGTCCACACCTCCGTCCACGCATGCGCGTGCTTGCCGGAAAACACGATCCAGTTGGTGCCCGCCCGGATCTCGCCGCCGCTGTAGCCCATGCCGACGCGAGTCGGCACGCCGGCATCGCGCAACATCAAGGCCAGCGCGGTCGCAAAATAGGTGCAATAGCCTTCGCGGTGTTCAAAGAAGAATGCCTCCAAGCCCGGATCCGCCACCTTCAAGGTATAGCGGTAATTGTCCCGCAGGTAGGCCGAACAATAGTTGATGTGGTCGTTGAGCGTTCGTCCACCGCCGCGCTGCACATGCTCGCGCATCAAGCTGCGCCGAACTTCCGAGATGCGCCGGATCACATCATCCTCCACCGGCTGGGTCAGCGGCGGCAGATCGAGGTATCGGCGCGCGGCATCCGGCTGCGCTACCACCGGTTCGCCAGCGACATCTTCGAACACCACCGGTTGCGAAACCACCTGGTAGATGTTGGTCGCGCTGTCACCGAACCGGTACCAGCCCTCGTCCAGCGGCGTCACCACCGGCGCTTCAATCTGATTCACCCCGACCAAACCAAGCACGGTCGGCGAGGGTTCGGCCATGATGATCCGATGGGGCACTTGCGGCACCCCCGGCAAGGGGCGGGCCACCTGCACAAAGCCGTCGCCGTTGGTGTCGCCAAGGCGCTTGGGCGTGGCGGTCGCGCCGTTGCGCCACTGACCGCTTTTGACATTAAATATATCGTCGGCCCGATTGCGAACGTAGAGCTGTTGCTGCTGCAAACGGGCCAAGGCGCGTTGGTCGGGAACTTCGAGAATAAACACCTCGCGATGAAAGTCGTTGGTCGAGGGGCCATTGCCCAAGGTCACCCCCGGGTCGGAGGAGAAAATATCCCGGAAAAAATCCGACGATAGTGATGGCATGCTACCCACATTGTTGTCGGCGGTGTTCCGCGCCTGCCATTGATCGCGCAGATTCACCGCCTGATCGCGAACCCACTCCATCGCCGCCGGCATGCGCCGCGAAATATAAGAGGCCGTCAGAAAAGCCGTCGTCAGCACGGTCGCGAGCAAGATCAGAAACAAGCCCGAACGCATCAGCCGCGCCGGCGTCCGCACCCAGGGCTTGGTCCGGTTTGCCGTTCGGGAAAATTCCAACAGCAGAAAATCGAACGCGATCAACACCGCGCCCATCGCCCCGGCCAGCCACGGCAAACGCACATCCACCTCGCCGGAAAACACCAGATAGGCGGGTAAAAAGGCCATTGCGAAACTCAGTCCAAACACCCATTGCGTGTCGCTGCGCAGCCGCTGGTCGTCGGGATGGCGAAGGGAGGCCAGCGCGATGCTCAAGGCGTACACATGCATCGCCATCGCCGCCGCGGTTGGCCAGCCAAAGTACTCCATGTCCATCAAGGCGTTCCACCACAGCCCGAGCAGGAACGCACTCAACATGAAGCCGATGAGATGCACCGCGCGCGGCAGAAAAGCGGTCGAGAGTCCGAGTACCACCGCCCCCGCCAAACCATACAGCAAGGGGATCCACGAACTGGTGTACATCGTCGCCAGACTCAGTTCGATGAACAGAATGCCCGCCAGCGCGGTCGCGATCCATTTCATTGCGCACCTCCGCCCGTACCGCGTCCGGAGAGGATCTTCGGCGTCAGTTGATCGCGGCTGCGCCAGGTGTGCGCGTCCACGCAGTCGACCGGCACATCCAGTTGCTGTAACAGCCCAGCCCAGTGGTCGATCGGGGTATTGCTGATGATGAAACAACGACCATGACGGGCGTGGCGTCGCACGCGTTCGAGCAGGCGGCGGCCGCTGCGTTCGGTGCGCGGCGGAGCGCAGGCCAATAGTTCGAGTACGTCGTCGAGCTGCTGCGGATCGCGCACCTCGATCGTCTTCCACGTGTTGAACGAGGCGGTAAACTCAAACGGAATATCGCGTTCGCGGCACTCGAGAAAAAAGCCGCAGAGCAGTTGCATGCAGCGTTCGAAATTTTGCGGTGCCAGCAGCACGCCGCGCGGGCAATAGGAATGAAACACGAAGCTGTAGACGCTGCCGAGCGGTGGATCGAACTCGCGCACCATCAACCCGCCCTGCCGTGCACTCGCGCCCCAGTGAATACTGCGAACCCTGTCGCCGCTACGGAACTCGCGCAAGCTGCGGAACTCGCCCGTGTCCAGCGGCAGGTCCGGCAAACTCGAACGCAAATCATGCACTGGGTTGTCCGCCGACTGACTCGCCTGGTTCGGGTACAAGGGCGCGGGATACACCACCATCTCCACCGGTTCGCTCCAAGTCCGGCTCGCCTCAACCAGCCCGAACGGAAAGTTCGAACGCAAACTCACCTTGCCCGACTCGACCCGCCCGCGGTGCGGCATGTGCGACTCCCGCGTCACCGAAGCCTCCCCTCTCGGTCCGATCGACTCGACCATCCAGTTGCCCACCTCGTTCGCCAGCAGTGTATCGTCAACCGTCACCGTAAAGCGGGTAAAAATGCGTCGCGTGTTGCTCAACCGCATGACCGCGCTAAAGGTCTCGCGCGCGAACGGCCGTTCGGGGACCTCGCGCTGGTACTCCACCCCGCGCAAGTTCATCCGCGCGAGCAGGTCGCAGAACGGCAGCAGGAACAGCAAAAACAGCGAGAGATGGATCAGCACCATGTCCTGACGCAGCAGGCCGAGCACGAAGAACAGCAGCCCCAATTTCAGGGCCCAACGGCCCCGATTGGCAAGGCGTGTCTGGATCGGCGGTTTTGGCATCAGAATAAAGTGTAGGCTATGTGCCCCGTTCGGGCAAGAGACTAGCTGCAACGACTCCGAACGTCTGTCAGCCGCGCTTTCTTCAAATCCAGGTAGCGCATCTTTCCAAAGAGGTGCCGCACCGCCTGGAAGTGTAAATATTCTTGTTGAAATTAGTGGTGGTTCAACCGCCAGCCCAAAAGGCTGACGGCTCTTCAAGAACCCACCATTATGAACCTACAAGCAATCGAATCCATCCTGCAAGCCGAACCTGAAACCGCCGCCCCGCTGTTCCGCGAACTGATCCGCCACGCCGTGCTCACGGCGTTCGGCGAAGCCGTTGAGCACGAAGTCCGCGAACTATGCGGCCCCTCCTACAATCCGACCTGCGGCGGGGATTTTTTCCGTGCGGGAAGCGCGCCGAGCTCGGTGTTTCTCCAAGGTGAAAAGACCAAGCTCTCCCGACCACGCGTCCGCGAACGCCTCGCCGACGGCAGCAGCCGTGAAGTCACCTTGAAGATCCTCAACGCGGCGAAGGACAGCCGGGAATGGGAAGATCTGGTCATTCGCGGGGTCCTTTGCGGGGTCAGCACGCGCGACCAGAAAGTGCTTCACCCGGACCAACTCGCCGGCAAGTCGCATGCGCACGTGAGCCAGCTTTGGATCAAGCGGGCCAGCGCCCTCGTCGACGAGGTCAACGGAGCCGATCTCTCGGACTTCGAGATGTTCAGCCTGTACATGGATGGAACGGTTCTGGCCGAGGGGCTCCACGCGATCATCGCGGTCGGCGTGGATTCTTCAGGCCACAAGAAAGTGCTCGGCTTCGCCATCGGTGCCAGCGAGAACAAAGAGGTCTGCACCGATTTGGTGAGCTCGCTTGTCGCGCGGGGTCTGAAGCCCTGCTGCGCGCGTCCGCTGGCCGTTCTCGACGGTTCCAAAGCCCTCAAGTCCGCGGTGCTCTCGGCTTGGCCAATGGCCGTGACCCAGCGCTGCCTCGCCCACAAAGAGCGCAATTTGTACGCGTACCTGCCGCGCAAACACCACGCCAAGCTCAAAGGCTTCTTCGCGCGTCTGCGCAAGGCGCAGGGCGGGGAGGCGGCCGACGAGATCGTCGCCGAACTCGCCGCCTGGCTCGGCAGGGTCAACGCCCAGGCACTCGAAAGTCTGCGCGAGGCCGGTGACGATCTCACCGCGTTCCATCATCTCGGGGTGCCCTCGACACTCAACCGCAGCTTTCTTTCCACCAACCACATCGAGAACCTGATGCTCAATCTCAAGCGCCACCTCGGACGGGTCAAACGCTGGCGGCAGGAGACTGACATGGTCGCCAGATGGGTCGCATCCGGATTGTGCATCGCGCAAAAAGGATTCCGCCGGATCCACCATTACAGCCATCTGCCGCAGCTCATCGAGGCGCTCAACCGCGAGGTCTCCCCATGCGCCTGACTTCGGGAGGTTTTACGCATTCGCCCAAAAAAGAAACCAGGGACGCCAACGGCATCCCTGGTTCCCGGATTTCTTTTCCGGTCCGTACTCGGCGCTCGGGTTGCTCTCCAGCAGAGCCCTATCCTCCGGCACGGTGACCCGCTCACTTAACTCGCATCAACAAAACCAACCATCAGAAAATTAGAGCCGAGTTCGAATTCACCACATTTTAACAAGAAACTTTACATCCCCCCGGATCCTTCTCTATCAACGGAACCGTAATTAATTTTGGGGGTGGAAACTTGCAGGATCTTGCCAATGCTATCATCGCTGCCCCTATCCCAGGGGTAGAAGCAAATCTTTTGAACGGCGACATCCAGATATGGGCAGGTGGGACGGCTGTATCAGGTTTTACCCTTGGTGATGACAATGTTGCCATTCCAGACGGCTGGCTCTATATAGGCCCAAATCATACCGGAGGGTTGCTCGGAGACCTAAGTGTCACTCCTGATACGTTCTCCGGCCTCCATATCATTCCGGAGACCACGCGTGGAAAAAAAGAGATGTGGCGTTGCGATAATACGGAGCCCAAACATCAAAGGACCTGCTATGGTTTTGATGAAGACCATCAGGAGGTGGCACAAGACTGTGTACCTGGAGATGCGACCCTGGGAACGGATCCCTTTCCTCCTCCTCCTCCTCCTAGCCCCTGATGGATCGAGCTCAAGATGCTGGAATGAATAGTGATAGAACAGAGAAGGAATTTGGCTTTGTATGGATGAATGTTATCTTCCTGTACCTCCTTCTGGGGGTTTCTCTGGAAGCTCAGAATGTCACGACTGAACACAGTGTGATTTTAAACGGAACTTCAGGCGGGGGGACGCTAACAATCATGAATGCGGTCGCAAGCGGACGTTCATATATTATGGTGACAAATGCGCCATCCGCCCGGCCCCAGGAAGTCTTTGAGAATGCCGCCCGAGAATTCAAGCGGTTGGGTATGCGGCATTTTATCAGAAGGAGGGGCAATTCCTTGGTGTTTAATCGCAACAGTAGTTTAGGGTGTGACAATTGGATTCTTGGCGGCACAGATCCCGGATTTAAAATCCCTCCAGCGCCTGACTCCTTGAGTCTTAGATTATCAGATGACGGGAAAGAAATTTTTCTCAAATGGAGGAATCCCGTGTATTATGACTGTATATCTGTGATTGCTGGCTCTGGAGAAATGATTCGTGCTTTGCCCGGAGACGTGAATTCCGTGAAGATTCCCATTGAGAGCATAGGTTTCTTTAACCTTTCTGATATCTGTTTCACCATCAAGGGGACGAAACTACGGACCCCTGGCAATGGACAAAGTGTTCGATTGCGGAACCGCGTGGAGTTGGAATCGTTGACGTGCTTCCCCTTCTCGCAAGGTATTGCCCCCAGTTTTTTAAAGTCAGGAACGAGCAGTAATGTCCAGTTCTCAGAAGGGAGGCTTTATGGGCATGGACCCGGAAAGAAGCCGCCTCGACCATTTAGCTGTTTCTATCAAGAGCTGACCGGGACCGATGACTTCAGCGGGCAACTGTGGCGGGTCTTCCCGGGCCTCGAGCCTGAGGAGCGCTATTCGATCAGCTATTCTTTAAAAGTCCCCCAGCCGGGGCGGCGGGATGCCTCTGAGTTCACTACCCGCCTCCACTGGCTTAATTCGGAATCAATAACGGAGGAGGAGCTGTCTCTTCGGAAGCCCGCAGATGGCACAATGGCCGCGAGCATTTCTTTGGCGAGGCCTCACTATTGGAAAACGGTGGAGGGGTTTAACGAGGAAGTCGGTAGCAAGGAGTTTGTGGTTCCGGACGGGATGGATTCCATGGGCATCCAGTTTCTCTTTAAGGGCTCCTCGGACAAAACCGTCAATATCGGGTTCAAGGATCTCAAAATTACCCGTCTGACCAATGAGGTTGCGACCGTCTCGGATTCTCCAGCGGAGGTGCCGGAGGCGGAAACCAGCCCGGTTTCTGATGAGAAAGGCCCATGGCGTATTCTTGTCGCGATTGGTTTATTCCTTCTCTTCCTTCTCCTGCTGCTTTTCGTTTTGAGAAGGCGAAAGGCGTCTTAGACTTTGCCCGCTTGGCGAACCCAGAGCGCCGGCCATTTTCTCTTCGCTGCGCGTCAGGCCTGTGGTTGATATCATCATGGATTGTCTGCTCAGCCTGTCATTTTGGAGATGCGTGTTGGTGTGCATGCTCACGGACTCCTTTGGTGCCCCTCCGACGCCAGATTTTGTTTTTGGACTCGGCGGTGAATCCGCATCCGGCGCTGCGGACGCGCAGGGTGTTTCGAGCCATCGGATTGACCGTGCGGACGGATCCGTTCTGCTCCTGCCTGGTGCGGCGGACATCCGGCGTGCCGTCCGACCGGAACAGATCTCGGAGCGGTTGCGAAAGGCCATCGATGAAGCCCGGCGAGGGGATTCCAACACCCGGATCTCCCTTGCCACCGCGCCGCCCATTCAAAGCCGGATGGCGGACGCGGCGCGTTGCGCACGATATGTTCGGAAACTGGCCTTTGATGAAGGGCTCGGTTTGGTCGACTTGCACGACGAACTCACGTCCGGCCGGAACCCTCTCGCCCGCTTCACCCGTGACGGTTTTCTTTTCCGGACGATGCCAATCAACCCGCCCAAGGGCCTGCGGAACGTGGTGGATGGTTCGGCCTGGCCAAGCGTTGAGTCCTCGGGGCAGGCCGTTCGCTACGGTGAGTTCGAAGCAGCTGTGCGCACCAACAAGGTCCCCGAACTCATGGGGCCTTGGACCTCGATCGCGGGCGGGATCGACACCAACAACGGGGTGTTCGCCGTGACCCTTGATACGAACCGCGGGCACTTGGTGACGCACCCGGTGTCCTTGGACGATGCGGGGCCGGGTCGGTTGACGGTGGGGCTGAGGGTTTCGCGCGACGTGGCCGTCCACGATCTGCCGGTGTGTTTTCTGCAAGACAAGGACGGGTTTGCGTTCCAACTGCCGCCGACCGAGGCGGAGCGCAAGGCAGGCCGATGGGAGCTGTCTTACGATCTCACTGCGGGCAGCGTCGACTGCCGGGCGGTAGGCCATGGGGCGGCCTGGTGCGAGACCTATCGGCGGCGTTGTTCCAAGGTGGGGTTCTCCGTCTTTCGCAACACGGAGGAAGCGATCACCTTCACCTTCGAGTCGGTCGAGTACGAAGCTCGGCAGTGGGAGCCGAAACCGATCCGCATTCTCGACTTCCGCGCGCCCTCGCATGAGATCCCGGCCTACGCAACCTTCGAACCCCGTTTCCATGTGGACGGGCTGCCGCCGGGCAACCAGTTCGATCCGGAGGTGGTCCGGGTGATCTGCGAGGTGGACACGCCATCCGGCACGACGAACCGGGTGAACGGCTTTCTCCATCAAGACTTTGTCCGCGAGTTGGTGGCGGGGTCGGAGACGTTGACGGCGGTCGGACCGCTCGAGTGGCGTGTTCGCTATACGCCCACCGAACCCGGAAAGCACTGGTACCGGATCGGGGTGGAAGTGCCGGGCATGGAAATCTGAAGTGCCAAGTACGCGATGACCTGCACCCCGGCCGAGCATCCCGGGTTCGTGCGGGTGGCCAAGAAGGCGGGGCACTGTTTCGAGACCGAGGACGGGGCGTTCTTCCATCCGTTGGGGTTGAACCTGCCTAATCCCTACGACAGTCGCAATGAGACTGCGTTCGGTGCGGCGTACAAGGTGGTCGGCAACCCGGGGACTTTCATCTACGAACGCATCATGGAGCGGCTGGCCGCAGTCGGCGGCAACGCGGCGACCGTCTGGTTGTCGCCTTGGTGGTTGGAGTTCGAGTGGAACGCCGCCTATCCCGACTGCCACGGGCTCACCGACTACAACCTCAAGCGCGCCTGGCAGCTCGACCAGGTCATGGCCTACGCCCGTGCGAACGGCATCCGCATCAACCTCTCTCTGGAGAACCATGGAAAGTTCAGCGCCTACGCCGATGCCCAATGGGACGAGAACCCCTACAACATGAAAAACGGCGGTCCGGTTTTCCAACCCGACCAGTTCTTCACCGCGCTGGAGGCGCGGGACATCTACCGCAAGAAGCTCGACTACCTGCTCGCGCGTTGGGGCCACGACCCGCATATCATGAGCTTCGAACTCGCCTCCGAGGCGGAATTCTTCGGTTCGAAAAACGGCTTCGGAAGGGGCCCGCAGGTGCGGAACTGGCATGTGGCCACGGCGGACTACATCCGACAAAACCACCCCTATCCCCACCTCGTCTCCTGCCACCACGCGCTCGACATGACGCGGGTCGACAAGGACCTGGCGGCCCATCCGGCCATGGACTTTTACGGGGTGGATGCCTACAGCCGCCGCGTCGACTCCAGCTACCCAGTGCTGTTGGCGAACGAGCGGAATCGCGTCGCACCGGGCAAGCCGTATGTGACCTGGGAGTTCGGCGGCAGTCCGCGCGGGGCGAGCAAGGTGCAGCTCAAAGCCGATTTGCATTTTGGGCTCTGGTCCTCCCTCTTTTTCGAAACAGCGGGTGCGCCGTTCATGTGGTGGTACGAGTTCGTGGACCGCGAGAATTTGTATCCCGACATCAAGTCTTTTCAGGCTTTCGCGAAGGATGTGGACAAGCGGCGTCCCTCGGAGAAGGTCGATCTTGTTGCCGAGCAAGATGAAAATGTGAAGGGTTTCGCGCGCGTCTATTCCCCCTATACACCCGGTAGAGGGCAGGGTCCGCTGGCGGAGGGTTGGGTGTATTCCGAGTCGGCCATCCATGCGAAACTCAACTGGGTACCGGTGGCCAAATTGAAGAAAGGTGATTTTCCGGCCCTTCCAGTCGCTCCGGTAAAACAGGACCCAGTGATCGAGTCGGAAGAGACGAAGGGTGCTCGTTTACGAATTCCCGGCACGTTTCCACCAGGGGTTTCGGTCGAGTTTTGGGACACCCGCAAAGGAGAGGTGATCGGAGGAAGCAGTTTGCTGGCTGGCCGCGATGGGGTCCTATTGGAATTGCCGGCTTTCTTTGATTCAATAGCCTTCAGGATTGTGGGGCCATGATTTTTCAAGTGTTTATTGTCTGCGGGATTTATTCGTCCTTCGTTGAGTCTGTATGAACCTCGACAGACTCAGTGCCGCCTATGCGGAAGACAAGGGGGACCAATGCGCTCTGCAGACGTTTTCATTGCGTCAAAAAATTTGTTACCTTCTGGTGGTCGTCTGCGTCCTCCTCTTATTCCTATGGCGCTGGGAATACGCGTTGCTGTTGGCCACTGCCTGGATCACCTGCCTCTATACCTTTGTCGTATTGTTTAAGCTGGCGGCCGTTTGCCTCTCCATGCGCCACCGTGCGCAGGCTTATCCGCCGGTGAAGGATCTTCCGGTTTACACCATTTTGGTTCCTCTTTATCGCGAACCCAACGTGGCGAAGACGAT
>Ga0209828_1002496_pt1 | contig 15179 bp, 11 predicted proteins | sample MaitaG_FD_187429 | JGI IMG/M metagenome (GOLD analysis project Ga0209828, IMG submission 187429) | Marine algal microbial communities from Maine, USA - Maine_Asex2 metaG (SPAdes) (version 2) | ecosystem: Host-associated > Algae > Red algae > Unclassified | place: Maine, USA | collected 2015-01-05 | reverse complement strand
GCCTTATCCCGATCGGCCTTGTCCTGATCGGCCTTGTCCTGATCGGCCTTGTCCTGATCGGCCTTGTCCTGATCGGCCTTGTCCTGATCGGCCTTGTCCTGATCGGCCTTGACCTGATCGGCCTTCTCACGTTTGGCCCTATCCCGATCGACCCCATCTCGATCGGCCCCATCTCGATCGGCCTTGTCCTGATCGGCCTTGACCCGATCGGCCTTCTCACGTTTGGCCCTATCTCGTTTGGCCCTATCTCGTTTGGCCTTGTCATCGTCGTTCTGATCGGGTTCGAACCGCTTGGAGGTGTTCTCCGTTGCGACTGCCAGAATCGCATCAATCCAGTTCTCAGAATCGACAGACACATCTTCCTCGAGTGTCGGGCTCGAATCGTCGATAGTCGATCTGGCAGGTTCTGCCTTCGACTCACCTCCCGAAGTGGAGGACCCGGACTTGGCCGGCTTTGACTTGCCACCGGCCTTGGCATTGCTCCCGGACTTGACCACGGAGCTGGATTTGACCGAGGTCGGATTGCTGTCTGGCGTGGGCGAATCCCTGCGATCTAACTTCGCCTTACCACCAGACTTAGTCGGCTGAATCTGAGCCGACTTCGTAGAGTGTCGCGTGACCCCGGAGGGGTCAGCGGCCTTTGGTTTGCTTTTTGCCGGGGTCCTTTTTACGCCCGAGCTCTTCTGCCGCTTCTTGGCCTTGCGAGGTTGACGCTCGCTCGTAGAGTTGTTGACCTTCTTGCTTAAGACCTCGTCCTGGGGCTCGCCACCTGCCAGCACCGCAGACCCTTTGACAGATTCAACTGCCACTTGATCTCGAAGCTCCTCGAATACGAGCTGCTCTACCCCGCCATCTTTTTGGCCCTTCTTGTCGCTCTGCCCATCGCCCATGGTTGCCGCCTCTCTGTTGCGGACAATACCGGACCATCAGTCTCTGCGAAAGCATTCGGCAATCGCCATCACGTGCAACTGCGATATCCGACCGGGCCGGCAGACAAAACAGCATCGAGGACCCCGTGTTGTCGATACGTCACTTCGACCGCTATTGGCGGGGAGGTTGGTGCCCTTGTTGATTGAGTACTCCACTGAATCCTGGCCAAAACCCTTTCACAAAACAAGTCAAATATTAACGTGACGCGCCCGGTCATTAAGCGCTAGTTTCACCAATTCAGGCGATGAGGAGATGTGTTCAATGAAACGACTACTGGCCATGATTGGCCTTGTATCAATGCTGATGACCGTTGCTGTAGTGGCCCCTGCACCAGCACAGGCCCAAGACGGCGATGTCACCATCACCATCTTGCACAACAACGACGGCGAGTCGAACTTACTGCCCGACGTTGACAGCGGCGACCCGGGCATCGCCCGATTCGCAGCCACGCTGAAGCAGCTCCAAGCCGACGCTCCCGGCGACGGAGTTGTCACCCTGACCTCGGGCGACAATTTCCTGGCCAGCAAAGAGTTCAGCGCAAGCCTGTCCAACGGCACGCCGTACTATGACTCGATCGCGCTGAGCGGCTTGTACGACGCCATGGCATTGGGCAACCACGACTTCGACTTTGGCCCCGACATCACCGAAGCATTCGTCTCCGGCTTCGACCCGGCCATTCCTTTCCTGAGCGCCAACGCCGACTTCAGCGGCGAGCCTGGCCTGCAAGCACTCGTCGACGAAGGTCGCATTGCGGCATCCACGATCATCGAGACAGGCGGCACCCAGGTTGGTGTCATCGGCGCAATCACGCCTCGCCTACCCAATATCTCGAGCCCCCGTGGCGTCGCGATCTCTGCCGACGTAGCCGCAGCGGTGAATGCCGAAGTGGCTGCGCTCGAAGAAGCCGGCGTGAACAAGATCATTCTGATCAGCCACCTGCAAGGCCTGGCCCAGGACCAGGAACTCGTACCGCAACTCCAAGGTGTCGACGTGGTCATCGCCGGTGGTGGCGATGAGTTACTCAAGAACGAAGGCGACACCTGCATCGCCGACGAGGAAGCCGCTGCTCCCTACCCGCTCATGATCGGAGACACGCCGACGGTGACTGGTCCGGGCGGTTACCGCTGTATTGGACAGCTCGATGTCACCTTCGACGACGACGGCAACGTGACAGACATTTCGGGCAGCGCCATTGGGGTACCGCTCGACGGCGAACCCGACGCCGATGTGCAAGCCAACGTGGTTGATCCAATCACCGAAGCCCTCGCCGGCCTTAGCGGCAATATCATCGGCACGAGCGAAGTCGACCTCGATGGCCAACGGCCGTCGGTACGAACGATGAGCACGAACGAAGGCCAACTGCTCGCCGACGCAATCCTGAGCGCCGGTCAACTTCAAGCTCCCAACTACCAGGTGGCGGCGCCCGATGTTGCCGTGACCAACGGCGGTGGTATCCGCAACGATGCCGTAATTCCAGCGGGCGACATCACCGAGGCCGACACCTTCGACATTGCGCCGTTCGGCAACTTCGTTGTCACTGGCGAGATCTCACGTGAGACCTTCAAGAACCTCATGGAGAACGCTGTGTCTGGCGTGCCCGAAGCTGAAGGCCGGTTCGCTCAGGTCGCTGGTTTCACCACCGATGTGAATCTCGGCAACCCTGGTCGCGAAATCGACCACGAAGGCGATTGCGCCCTTATCGGTGATCCGGGATCGCGGATCGTGAACCTGACGCTCGACGACGGAACCCAGATCGTCGCCGACGGCGCAGTGATCGACGGCGACCCAATCAATCTCGCAACCGTGAACTTCCTCGCTGGTGGCGGCGATTGTTACCCGCTGGGTGACACGTCGTTCACCCCAGTCGGCATCGTTTACCAAAAGGCTTTGGCCGAGTACATCACCGGCCCACTCGGCGGCACCGTGCTCTCCAGTGACTATGGCGCAGGTACCGAACGCATCAACTTTGTTGGCGCCGATGCGCCACCAGCCGAGGAGCCACCTGCCGAAGAGCCACCAACGGACCCACCGACCGAGGAGCCACCGACCGAACCTCCAACGCTGCCGACCACTGGCACGACTTCGGCTCCACTCGTGGTCCTCGGGTTGCTCAGCATTGCGATGGGCGCTCTGGTCCTCGAAGGGCGCCGGAGCTTCCGCAACCTCCTGTAACAACGTGATCTAGCTGGACCCTCAGCGCGAATCTGGTTGCGCGCTGAGGGTCTCTGGTCTTTCGCAACCAGGGTTGCGCGCAACTCCGGCGGTGAAGTATGCGACAGCCTTTGGACGCCCGACATAGTCGGCCTCGGTCCACTCGACCTCAAACTCTGCTGCCGCAATCAAATCGACGATGTGCCGGTTCAGGTGACAACCGTCGGCCACCCGCCGTTGCACTGGCGTCAGCCGGTCTTGCCATTTGCGCACGCCATCATCGGGCGCTGCGCCATGTTCCACGAAGTGGAGCGAGCCACCGGGCTTAATCACTCGTCGCAGTTCGGCCAATGCTGCCTGCGAGTCAGGAATGGTGCACAGAGTGAAGGTCAGCAATCCGGCGTCGCAGCTGTTGTCGTCGAGCGCGATCTTCTGCCCATCGAGGCCGATGTAGTCGACCTGGATCGGCGACGCAGCCACTCGCCGACTCGCCAGCTTCTGCCCCACCGTCGCCGGGTCGATCGCGTACACCTTAGACACCGATGCTGGCAGGTGTTCGATATTCAACCCACTGCCGAAACCCGGCTCGACCACCACGCCAGAGATCCCGGCGAGGCACTTGATTCGCCACTCGGCTACCTCCTTGGTACCCAGTGCAAGATCGATGAAGCGGGGAAGAAGTTGGCTACGCCAGATGGCCATGGTGGCTCCTGCAAGAGTCGAGGGGATGACAAAGCATTAGTACGACATGGTCACGGTGCGGTGATGTTCACCAAATGATGCCGCTTGTGGGCCAAGCACAGCGATCGACCACAAGCGATAGTCGAGCGCAGGCCCCGACACCTTGGTGTCGCGCTCAGCCAGAGCATCGCTGAGCCGCTGGCCGCAAAATATGGTCGCCCACCGAATGCCGTGCTCTGTTGTCGAGTCCTTGGCGATGTGTTGACGCCCGTCGATGAGATCAGCAATATCGGAGCGGTAGCTCATGAGCCCAAAGTGGCGGAATACTCGGGGCAACATGTAATCGGGGTAGACCGGGAAACCTTCGAAACCGCGAAACCCGGCTTGGGTCCAGCCGACGCCCGCGGCCATGATCGCTGCGCAAAGATGACTGAGCTTGTCGAACGGCGCAACGCCAGCGAGTGTCTCGGGTCGATCGCGGAACCCCGGCACGGTCTCGGTCAGCAGGCGTACGATCTCGACGCCATCGCGACCGGCTGCATCGACAAGATTGAGTGCCGATCCTTGCCAGCGGTTCCCCAGCGTGGTGGCGACCTTTTTCAGCAGTGCTGTTCGTTCGTCGATGAGTTGTAGCGTGCCTCGACCTGCAAAGAGCGCTTGGCCTTGGGCTTGACTGAGGTTGCTAAACCACTCAAGGTCCAAGCCCGTTGGACGTAGCTGGCGGGTGAAGGCCGCAAAGACTCCCTGGGCATCGTCGAGCCAGACGCCATCGTGTTCAACGTGCCAGGTCTCGTCGCCTTCTGGCGGCCAGAGACAGGCCAATACCGACACCGCCAACACCGCATAATCGAACCACCATGCTTCATCTCGAAACTCGGGCGTTCCTGGATAGTCGAATGTCGGCAGGCCGAAGACTGATCCGGCCCACTCGTCGGCCAAGGAATCGATCGCGTCCTGGTGGACGACCACACCCCAATTCTCCGGTGGCGCCACCCCGCGAACATCCAGCAACTCTTGACCCATCATGAGAACAACGATTCTCCAAGCCAGCCGCTTGACTCTGGGCCGGGCAGCACAAAGAACAATCCGCCACCAACCGGTTTGACATAGTCCTCGAGTGGTTCGCCGTCGAGCTGGGACTGCACCTGCAAGAACCCCTTACTCAGGGACCGCTGGAAACATATGAACAACAAGCCCTGATCGAGGGTGCCGCTGTCGTCGACTCCGTTCAGGTAGCTAAACCCCCGACGCAGGATGCGAGCCGCATCAGCAGTTCGCGGGTTTGCTAACCGCATGTGCGCACGCCGAGGGATCGTTTCGTCGGTCGGATCGCGCACAAAGCTCGGCTCGTCGCCCTCGCCCCGTTGACCCAATGGCGCGCCCGACTCGCGATGGCGACCAAAGATCTGTTCTTGGCGTACGAGTGCAGCAGTGGCCCAGAACTCGATCAACATGCGAATGATGCGAGTGGCTTGATAAGTCCCACCGACTGCCCAGTCAGGTTCATCGTCACTCGATTGGACCCACACGTGTTTGTCCATCAACGTGGCGTCGTTCGCACCCAGGTTCGAGGTTCCGTCGCGGAATCCCAGGAGGTTCCGGGCCTCGGCGATTTGACCAGGCTTCTTTTCGAGAAGCTGGTTGTAGCCCTCCTGCAACCATCGGAGTTGCAGCCGGCGGTCGGTCACCCGCACGATTTGGTGGAGTGCAAATATGACCGCCTGCTGATTCGGCCCGCTAATGGTGAACGACAAATCACCGTGCGAGAGGTCATCTCTCACGAGCCGATCATTGAAGAACCGCGGCATGGAAATGAGCTCGCGCGGCCGCTGCTCGCTGAGCCCAAAGCGGCTGTCGAAGAGCGATGCCCCGACGGCGACTGTTATGGCCACGCCGGTTGTGCTGCCCTCCGCGCCGACCACCCCGGAGTCGACCGGCGGCAAGAACTCATCGGTCTGGGCGAGCCGGTCACCCATCATCAATCGCTCGATCTCCGCGGAGACCCCTTGCAGCGTCGATACCAACTCGGAGCGTTCGAGGGTGACCACATCGAACGATGCCACCAGCCCTGCTGCGGTCGGAGCGAGCAGCACACCTGCCTGGTGATCTCCCGCAAATGACACGGTGGATGTCTCACTCGACTCTGGTTCCAGCTCAGGCTGCGGTGCAGCCTTGGCACCGTCGACCACGTCGGAGGTGACCGGTTCATCGTCGCTACATGCGGTGAGCGCAACGCCAGCGAGAGCTGCAGCGCCCACAGCGCCTGCGCCAGTGAGAAAAGATCGCCGAGATGCACTACCCGTTGGTTCTCCTGGCCCTTCGCACTGCTCGTCATTCGACACGCCTCTATTGTGCTTGCCCCAAGGCCAAATTCTGGGTCAGACACCAACTTCGAGCCGACTCGGTGGAACCAACACAACACGTGTCACGTGTGGAGCGAAGACGGCGAGCAGATCACCCGCCTGAAGCGAGGCGAAGAAGCCGAGCGCCCGACCTGGGAATCAGTGCGCCTCACCAAGCTCGGGCTGTAACCAGTCGCTGTTCCTAGCGTGCAGTCGGAGGCTGACTGCGATTGACGACAAGCGTTGGCGCCGGATAACGATCTTCGACAACGCAGAACCACAAGGGCCCAAGGATGATTCCGTAAGCGAGCCACGAGGCTCGTTCTTCCGCAGGTGTTGACTTCGAGAGGACCGCCAGCACACCTGACATCGACCAAGCGGCAAGAACGAATAGTGAGAACATGTTTGGAATCTTTCTCGTTGCGACTCATCAAAACATACATGTAAATACATGTTTTGTAAACCATCTATTATGAAGATGGAGTCCCGGCAGCACCGTTAGAGCGGGAAGTCGTGCGCGAATGCCGCGAACCCGCCACCGGTATGCCAGAAAACGACCGTGTCGGCTTTATCAAATCGACCGCCTGCAATTGCCTGCTTCAGGCCGAAGAGCGCCTTGCCCGTGTACGTCGGGTCCCAGATGAGGCCAGTGAGCCGAGTCGCCTCGATCTGAACCCGCAACTCGTCGTCGGTGGTCTTGCCGTAGCCAAGACCCACATAATCATCGACGATTTCGAATCGAGCCGATGCGCCGAGCGGGCCTGCCTCGGCGAGCAAGGTATTGACCGAGCCAGTGAGTTCGGCGGTGCTTTCCCCGACCGAGGATCCAATGACTTCCACATCAAGTTCATGGCGGGCGACTCCCAGGGCGAGTCCCGCCGTGGTCCCGGCCGACGAGCTTGCATGCCAGATAATGGCCGGACCGTCGATCTGCTGCGCCAGTTCAGCTACCGCGGCGTCGAACGCGGCGACACCCAGGCGATCCGATGCCCCCGCTGGCATCGTCCACCCAAGTTCTCCGGCTGCGGCGAATTCGGCGACAACGGCTTGCATCAACTCGTGTCGATGTTTCCATTGCTCAGGCGTTATGAAACGAATCTCGGCGCCAGCCAAGCGCTGCAGCAGGTGATTGCCTTCTACGCGTTCTGGCGGACCCCCGTCACGGGATCGCACCAGCAGTACACACTTCATCCCGACCTTGGCGGCCACGAGCGCGGTTGCCCGGCAATGATTTGACTGCACCGCCCCACACGTGATCAGCGTGGTCGCCCCCGCCGCCTTAGCCGCAGCGATGTGGTACTCGAGCTTGCGTACCTTGTTGCCCGACAACCCGAACCCAGTGAGGTCGTCGCGCTTGACCCAGATTTGTGGGCCACCCCAGGCAGCGGTCAGCCGCTCCGCAAACTCAAGCGGGGTCGGTAGTTGTGCGAGCGGAAAACGTTCGTGCACCATCCGCCCAGTATGGCTGCTCGGTACGGCCCGAAGCAGAAGAGTCGATCACCGGTGCTCGGCTCGCCGCAGCACCAAGAACCACGAAAGCACCGCTGACATCACCACCAGCACCAGCGCCATGATCCCGGCCTCAGCAACAAATGCTTCTTCGAAAGAACCGAAGATACGGGTGGTCAACGTTGGGTAGTCAAGGGGGGCAACAATCAGGCTAATCGGCAGCTCTTTCATGGTCGACAACAGCACCAGACCTGCGGCTGCAAGCAAGCCAGGGGCCATAAGTGGCAAATCGATCGTGCGCAGGCGCCGCCACCGGCTCGCACCCAGCGTGGACCCAACATCGTGGAAGCGATCGGGCACGGCTTGCACAGCGATGAGCGTGATGCCCATTGCAAGCGAACCGAACCGGACGACATAGGCAAAGATGAGCAGCGCCTTTGAGTCGGTAAAAAACTCACCGATCGCGCCAAACCGCAACGCCCAGAAGCGCAACGAAAGGGCGATCAAGATACCCGGGAGCGCAAACGTTGCGATGACCACTGCATGCGATGCCGATCCAGTCCGACTGCGGTAGCGCCCAACCAGAAAGGCGATCGGAAGCACGGCCAGCACGGCGACCAACGCAGCCAGCACGCTGGTCTCGAGCGTGTTGCGTGCGGCCTCAAAGACTTCGGCGCCATCGATGGCAAGAGGGCGTCCGTTGAACCATGCTCGCCGCAGTCCATCGATCGCCCAGTCGGTGAGCGCGACCATGGGCGCCCCTACGCTCAGCCCGCCGACGAGCAGCACAAAGAGTTGCGCAGGGATCTTCCACCGCTGCAACTCATAGGTAACCGGTCGCGATGACCGCGACGAGTCAGCGACCGCCGTTCGGGGGCCGAGCGCACGCTCACCGCCGACCACAACAACAGCCAACAACAGAAGCAACAGGCTGAGCGCAAAGGCCACCGCGGGCTGGGCGAGGTAGTTGGTCTCGATGGCACGGGTGAGCGTGTCGTAGCGCATCAGCTGAACAGCACCGAAGTCGCTAATCGTGTACAGAAATACGAGCAGCGTGCCTGCGGCCATCGCGGCCGAAGTTTGCGGCAGGACAATCCGTCGAAATGTCTGCCATGCCGTATCGCCCAGCACCCGGGCGCTTTCTTCGAGCGAGCCCGACAAACGGGTCAGCCGGGCCGCCACAGGCAGGTACACGTACGGATAGGTGAACAACGTGAGCACGAACCACGCACCAAAGAAGCCACGAAGCTCGAGCGGGTCCTGCAAACCAAGCGAAGCGAACAGGCCGTTGGCCAGCCCACCCGGATTGAGGGTGCGGATAAAGGCAGCGGCGCCAATAAAGGTCGGGAACACCAACGGCAGTGGAAGAAGCGTGCGCCAGACCCGGCGCATTGCCAGGTCGGTGCGCATCGTGAGCCAGGCAAGAGCGGTGCCCACGAGCGCCGCGCTTGCCGCCACGGCGACTGCGAGCTTTAGCGTTCGCCACAGCGGTGCGAGCGTTCGATCAGACCGCAGAAGTCCAATCAGGTCCGCGTCGGTACTGATGTTGCGCCACACCAGATAAAGGCCGGGGAACGCAAAGAGGAAGGCCAAGACGATGCTCACGCCGCGCAGACTGCGCGGGGACCTGCGAAGCGTTGGCATCGTCATTGGGTGAAGAAAACGTTCGGTGATTACTGGTTGGCGATGCCGCTCGCATCGATGATGCGAGTGGTTTCCTCGAAGCCACCACCGAGTGCATCAAAGTCGACCGACCCGATCTCGAGGGCAGTCAGCGGTGGCAAGATGTCGGCCGGAGCAACACCATCGGCCAGCGGGTATTCAAAGGTGTCGTCGGTGAAGTAGCGCTGCACCGGCTCCGACAACAGATAGCGCACCAGTTCGTTGGCTTCTTCTGGATTGTCGCTTGCGCCGGTCACCGTTGCTGCGGTGATGATGAGCAGTGAGCCAATGTCTTCGTCGCCGAGGTCGTGGTTGAGTGCACGGTGGTCTTCGCCGATGGCCGCCGCTTCCTGGTAGTTGTAATAGTGATTGACAAGGCCAATATCGACTTCGCCCCGGCCGGCCGCTTCGACGATCGCCCGATTGTTGGCGTAGTACTTGGCGTCGTTGGCGACCATGTCGTTAAGCCACTGGGTGGCAACGTCGGTGCCAGCTTGATCCCGGAACACGGTGAACCAGTCAACGAATGAGCCATTGGTGGCAGGTAGAGCTACACGACCGCGCCATGCCTCGTCGGTTAGTTCAAAGATTGATTCGGGCAGTTGGGCTTCGGTGACCGCGTCGATGTTGTAGACCGCAACCCGCTTGCGCCCTGAGAAGCCAACCCAGCTGCCAGCATCGGAGCGGTTCTGTTCGGCGACGAGGCTCAGGACCGATTCATCGATGGTTGCCAGGAGTCCTTCGGCTTCGAGAAACCCAACCGGGCCGGGGCTTTTGCTCAGAAAGACATCGGCTTGGGTTCGGTCGCCCTCTTCGTCAAGCAGGAGGGCGAGTTGCGCTGAATCGCCCCACCGCACGGCCACGTCGATTCCGGTTTCGCAGCTGAAAGCATCGAGGACAGGTTCGATCAGGTTCTCGGTACGGCCTGAGTAGATGGTCACGGTCGTATCGGTGCTGGCAACGCAGTTTCCGCCGAAGATGTCGGCCGCAATGCCTTCGACGGACCGATCCGGCTCGTTATCTCCGCCACAGCCAGCACCCAGAAGGGCAAGAACAAGCAGGGCCGCAGTGATCCGCAATCGCGGAAGCTGTATATGCATAGCGAAGGAGCGTAGCGTGACATTGAGAAAATCCGTAAAGCATGCCTAACTCTTTTCGCCAAGCCCGATTGTTCGCTGTCGGCGGGCGTTCTTTGAGCGCGGCAACTGGCTAAAACTCGGCGTCGGAACCACACGCTGGTGCACCTGTTAGGTGTGCCTTACAAACGGATACTGCTACAGTTCGCCTATGAGCTACGACTCCACGGAGCACCATCCAGCGTTCGAGGAGTACACCGAGACCATCTACGAACTCGCCGAGGATGACATCGTCGTCATCCAAGCTCGCATCGCCGAACGGCTCGAAGTTTCTCGCCCTGCAGTGTCAGAGATGATTCGCCGCATGGAAGGCGAAGGTTTAGTCGTTATTGGCGAGTCCGGCGAGATTTCACTGACGACCTCGGGCGAACTACTCGCCACAACCATCGTGCGCCGCCATCGCCTAGCCGAGAGGTTTCTGACGGACATCTTGGGCCTCAACTGGACAACCGCCCACCACGAGGCTGGCCGTTGGGAACACGTAATCTCGCCACTCGTTGAGACCGCCATGCTCCGTGTACTCGACGACCCAACCACCTGCCCGCACGGCAACCCAATTCCCGGAAGTGCCTACACCGAGCCCAAAGACACCGTGGTGCTTGCAGCAATCGAAGCCGGCAACAACTTCGAGGTCATTCGCATACCCGAAGAGCTTGAATTTCAGAAAGGCCAGCTTGAGTTTCTCGAATCTTCGGGCCTCATGCCGGGCCGTATCGGCACGATGCTTTCAATCGCCCCCGATGGCACCGCGACCGTGCGCGTCGATGGCAACCCGGTTGGGGTCGGCACCGAAACCGTGAACCGCATCGTGGTGACCGCTGCGTCGTGACCGCTGCGATTGACGCCCGGGGCGTCGCCATTCACCATCTCGATCATGGCTACAACGAGACCCTCGTGCTGCACGACATCAACTTGTCGATCCGTGCCGGGGAGTCCTTGGCGCTACTTGGTCCGAGCGGCTGCGGAAAGACCACGCTGCTGCGACTCATCGCCGGCCTCGAACGACCCCGCCAGGGCACCATTCGTATCGGTAACGATCTTGTGGCCGACGACAAGATCCTCGTGACCCCAGAGAAGCGCCGCATTGGCATGGTTTTTCAGGACTGGGCGCTGTTCCCCCATTTGTCGGTCGCCGCAAACGTTGGCTACGGGCTGCCTCGCTCTGAACGCAACGGGCCTCGGGTCCAGCAGGCGCTCGAACTTGTCGGGCTCGCTGGGCTTTCAGAGCGAATGCCCACAACACTGTCCGGTGGGCAGCAGCAACGCATTGCATTGGCCCGGGCGCTCGCGCCAGAGCCGTCGGTGCTCTTGCTCGACGAACCGTTCTCGAACCTCGATACATCAATGCGTGTCGAGGTTCGCTCCGAGGTCCATCGCCTGCTGCACGATCTCGGCATTACGTCGATCTTCGTGACCCACGACCAAGAAGAAGCGTTCGTGCTTGGCGATCAGGTCGCTGTCATGCGAGACGGCCACATCGTGCAGGTGGCCAGCCCTCACGAGCTCTACAAGAACCCAGCGGATCGCCTCGTCGCTGAGTTTGTCGGATCAGGTTCGATCGTTGCTTCGCACTCGATCGACGGTATGGCCGACTCGCCATGTGGCAGCGTACCTGTCAGCATCAGCAGCGGAAAAGTCGACGTGCTCTTTCGACCCGAACAACTTGCGCTCGCCGAGGGCAACAATGCCACTGTGGACCTGGTTGAGTACTACGGCCACGACACCATGGTCTTCGTTCGGTCTGGAGATGCACTGCTTCGTGTTCGATGCAGCCCCGATATCGATGTGCGTCGTGGTCAAGAAGTTGGCGTGCGATTTGTGGGAAGCCAAGCACTTGCCTTCCCCGCCGAAGCGGCCAGCTAGCTCAGTATCTCGACGCCAAAGACCTCTTTGATGCGAGCTGCATAGTCGGCGTCGGATGCTATGGCACCCATGGCGACCCAGTCCTCGTCGCTCAGCTTGGCCTTGCCAGCGATGATCTTTTCGCCGCCCCAGCCACAGGTGTAGCGCAGCTTTGGATCCTCGGTCGTTGCTGCCTCGTAGATCACTGCCGCTACTTCGGACGGATGGCCTGGATTATTCAGCCCAGCGGCATAGAAGTTCATCATGCGTCGGTTCGCCGAGTCATAAGCTCCGCTCACATTCGGCATATCGGTGTTCTTGGCCATGATGGCGGTCTTGACGATGCCGGGCTCGATGAGCGCAACCCGCACACCGTGAGGTGCAACTTCCTGGGCGAGGCCCTCGGTCAGGCCTTCGAGTGCCCACTTCGATGTGCTGTAGGACGACTGAGCGAGCGCCGCGATCACGCCAGCTATCGAGGACACGTTGATGATGCAGCCGCTTCCTCGTTCTCGCATCTGAGGCAGCACGGCCTGCACCCCGCGGATCACGCCGTAGAGGTTGATGTCCATAACGTTCTTGTACTCGTCGAGCGGTGTTTCTTCGCACACGCCATTGCCGCCGACACCGGCATTGTTCACCAACACATCGATCTGCCCGGCGGCCTCGGTGACCTCGGCGACAACCCGATTGACCGAATCGGTATCGATCACATCGCAGACAACGGGATGCACTTCCACGCCAGCCTCGGCACACATAGCTGCAAGCTTGTCACCTTTATCAAGGCTTCTCATCGAGCCATAGACGGTCCAGCCTTTGGCCGCAAGGTCCACTGCCGCGCTGCGGCCTATTCCAGAATTCGCACCAGTGATAAGAGCAACAGTCATGCACCAAACCTACTGCAACCCTGAGAACGCAATGGCACCACTACGTTCTCAGAAGCAGGTCAGCGGTGATCTCTAGGTGGCCGAGATGTTGAGCGAGTTCTTCGTACGCGTGAATGAGTGCGGCTCCGACCGTCCACTCGCCGATGAGCGGTATCTGCGTTTGGGGCACGGCATGCAACGAAGTCGCCGCTTCGATCGCAGGGCGTCGGGCGCCAAGGAGTGCCAGCCAATCGCCGATCAAGTCGTGGAGATCGGCGGTGGTTCCCGAGGCCGCGAACTCATCGTCGCGCACCCGCTCAGAAGCATCGCCGACCACCATGTGACCAACCCACCATTCGCATGCCCCCACGATGTGAGCGACAAGCGCGTAGGGCGACGAGCCACCAGTCTGGGGCGGCTGCTCGTTAATCAAGTCATCGCCCAGGCGATCCACCACGGCCAAGACGCCAGCAAAGGAGCGGTGGCAGAACACTTCGAAGTCGGTAATCGTGATCATCACATTTGCGACGGTAGCTTCACTCTCGTGAGTGAGCAGCAAGATTCGGCGACCGGCGACGACCGCACGCCCGCAGACGTGACCGGCATCTTCGACATCCAGCCTCATGGCCCCGACGTGTGGGTCGGCGAAAGCCCGAACTACCCGTGGGGCCGGATCTTCGGCGGGCTCGTCATCGCCCAAGCGCTTTGGACGGCAACCCAAACCGTCTCCGACGAACATGTGCTGCACTCGATGCACTCGTACTTCATTCTTGGTGGCGACCCGACCGAACCCGTGCGCTACGAGGTTGACCGCATTCGCAACGGCCGGTCGTTCACCACCCGTCGAGTCGTCGCCCGCCAAAGTTCGGGTGCAATCTTCAACTTGTCGTGCTCGTTTCAACGCCACGAAGAAGGTGTCGAGACCCAGACCGCCAGCTTCCCCGCCGATGCTCCTGATCCCGCCACAATCGACTTCTACCGTGAAGGGTCAGGCGTCGACAGGTTCGATGTGGTGCTCGAAGGCAATCAACCCCGGTCGCTGGTGTGGGCTCGTTATCCCGGCGCCTTGGCCGACGACCCTCGGGTACACCTCTGCGCTCTCGCCTACTTGAGTGACACCAACGCAATGGACGCCGTTGCTCACGCCCACCCGCGCGGCATACCGGAGTCCCACGAGGAGTGGGATCAAACCTTCATGAGCGCCAGCCTGGACCATGCCATGTGGTTCCACCGCCCGGTCAACGCCAATGATTGGCTGCTCTTCGACATGGACGGTCATGGGATCTTGCGAACCCGCGGCTTGACCACCGGTCATGTCTTCGCCGCCAATGGCGACCACATCGCGACCATCGCCCAAGAAGGCCTCATCCGAGAAGTCAGGTAGCCGCCGGTCCTCGCCCTGGCGGCCGGAAACCGGTTGAGACTCCACGGTTAAGCGGGGCGCGGTGCCTGGCACCGCCCCACTAGTGACCAGGTTCAAGGCCCATGAGTTCGTAGAGCTTGGTGGCGGTGAAGCCGGGTTGTTGGCTTGCGTTGATGAGAACCGCTTCACGAGCGGCGATATCGGCGGCAGCTTGGGGAATCTGATCTGCGACCTCGACCGGGATGACTACGGCACCGTGCCGATCGGCGTGTAGGAGATCGCCGGGTTGGACCTGCATGCCATGCACGGTGACCGGCACGTTGAACTCTTCTATGCGGACCCATGCGTGCGACGGCCCCGCCATGCCAGCAAGAAGTTGGAAACCCTCGGCCGAGTCGTCGAGGTCGCGAATACTGCCGTTGGTGATGACCCCCAGCGAGCCGAGGCCTTTGTGAATGTTGGTGTTGACCTCCCCCCACCACGCGCCGTAGCCAGGGACCTCGTCTAGGTCCTGGATCACGGTGATGGTCGGCCCAGGACCCTCGCCGATGTGCTCGTAGTACGCGAGCCGCACGCGGGTCGCAGCTTCGCCTTCGACCGTTGGTGGAGTCTGCGCTCGCATGGTGCCCGTGCGCGCAAAACCAACGATGGGCTCAAGCTCCGGCCGCGGCGCGAAAAACGGCTTGATGGAGTAACCGTGGCCTCGACGTTCGGGCGCAACGACTTCGAGTGCATTGCACACCGTTGGCGTATCTAG
>Ga0209828_1002494_pt1 | contig 15196 bp, 11 predicted proteins | sample MaitaG_FD_187429 | JGI IMG/M metagenome (GOLD analysis project Ga0209828, IMG submission 187429) | Marine algal microbial communities from Maine, USA - Maine_Asex2 metaG (SPAdes) (version 2) | ecosystem: Host-associated > Algae > Red algae > Unclassified | place: Maine, USA | collected 2015-01-05 | reverse complement strand
AGTCCCAGCAGCCGGCCGAAGCGGTCCTTGCAGGACTGGCTGATCACCATGCCGCAGACAAAGATGCCGAAGAACAGGGCGAGTAGGATCAGCGAACCGACCAGGCCTTGTTCCTCGCTCCAGATCGCCATGATGAAATCGGTGTGGGCCTCGGGCAGATGAAGTTCCTTTTGTTGCGACTCGCCGAGTCCGACGCCGCGCACGCCGCCCATCTCGATGGCGATCAGACTCTGTTCGAGTTGGAACGCGGCCGGATTGTCGAGTTGGTCGTTGCCCTGGTTGAACCAGGCCTCGACCCGGGCCATGCTGTTCGGCCGGATCAACACCAAGGCGACCAAAGCGGCGACGGCAAGCATGCCGGCCGCGGAGAGAAAGGCGATCCGCGAACCCGAGAGAAACAACAGCAGTCCGGTGATCCCGACGATAAGGGCGGTGGTCCCGTAATCGGGTTCCACCACGATCAACAGGGCGAGCACGATGACGGCGGCAACCGGCACCATGAAGCCTCGCCACAGCGTCTCCGAACGGCGGTTCACGGTGCTCATCCAAAACGAGACAAACACCACCACCGCGAGTTTGGCGAACTCGGAAGGCTGGTAGTTCATGAAACCGAGATCCAACCAACGCCGCGAACCGGCGATCTCCTTGCCGATCCCGGGCGCGAGCACCAAGGCCAGCATCAGGGCGGACAAGCCGAGAATTGGGTAGGCGAAACTCCCCCAGAGACGGAAGTGAAACGACGCGGTTACAAATCCGGCGACAATTGCGATGCCGACCCAGATCATCTGCCGCGTTGCCAGGCCGTGGCCGCGCCACATCGTAGTGGTGCCGACCGTGACAAGGCCGATGCACAGGATCAGGGCGACGAAAAAGAGCAGGAGATAGACCGTCTTACGCATGGTCTACATCCTGCCCGCGATGCGGCGGCGCGCGGTGGCATCGCCCCCGACGCCAAGGGGTTCGGGGCGACCAGTCGAGGAAAACTGACCGCATCGCTGCATGTTAGCGGAGCGGCGGAATTTTAATTAACGCGCCCGGTGTGAGCGGCTCGGAAATCTTGGCGTTGTGCTTTTTGATGTCGTTGACGGTGGTGATGAACGCGCCGGCGATCGAGCCGAGGCTGTCGCCTTCGACCACGATGTATTCGAACAGTTCGGTCTCTTCGGAGAAGACGCTGCTATCCTTGGTGTCGACGTTGATGTTTTGGATCGGGTCTTTCTTCACCGAGGTAAAACCTGCGTCGAAGCCGTCGTCGTTGATGGTGGTGGTGACCCGCGGGGTCGTGGGTTTGGGCGTCGGGAAGGTTTGCGCGATCGGCGGACGGCCGTCGTTGGTTTCCTGGGCGATGATGCGTGTGCTCGGCATTTTCGTTCCACTCGGAATGGCGAGGCTCCAACCGGCCATGATTTTGTCGCTGACGAGGCCGTTGGCTTTTTTGAGGGCGCTGGTTTTGATGCCGTACTTGTAGGCGATGGTGGAGAGGCTGTCACCGGAGACCACTTTGTGGTCGGGCCCGACGACGTTTTTCTGACGCACCGGTTTGCTCACGCGACTGCTGTTGGCGGAAGATTTCTTGGCGGTCGATTTCGCTGGGGCCTTGCGGGTAAGAGCCGGAGCGCGGTTATTGGGGGTGTAGGTCGTGGTGGCGGCCGAGGCGGTGCCGCTGACGCTGAGTTTTTGACCGACTTTGATCAGATCGCCTTTGAGGCCGTTCCAGCCTTTGATCTGTTTCACCGAGACACCATGCCGGCGGGCGATTTTGGTGAGGTTGTCACCTTTCTGAACGGTGATCTTTTGCATCGCGGGTGCGGCGGGGCGCGGCGCATTCATCGGCGCGATGTAGCCTTGGCTAAAGCTGGACTTGGTCACTTTGGTGCTGCCCACGCCGAACATGCCGTTCGGGCTGCTCGCCGGGAACTGGCCGCTGGCGACGAGGTCTGCCGGAGTCGGCGCGGACGCGGTGGAGACATTGTCCGAGATCAACGCGCCGGCCATCGGGTTGTTGACCACCACTTGGGACTCGGTGAAGCCCGGGGACTGGAAACCTTGAGCCGGCGTGGCGTACGAGGACGCACGATCACGGATGATATTCGGGTCCGAGGTCTGGCGGGCGGGGAAGATGACCTGGCTACTGGAGGACCAGTTGCCTTGAGGATTGTAGGAGACGGAGGAAGTCGTGCTCACATTGCGGAACGAGGGCGAGGCCACCGCGGCCACACGATCCGGCTGGTAGGCCGAGGCGCTCCCGCTACGTGGCGGAAATTGGACATTGCTACTGCGCGTGGATGTTGTGCCGGAGGAGTAACTCGTGCTGGGAGAATAGGTGGAGCCGGAAGAGTAGGTAGAGCCGGAAGAGCCGGTCGAGCCGGAAGAGTAGGTCGAGTCGGAAGAGTAGGTCGGGCCGGAAGAATAGGTCGGGCCAGAGGAATAAGTCGAACCGGAGGAGCGAACCGTACGGAAGCTGGACTTAGGCGTGAACACCGATTTAATCCGACGGAAGATGCCCTTGTGTTCCGAGGTGCCGCGGGTGGTACGGGTGAAACGCGGGGTGCGCGTGTAGGAAGAACTGTGGGAAGAGGAACTGTGTCGGGACGAGGCACCACCGAGTTCCCCGGAGTTTACGCCAGCGCGTTGTTGGGTGATTCCAGCGCAGCCCTGAACCGCGAGAAGGCACGCGAGAGCACAAATGTGGGCGAAGACGACCGGCTTGAAAAGAAGAGAAGGTTTCATGATGAGGATGCGTTCCGTGATGGCAAAAAGTCTTCCCTTATGGAAATAATTTCTAAGCTGCGAATTCAACTTTATTCTGTTTGAAACTGATCGAGGAGGGCCTGAAACTGTTGGCCGCGTTCGGCGTAAGAGCGGAACTCATCGAAACTTGTGCAGCCCGGAGACAGCAACACCACCTCCCCCGAAAGCGCATCGGCGACCACCAGACGGACCGCGTCGGCGAAGGTCGCGGAAGGAATCACCGCGATGTCGTCGGACAGCGCCGCGACAATGTCCGGCGCGGCTTCGCCGAAGGCGTAAACCACCACCTCGCGGCCACGCAGGTGCGCAATGAGTTCGGAAAAGTCGCGTTGCTTGGGACGCCCGCCGAGCAATAGACGCAGCCCCGAACCCGGCGCGGTGCGCAGCTGCTGCAAGGCGCCGATGGTCGCCGCCACACAGGTGGATTTGCTGTCGTTAATAAAGCGCACGCCTCCGGATGGCGCCAGTTCCTGAACCCGGTGGTCGAGCGCCGCAATGGCCTTAAATCCTTCGGAAATAGAGGCTTGCGCGAACCCGAGCGGCACTAAAACGGAGGCGAGGACCGCCGCGTTGGTGCCCAGAACGGCATTGTCAAAGATCGAACCCTGGACGCTAATCCGTTCGGCCACCGCAGATGGGTCCGCGATCAATTCACCGTCGACATACCTGAACGTCGGCCCAGCGAATGCGGACAGGCCATCATTCCGGTCTGCCACCGGCCCCAGCGCCACCGGACCCGCTGCGGCGAGTTCGAGGAGCTTCAACTTGAGGTCCGCATAGGTTTTAAAATCGCCATGACGGTCAAGATGGTTGGCCAAAATGTTTAGCACCACCGCCGCCTCGGGGGCAAAGCGCGACATGGTCTCCAACTGGAACGAACTGACCTCGACCACCATCCAATCGGGGTGCTCCTCTTGCAGCGCCAAATCGCTGACCGGGCGCCCAATGTTGCCCACCGCCTCAGCGCTGAAGCCCGCCGTGCGCAAGACCGCAACGGCCGCGGTGACGATGGTGGTTTTACCGAGGCTGCCGGTCACTGCCAGAGCCTTGGATCGGACATGGCGTGCGCCGAACTCGAGTTCGGAGACCAGCGGCACGTTCGCCGCGCGCAGGCGTTCCAACCAGGGATGATCGAGAGCAAATCCCGGACTCACCACTGCCTCGGCAAAGCCGTGCTGACCCAAATCGCCGAACGCGTCCAGATCGCGCAGGCCGTCCGCGACCTGTTCCGCCGTCCGGCCGAGTTTGGCCAGCAAGGCCATCGCCGCCCGGCCCGAACGACCGTCGCCGAGCACCAGCACGGGGCCGCGTTCGGGATGGTCCGAAGGTCGTGGGTCCCCTGCCCCGCTCATCGAAGTTTCAGGGTCGCCAGACCCAGCATGGCAAACAGGATCGCCACGATCCAGAACCGGACCACCACCCGGTTCTCGATGGCATCCTGACTCATACCGGCCTGTTCGGCCCGCTCCTTGGTGATTATCTCAAAATGATGGTGGATCGGCGCGCAGCGGAAAATCCGTTTGCCGCCGCGCAGTTTATAACTGCCCACTTGAAGAATCACGCTGACCGCCTCGGCCACGAAGATGCCACCGACAATAATCAAGGTGATCTCCTGTTTGGTCAGGATGGCGACCATCGCCAAGGCGCCGCCAAGCGCCAAACTGCCGGTGTCGCCCATAAACACCCGCGCGGGGTGGCAGTTGAACCATAGAAATCCGGTGCCGGCGCCGATCAGACAGCCGCAAAACACCGCGATCTCCTCGGTTCCGGCAATATACGGCACCTGCAGATAAGAGGAGTAGAGAGTGTGGCTCACGGCGTAGGCCATGACGAAATACGCGCTGAACGCGGCGTTCACGCAACCGATCGCGAGGCCATCCATGCCATCGGTCAGATTTACCGCGTTGGCGCACCCCACCAGCACGAAAAACATGAACACGGGCGTGAACCAGCCCATGTCCATAATCACCGGATCCTTGAAAAACGGCACATACAGCCGTGAGAGAACCTCGGTGGTGCCGGGGTTTGCTTTGAGAATGAAAAAGACCGCCACCATCCAGGCGCTTTGCAGCAGCAACTTGCCTTTGGTGTCGAGGCCTTTGTGGTTGCCGCGCGCGATTTTCAGCCAATCGTCATAAAAGCCGATCGCGCCCATCAGCAGCATCGTGGCCACCGTGACCCAGACTTGGGCGTTATCGGTCTTCACCCACAACAAACAGGCCACGGTGGTGCTGAGCAGGATCATCAGCCCGCCCATGGTCGGCGTGCCTTGTTTGTGGCGGTGGTGCTTGAGCGCGTCGTCGTCACGCACATTTTGTCCCCAGTCTTTCGCGTGCAGCCAGTTAATCAGCCGCGGGCCAATGAACAAGGTGATGAAAAAGGCAGTCCCAGCTCCGCACATGGCCCGAAACGTCACATAACGAAACACACGTAAACCAGAGAGCAGATCGGACCAGGGATCGCCGAGCTGGGAGGCCAAATCGTGAAGAAAATAAAACATAGGATATCAAAAGTAGCAGCCAACAGAGCAACCGGGTTCCACCCGTTGGGCCGGACAGGGTTTCGGTTCAGACGCCTTCCGCGGAAAACGATTCGATCACCTCTTCAAGTTTTTCCGAACGGGAGGCTTTTATCAAAATCAAATCGCCCGGCTTCGCTTCGGCGCGGAGAATCTCCGAGGCCTCGAGGGTGGTGGCGCAGTGGCGTTCCGCGCCAAACTTGCGGCCCAGCGTGCCGACCGTGAGCACCGTCCAAGGACCCGCGGCGGCGGCGCGTCCGATCTCGGCGTGGGCTTGGTCTTCGGTATGGCCGAGTTCGCCCATGCCGCCGAGCACCACCCATTTGCGCCCGCGGCAGGCTTCCTCAAAAAAGCCCTGCAAGGCCGCGTGCATGCTCATCAGGTTGGCGTTGTAGGCGTCATTGATGAACGATACGCCACGCGCTGCGCGCCGCGCCCAGCGCATTCCGGGCGGCACAAAGTCGCGCAACACCGTGGCGGCGGTCGAGTCAGACACGCCGAGGTGCCGTGCGATCGCCAGCGCTTTGAGCGCGTTGCGGTGCATGTGGCGTCCGGGGACAGACAGCGGGCCGGGCAAGGGATCGCTGTCGGAATCGATCACCAAACCGTGTCCGGGGCAGCGTTCGGCGAGAAAATCGAACCAGGCGCTGTCGAGATCGAGCACTTGCACGCCCGAACGCGGCAGGCTGCGCACCAGCGTCGCTTTTTCCTCGGCGATGGCCTCGATCGACTCGAAATGCTCGATATGCGCGGGTCCGATCTCGGTGACGATCGCGTGGGTCGGTTGCAGCACAGCGCACAGCGGGGCGAGTTCGCCGGGGTGGTTCATGCCGATTTCGAACACGCCATAGGCGGTGTGGCGCGGCATCGCGAGCACGCTGAGTGGCAGGCCGAGGTCGTTGTTCCAATTGCCGGGATTGCGCATGGTCGGACCGAGCGTGGCCAACAGGTTCGCGGTCAGTTCTTTGACGGTGGTTTTACCGACGCTGCCAGTCACGCCGACGATCGGAATATCGAACGTGGCCCGGTAGGCCTTGGCGAGATCGAGCAGGGCTTGGCGAACCCGGGGAACAAGTAGATGTGGGCCGTCGACCGGGCGTTCGACCAAGGCGGCACCCGCGCCGGCTTCAAAGGTGGCGGCAACAAAATCATGACCGTCAAAACGTTCCCCCGCAACGGCAGCGAACAAACAGCCGGGCGAGACGGCCCGGCTGTCGTGGACGACCGCATCGAAGGTCTCGGGGGGATCCCCCGACCAGACACCGCCACTCCATTCGGCCAGTTCGGCCGCGCTGTACTTCGGCGGCATCAAGCCGCCCCCGGGCGCCGCACCGGAACGAAACACACCGCCGAACCCCCGGATTGATGGAACGATGAACAGGAATGGGTTGTGAGAGGAGTTAGGGTGCACTTGATGCTCATCATTCCATCATACCGAGGGTTCGGCGGTTGAAAAGTCCGTGTTGGGTTTTCTTGTGGTTCGAGTTTGTTGCGGTGTTTGTTGCGTTGTTGCGGTGTTGCTTGGTGTTTTGGTCGCAGGGTTGCCCCTGCGCGGTTGGTTGCGTTGTGAAAAATGTTCGCGGTGAGATTAGCGGCTCGACTCGCGACGCTCGAGCAGGTCGCGGGCCACGCGGCGGTCGTCGAAGGGCACGATCGTGTCGGAAAATTCCTGGTAGGTTTCATGGCCTTTGCCGGCGATGAGCAGAATCTCGTCGTCGCCGAGCTGGTCGACTGCGGTGGCGATGGCCTGCTCGCGGTCGAGGACGATTTCAAAATGCTCGGAGCCCTTGAACCCGCGCGCCACTTCCGCGGCGATGATCGCCGGGTCTTCGCGGCGGGGATTGTCGTTGGTGATGATCGCGTAATCGGCCAGGCGGGCGGCGACTTGGCCCATCGGCGCGCGCTTGGTCGTGTCGCGGTTACCGCCGCAGCCGAACACCACGGTGATCTTCTTATCAGCGGCGACGTCGCGCAAGGTCTGCAGCACGCTGCGCAGCGCGTCGTCGGTGTGGGCGTAGTCGACGAACACCAGACCGCGCTCGCTCGGGATGCGTTCGAGGCGGCCGGGTACTTCGGGGATGGTGCGCAGGCGTTCGACCAGTTCGGCGAAGGGCACGCCGGCCGAACCGGCGGCGGTGAGGGCGGCGAGCGCGTTGCTGACATTAAAGCGGCCGAGCAGCGGTAGTTGCACCTCCCCTGCCCCCCACGGCGTGGTGATGTGGAAAGCCGAACCGGTCCGGCTGAGTTCGATACGCTCGGCGAACACATCGGGGGCGCTTCCGTCTGGTAGGCGACGGGTGCCGAAGTTCAGGATAGCGGACGGCAGGGCTTTGTCGGCGAGGATCCGACCGTGTTCGTCGTCGCTGTTGAGGATGGCGACCGTGCCTTCTTTGTCGCCGGTGCCGAGGGTCGTGAACAGCTTGGCTTTGGCCTCGAAGTAATGGTCCAGCGACCCGTGGTAGTCGAGATGGTCCTGGGTGAGGTTGGTGAAAATCCCGATGTCGAAATCGATGCCGTACACGCGTTCCTGCACGAGGGCATGCGAGGAGACCTCCATGATGGCGTGCTGCAACTCGGCTTCGACCATACTCTCGAGCATGGCTTGGAGTTCGGGCGCTTCCGGCGTGGTGCGGGTGGCGGGGATGTTGCGTTCGCCGATGCGGTAGCCGACGGTGCCGATCAGGCCGGGTTCGGGTTCGAAGTACTGAAAGAAGTGACGCACCAGATGAGAGACCGTGGTCTTGCCGTTGGTGCCGGTCACGCCGACCATTTTGAGGTAGCTGGAGGGGCTGCCGTGAAAGGCGCAAGCGAGCTGCGCGAGGGCGACCCGCGAGTCCGCGACTTTAATGGTGGCGACATGGCGCGGGACCATCACATCATCTTCGCAGACGATGGCGGTGGCGCCTTTCATGATGGCGTCAGCCACGAACTCGTGACCGTCGCTGTGCTCACCGCGGACGGCGATGAAGGCATACCCGGGTTCGACCATGCGCGAGTCATAGGTCAGCCCGGTGATGTTGTTGTCGTGCAGGCAAAGCGTCTCCAACGGGCGGAGCGTTTTGACGATGGCGTCGAGTTTCATGGAAAGGTAAAAGTGGCGGCGGCTGATGATCATTGGATGGGGCTCCTGGAGAAAACGGCCCGCTGGATTTGCGGGGGGTCGATCGTCCGCGGGTCACGCGGCTGGGTGTGTTGTTGGTCGCGCAAGGCCTGGCGTAGGCGGATTTCCTGGCGGGCTTGCAGTTGGGCGGATTCGGCTTCGGGCAGCATCGGCACGCCGAGGGTCTGCGCGGCAATGCCGGCGATGCCCTTGAACACATGGGCGGCCGACGTTCCGCCACCGAGCTGTTTGCCATCGGGCGCTTTGGGTTCGTCGAGAATGACCACCAGCGTGAACGCAGGCTTGTCGGCCGGAACAAAGCCGACAAAGCTGCTGATGTTGCGGGTGTTGGAATAGCGGCCTTCGGCGTAGATGTATTTTTGCGCGGTGCCGGTTTTGCCGGCGGTCTCGTAGGATTCGAGCGCGGCGTGCCGCCCCGTGCCGTCGCGTCCGCTCATCACGGTTTTGCGCATCATTTCACGCATCACGCGGGCGGTCTCGGGCCGGATGACCTGCATCACAACTTTGGGATCGGCCTGGATCTTCACCGTGCCGTCAGCGGCGACGACCCGGTCGACGATATACGGCTGCATCCGTTTGCCGTCATTGGCAATGGTGTTGATCGCGCCGCAGAGTTGCAGGCCGTTGACGCGGATGCCCTGGCCGATGGCGACACGCGAGAGGCGCACGTCGGACCACTTTTTGTAGTCCGGAATCGGACAGGGATCTTCTTCCGGGATGCCGATGCCGCTGCGTTCGCCGAAGCCGAAATCCTGATACGATTTGGACAGGCGCTTCATGCCGGTGCGCATGTGGCGGGGCGAGCCGGCCAGCTTCAGCACGGTGAGCGCGGTGCCGATATTGGAACTCTTCATGATGATTTGCTCAACCGTCAGATTCTGAAACGAGCGGTTGGAATCACGCAGCACATGGCCGGCATGGCGGAACTGTCCGTTGTGGCAAAAGAAACGGTCGGTGCGACGCACAAGGCCGGCGTCGAGCACCGCCGCGACCGACACCGGCTTGATTACCGAACCCGGTTCGAAGCCGAACGACACGCAACGGTTGCGGCCCTTTTCCATGTTCTCCTCGAAAAAGTTGCCGCCGTCGTTCGGATTGAAATGCGGACGCGAGCCCATGCCGAGCACTGCGCCGGTTTCCGTTTCCATGCAGATCGCCCAGGCGCCGAGCGGGCGGTATTCCTTCATCGCCTTTTCGAGTTCGTCCTCGATCGCCTGCTGAATGAACATGTCGATGGTGAGATGCACGTCGGCGCCACGGGTGGGCCGGATGTCGACTTCGCGGTCGTGCACCACTTCGCGCCGAACGCTGTTGAGCCGGCCGGAGACGCGGCCTTCGCGGCCTTTCAGATATTTGTCCATCGCCGACTCGAGCCCCATCACCCCACCGCCGTTGATGGTGGAGAAGCCGACGACATGGGAGCACATGCTGTCTTTGGGATAGCTGCGTTCGTACTCGTCGCTCACCCGGACGCAGCGTAACTTGTGGGCTTCCGCTTCTTTGCGCAGTTTGGTGGCGACGCGGAAATCAACGTCCTTGGCGACAATCCAGTAGCGGCGTTTGCCGTCCACCAGCACATTTTGCAGTTCGCCATGACGTTCCTCGGACAGATTGAGATGCTGGGCGATGAAGTTGCCGAGAAAGATCGGATGGCGGCCGCGTTCGAAGGCATACTTGGCGTCCACCGCGACCGTGTTGCAGGGCAGATCCATAGCCAGCACATTGCCGCGGCTGTCGAGGATCGAACCGCGTTCGCCACGGGTCTTCTCTTCGAACTTACGCTGTTCCATGACCTTGGCCAGACGCTCTTGGTCGGGATGCAATTGCAGCGAAACGAACTTCCAGCCGACGATGCAAAACAGGCCGCACATGAACGCCGCGATCGAGGCGAAACGAATGAACTCGCCGGTGCGCGAAATGCCGAGGACCACCCGTTTCTCGCGCGTCCGCTTCGAACCGGACGCACGCTTGCCGCGACGGGCGGAGCGGCCGTCGGAGCGGGCAGATTGAGAATGATGTCCGATGTTCATGGCGAGTTGCGGGTTCGGGATGCGGGATGCGGGATGCGAGATGCGGGGTTCGGGATGCGGGTTGCGAGATGCGAGGTTCGGGGCGCGGTTAGGCAGGTTGATTTCGGGTGAGCTATTCTTGGCCCGGGGCGTCGGTGCTCACATGCAGAAAGCGGCGGGCCCAGACCGGCGGCGGCGCGAGTTCGGGGGTGGTCGCGGCGGCGGCGGCGGACACGGTTAGTGCGGGGGCCTTTTCGAGCGGCAGGCGGGCGACGGCAGCCATCGCGGTCTGGCGGCGAACCCACTCGTCGTGGTTGGTCAGCACCACGCGTTGGTTCGGTCCGGGGAAGGACATGTCGAGGCCGTGATGGTGGATGGTTCCGGTGAGCGATTGCGGATTGAGCATCCGCTCCCACGCGTTGCGTTCGGCGTTCTCGGCGTGCCTCGCCTCACGGATTTCCTCCTGCACCCCGACCACGTCTTTGGCCTGCTTTTCAATGCGGGTGTCGAGATGGACGTAGAACAAGGCGAGCAAGACGCCAGCTACCAGCAAGGCGGTGAATGGCACGGCCCGGCGGAACGGGCTGTTGTCGCGCGAGGCCGGCTTGCTGCGGGTGCTGCGGGTCCGGGTCGTGCTGGAACGGCTACGGGAGCTGCTGCTGGACGTGGATTTTTTAGTCGTTGCCATGATGTGTGTCCTATTTCCTAGATTTTTTCGATCGCGCGGACCTTGGCCGAGCGAGCTCGCGGGTTGGCCGCACGTTCCTCCTCGGTCGGACCGAGGGCCTTCTTTTGGATCCAAACTGCGCGTGGGAGAGCCCCCTCCCAGCGGGAGCCACCGGCCGGCAAAGAGACCTCACGGCCCACGTGGGCAGCGAGAAAACGCTTCACCACGCGGTCCTCCAACGAATGAAAGGTGATGACCACCAGACGGCCGCCGGAGGCGAGCAAGTCGAGTGCTTTGTCGAGCACCGCTTCGAGCGATTCGAGTTCGCGGTTGATGTGCATACGGATGGCTTGGAACACGCGGGTCGCGGGATGGATGCGCGCGCCACGACGGCCGCCCACGGAGCGTTCGATGACCTCGGCCAGGCGGCTGGTGGTGGTGATCGGTTCGCGTTCGACTTCATTGACGATGCCGCGGGCAATTTGGCGCGAACGGCGTTCCTCGCCGAGGCGCCAAAACACCTCGGCCATCTCCTGTTCGGTGGCGGTGTTGATCCAGGCCTCGGCGGACAACCCTTTCGGGTCCATGTTCATCAGCAGCGGGCCATCTTTTTCCGGTCGAAAACTGAAGCCGCGCAGGGGATCTTCGAGTTGGTCGCTGCTGAGACCGAGATCGAGCAGGATGCCGTCTACCTCGGTGAAGCGCTCGGCTTCGGCGAGTTCGGTGAGGTTGGCGAAGTCGCCCTGACGGGTGACCAGTTGGCCACTCCCGACCGCGTCGGCGAGACGTTCGCGGGTGCGCAGAAGCGCGTCCGGGTCGCGGTCGATGCCAAGCACGCGACCGCCCTCGCGGAGAATCAGCAGGGCGTGGCCGCCGCCGCCTAGCGTGCCGTCGATGAAGCGCTTGCCTTCGCCCGGTTTCAGAAAGCGGACCACTGGTTCTGGAAGAACGGGAATGTGTACGGTCTTGTTCACGCGGCACCGCCTTTGGGCGTCGAATCAGTAGACGTATTATTGTCCGTCCCTTTCCGGTATTTTGCGAAGCCCATTGCATGGGGGACTTTGCGGGCGCGGATGCGTTCGGAGCGGTAGGCGCGGAAGGTGTCGTATTGGTCCGCGGCCCAAATCTCGAAGCGCTCGCCGGATCCAGAAAACACGAGTTCGGTTTTCTCGCCTTGCGCGATGGCGGCGATGCTGAGCGCCTGGGGCGGTAATTTGGTGCGGCCGTTTTTGTCCCAGTTGGCGTCGAAGCTGTCATGCCGGGTGGCATCGAGATCCATTTGCAGCAGTTCGGCGTAGTCCTCGTCTTGTTCTTCGTCGATCACCTGCTGCCGATCCGCCCAGATTTGTTCGGCCACGTGCACCGGCGCGAGGACCAGACGGGTGAACAAGACCTCACCATCGTCGTTGAGTTTTTCCACCGAAGATGCGATCATTTTGGTGTGACCCTCACCTTTTCCAAGAGCAGCCATCTGCTCGTCCACCATCTTGCGCCAGGCACTCGGCACGCTAAAGCGGTCCTGTGCATCGAGGGCGCCGGTGTGGCGTCCCCTGAAATTCCCAGCGGAGGGCTTCGGTTGTTGTTCAGAACTCACAGTTAAATTTGGGGCCCTATGCCGATCAGACACACGAGATAAGGGCTTATACCTTTAATGTGCATACTGTACCTGTCCGTACCTGCAACTGGCAAACAGAAAAAATCTGGCAGCGTAGTGGGACAAATTTACCCGCTTGTTAACAAGTCCCTAAGTGTCAGGGAGATAAGACCTTTCCGTGTGAAAAGCCTGTTAATAAACGGTTGAACACCTTTTAAATTTTTTACTTGGCGCAACGCGTAAACGTCGCCGGTTCCTCTTCGGAGACACCCGTGGGAACGTTCCTTGCGGAGTAATAGCAGCACGGTAGCGGAGTCACCCGACAAGTGCAGCGTCAAGCTTGGAGGGTGAGGGGCCTCCCGAGCGGGGCGATCGAGGACGACCGTGATGGTCGCGTTGCGGTCCTTTCTCCATGCGGTAGATGGAATCGGGCATGAGGGCAAACGGAAGTCAGGGTGAGTTCAGGCCGGTCTCGCTGCAACGAAATCGATGCTTTCCTTCAGACAGTCGGTCATCGTGCGAATGTCCTCGGGTGACGGGGCGTGAAGCGAGGAACAGGAAAAGCGAAGTGATTGGAGGAGCCGGAGGCTGCACTGATCTTCACCTTCATCTTCACGTTGTCCTTCACCTTCGCCGTCACCTTCACCTTCCCCTGAAACCGATTTTCGAACGCGCGGACCCTTTGTTCGCCGAACACATTTTGCTAAGCTGGCCACATGAAACGCCGAACCTTTGTCACTCTCGCCGCCACCGCTGCCACCACCGGCGCTGGCCTTCCGGACGTGCTGGGGCCGGCGGATTCCGCGCGGGCGATGAAGCCGATCGCGCGTTCGGGACCGGCGAAAATGCGGCTCAGTATCGCGGCGTATTCGCTGCGCGACAACTTGCCGATGTATCGTCGTGGTGCCGATGCCACGGGCGAGATGCAGATGGAGGACTTCATCAAACTGGCGGCGGCGAAATGGCCGGTGGACGCGGTCGAACTGACCAGCTACTTCCTCCCCCACCCCTGCCCCGCCGAACGCGCGCTCGAACTCAAACGGCTGGCCCACACCCTCGGACTCGACATCAGCGGCGGCGCTATCGGCAACAATTTCTCCGCCGCCCCGGACAGCCCGGACTTGGCAAAACAAATGGCGTACACCGAGGAATGGATCAAAAGTTACGCGAAGATGGGCGCCCCGGTGATCCGCGTGTTCGCCGGCAAACCGGCCAAAGGCGTCGATCAGAAAAAGGCGGTCGCCAACATCATTCAGAACCTGCAAACCGCCTGCACGATCGCCGGCAAACACGGGGTCATGCTCGCGATGGAAAACCACGATTTCACCACCGACATCGACCGCTTCCTCGAGATCATCGAGGCGGTCGACTCGCCGTGGTTCGGGGCGAATCTCGATTCCGGCAATCTGGCCCGGACCGACGACCCCTATCGCGAACTCGCGCGCATCGCGCCGTACACGGTGAATGCTCAACTCAAAGTGCACATTCCGGTGAACGGCAAAAAGGAGGCGGCCGACATGCAACGCCTGGTCGAACTTCTGCGCGAGGCCCGCTATCGGGGCTATCTGGTGCTCGAGTACGAAGACGCCGAGGACCCGTTTATCGCAATTCCGAAACACCTAGACGAACTGGCAAAACTTCTTTAAAAAGAGCCATGAGAACCCGCCGCATTCTGCTCGCCCTCACCTTGATCCTGCCCTTGTTTTTTACGGCCTGTTCGTCGACCGGAGGGGTTGTGAGGGACGCGGCGGCGACGCCGGCGGATATCGAGGAGGCCAAGTTGGTCCGCGAAGCGACATCGCAGGTGGCGAGCACGTTCGAGGTGACCGCCGGTCCGGTGACCATCGTCACCTTCCCTGAACCCGCGTTCCCGCCAGACCCCGAGGGACTGCGTGAAAGCATCAAGTTGATGCGCGAGGCCGTGTCCGAAAAGATCGGCCGCCAAGCCAACAAAATCCGCTTCGTGTTCCCGGAAATGTCGCTCGAGCGTTAAGTTCTCTACCTCGGCTGTTTTATTAGACCGCTCCGCTAGAGGCAAAAAATTTGGGGCAACAGAATGGCAACCCTTGTGCATATTTTAAAGGGCCGAATCACGGACGTTCAGAAACCGTTTTCCTGAAGGTGACAAGGACTCTTCTATGGTTCAAAATGCACCACGGAAAATCGTTCGCACCACCCTGCCCTGCTGCCTCTGCGCCTCCTGCTTTTGCTCCTCACCGCCATCAGCCTCGCCGCCGATGACACGCGAATGCCAAAAGAAGATGTGATCGAGTTCCCCGCCATCGCGGACGGCCTTTATGTGCAGAATCTGTTTCAATCGAACATGGTCCTGCAACGCGACAGGCCGAACAAGATTTGGGGCTGGGCCACGGCCGACGAGAAGGTACGGGTCACCTTCGCCGGAAAAAAACCCAAAGCACCAGCGCGTCCGAAGATCGGACTTGGAGCGTCCGCTTCGTTCTTCATCCGTTCGCGGCGGGTGCGGACCTCCTTTGCCAAGGGGTACACCGCGGTGGTTTCTGGACTCATGCTGCTA
>Ga0209828_1002493_pt1 | contig 15200 bp, 8 predicted proteins | sample MaitaG_FD_187429 | JGI IMG/M metagenome (GOLD analysis project Ga0209828, IMG submission 187429) | Marine algal microbial communities from Maine, USA - Maine_Asex2 metaG (SPAdes) (version 2) | ecosystem: Host-associated > Algae > Red algae > Unclassified | place: Maine, USA | collected 2015-01-05 | reverse complement strand
GCAGCTGCACTCTTATACGAAGGGTATTTACACAGCATACCTGATTCATCAATTGTCTATTATGAAAACGCATTAAACTACAGTCAGATCGCTAAGGATACTGTCCTCACTGCAAAAATCTATGCTAACTTAGGCCTACTCTATTATTTAAAAAAAGCAGATTATGATCAAAGCATAAGCTATTATGAAAATAGCATAGACCTGTTAGAAGACATAAATCACAAACCTGGCCTCGTCATCAGCTATATGAGACTGAGCTCAGTCCTGCGTCGGCAAGAAAATTATGAACAATCAATTACCTATAACCTTAAAGCCATCAACGCCGCAGAAGAAAGCCACTTTGTCAGAGGCATGATCGGTGCTTATGCGAATATGGGTAATGCTTATTCGCACTTACAAAGATTCCAAGATGGATTAGACTATCGTAAACGAGCTGCGCAAAAAGCCATCGAATATGAGATGTACAGTTCACTGCCCTCCATCTATAATAACATCGGAGCAAGCTTTGTCGAGAGTCAGCCAGACAGTGCCCTCTACTATCTAAATCAGTGCGGCTATTATTCCACACAAGTCAACGACCTAGAGAACTTAGGCATCTCTAATCTGAATATTGCCGAAGTCTATAAAAAGAGAGGACAATATGTAGAGGCTGAAGATGCGTATAAGACTGCACTGGAAGCCCTCGAAAGAGGATCATATACAAGACACATAGGGTATGCACGAAGTGCATGTGTAAAATTCTACCTGCAGTGGTCTCAAGAGTCTGCTGAACTCCAACGGCCTATCGACTATCAAAAAATGCAAGCGTTACTTGATGCTTCAGCACCTCACATAATAGAGCAAGGTGATTTCAATGGTTCAGAGTTATTATACAAGTCATATATAGAACTCTATTCTGCACAGAATAATATTGTGGCCACGAATCATTATCGGGGTGAACTGATTAGTCTGCGAGACTCACTCATCGACAATACCAATATTGACTCGGCTAATGAATGGGCAGAAAAACTCAAGACAGCCGAAAAAGAGAAGGAGATTGTACAGCTCGAAGCAGACAATAAATTAGCCCAATTCAGAAATAAAATATTCCTGTATGCACTGCTGGGGACCATTATGTTTTTTGGCATCATCGGCCTACTCTATCGCAAATACCTCAAACAGCGCAATGAAAAATTAAGGATCGAAGAAGCCCAACAATTCAGATCTAAACTATCCAGTAACCTGCACGATGAAGTCGGCTCCGTCTTATCTAATCTGTCACTCCAATCTCAGATTGCATCTTTAAGTGCGACAGCAGAACAGAAGGAAGAGTTAGATTCCATTGCCGTGATGAGCCAAGAAGCCATGGATAATCTCAGAGATACCGTATGGGCCATAGACGCCCGCAAAGATAAGTATGAAAACCTCATTGATCGGATGGTCGAATATGCAGAGCGCAGTCTACGCTATAAAGACATGTCACTTGAATTAAAAAAGAACCAATGGAACGGAGAGGCTTCCATCGATCCTGAAAAACGTCAAAATATTTATCTCATCTTTAAAGAAGCCATCGCTAATATCATCAAACATTCTACAGGCAGTCAAGTCAACTTAACCGTCAATCAGTCTGACGCACACTTCAAGATGCGCATCCATGATAATGGGACACCTGATCCTGATAAAGTATCCGACGGCTCGGGTCTGGGTAATATGAAGATGCGGGCTGAGTCTATCGGTGGTCGATTGACTACGAGTCAAGATGATGGATTTGCAGTGAGTTTGGAGGTGGCGGTGTAGAAAATCTAACCCTTTGTATTTCCCTTGATCACAAGGGAAACTGCCTTTACTTTTTAGAGAAATATTATTGTATTTCCATGTGCTCATTTGTGCCGAAGAAAATGTCCCCCTTGTGATCAAGGGGGAAATAGGGGGTTAGACCTTCTACTTTTTTCTTTCTTTCTCAACTTTCGTAATTTCATTATATGCCAACAAACCCAAAACTCCTCACTTACGCCAGACAACTCCGTAATCATCCAACTAAGGCAGAAAAGAAAATGTGGTATGAAGCATTATCAAAAAGACAATTTCAAGGGTATCGATTCTTGAGACAAAAAATTATTGGTAACTATATAGTTGACTTCTATTGCCCCAAATTAAAACTCATCATCGAAATTGATGGTAAAAGTCACGACTATGATGATGCTCTTGTCATGGATTCTAATAGAGAAAAAGAATTAGTCCACTCTGGTTATCATGTCATTAGATTTTCTGATCAAGAAGTATTTGATCAAGGCGATGTGGTGTATGATGAATTGAATAAGAAGATTATGGAATTAGCAGACTGCGATGCAATCTAATCAGAATTTTAACCCCTTATGCCAGACCATTGGCGGACGTATCCGACCACTGGCGGATACAGGGGGTTTGAAAAACGCCTGTTCAAATTTAAATGTCCTTACTTACCCAGACACTCCTCAATTCCATATAAACAAGTCCCCATTTTGAAAAAGGGAGATACAGAGGGTTTGAAAACGCCTGATCAAATTTAAATGTCCTTGCTTACCCTAACACTCCTCAATTCCATATAAACAGTCTCCCTTGTGACCAAGGGAGATACAGAGGGTTAGAAAAACGCCTGATCAAATTTAAATGTCCTTGCTTACCCAGACACTCCTCAATTCCATATAAACAAGTCCCCATTTTGAAAAAGGGAGATACAGAGGGTTAGAAAAACGCCTGATCAAATTTAAATGTCCTTGCTTAGCCTAACACTCCTCAAGTCCATATAAACAAGTCCCCATTGTGACCAAGGGAGATACAGAGGGTTAGAAAACGCCCGTTCAAATTTAAATGTCCTTACTTACCCTAACCACTCCTCAATTCCATATAAACAAGTCTCCCTTGTGACCAAGGGAGATACAGAGGGTTAGAAAACGCCTGCTCAAATTTAAATGCCCTTGCTTAGCCTAACACTCCTCAAGTCCAAAAAGAAAGTCTCCCTTTTCAACCTTTCAGCCTTTGGCTGAGGGAGATACAGAAGGTTTGAAAATGCTTGTTCCAATTTTAATTTCCTGACAGATTCAGGATCACTATAATAAAAAAAACACTGCGGCCCCACAAACACATAAAAGGGGCTGCAATGAAACACAAATAATCAATCAGTGCGCACCCGCACTGAAAACACACATCTTTGAGATCACGTCTCATACTCTCATGAAAATCAGATAGCTTAATGGCAAGGATCTATCCTTATCCATTGATATCGACTTTTTTGATGAAGATGGAAGTGATCTTGCTCATTCTTTTAGTGAACATATATACCTTAATCAGTTATCTGGATTAACTAAATCTTGAATTCTGTTATCGTAACACTCTACATTGATATTTTCTCTTGTTGATGGTGGAAGTGATCATTTTGGTTTTGTAGCTTATTGTATTGCTTAATCATTGATTAAGCTTATTTAAATCTTGAATTTATTTTTTGTGATATTATATTCGATTATGACATGTTATGGATTTGGAGGTGATCACTAATCTTTACTCTCTTAAAAAAAGCAATACCGACCAGCACCTGAGTTACTGATCGATATGCTTCATGTTTACTAATCTTAGTCGAAAGTCAGGCGTTATAGCAAGCTATAACACCTGACTTCCTCTTTATCTATTATTTACTCTAAAAGTTCGCTGGTACATCTTCACAAGAATCTCCTTTGCCTCCATTATCTGAATCCAGATTTCTGCCTGGTGCCCAGTTAGAAAAGCAAGAATTACCCAAACTAAAGTTTTTCAAATTACCTTGCAATACTCCAGGTACTTGACCCAATGCTGCTGCCGTGATTGTTGCACCTTGTGTACATGCTGGCGAAGCCGAATCATTAAAATTGTAGAAAGCGACCAGATCATCTTCAGTACCCCTTAAGCGTGCTGACATGGTGATGGCAATCTTTGTCACATTTAACGCTTCGCTCCAAACGGTGACATCATCTAATCGGCCATTGAAGTAATTATTATCAGATTGACTTCCATTTCTACCTATGTACATAGGGTCTGAATCTGTCGCATCGAATGTTCCGATAACGTATTCTTGAGTAGGTGAATCTTCGACTCCATTGATGAAGAACTTCACACCCTTATTAGGCTTATCAAAAGTGACAGCAACATGTGTCCAGGTTGTCAAAGGTATCTTACCTACTGATGTTTTGGATTCTAATGTGTTCGATCCGTTACCCAGACTAAGTGAGACTTCCCCAGTTGATAGTACACTGAACGAATACAAGGTATTACCAGTTGAACCATGTCCTTTAGAAATGATAGTATTATCCTGATCAAGATCAGTCAAGAATACCCATGCTTCTAGGGTGAAGTTATTACTGCTAACATTCAGGTCAGCATCATGCGCCACTTCTATATAATCATCTGCTCCATCAAAGTCAATTGACATATCAGGCGTATTGACACAATAGTCTTCACAGTCCAGGATACCATCATTGTCTGTATCGTCACTGTCTGGACATCTAGGCCCGACTCCATATTCGTAGGCTCCTACATCATGTGCACCACCTCTAGGGCGCGCATTGTTATTACGATCAATAAACAATAAAGTAGAAGCACTTAATAGATCCGTCACAGCATTTATAGCTGGAGATGTCGCCTGTAAACTTAGATCTACATCATTACCTGTTAAGGACAATTGAGAGCCCGTCCTATCAATTTCAGTAACGAATAGCGGATCCTCATTTCTAATATCAGTACCATAAGACATAGACGATTGGGATTGTACAAATGAGCCACTTACATCAGGATAAGATGCATAACTTAGGAATGTTCCTCCATCATTACCCCATATGATACTATTATTTATTTTTGTGCCATCATTTACAGCGAGATCATATCCAACTTCATCAACAAATGCATAAACTGATCCACCCTCACTACTTTTATTACCTGCGAAGGTGTTAAAAGAAAATTCACAAGTAGTCTCGGAAGATACAGCTCCTCCTGTGAAAGAAGCTTCATTATTTAAGAAGATAGTATGGTACGCAATTACGATGCTACCAGCATCTGCCCGTATTCCTCCTCCGGTAATGGCATAATTATCTCGGATGTTACATTTGGAAAAAAATGCAGTAGCATTCGGGGCTACATATATACCGCCACCTCTATTTTTATCAGATACATTGAAACCTCCTACATTAGCATTTCCACCCGAAATTGTCACTCCATCAAATCTGTGTTGCAAATCAAAAGTAGATCTTGTCACAACATGAAAACTATTATCTGAAGGATCTAATGCCTGACCCAAATCGCCAGATAAGATCGTCTCATATGCTTCGATATCCCTGCTATCGAGATCGAAGTCAATAGGCTCATTTCCTGCAAAACCTCCATATATTTCTTGATTGCCTATAGAAAATGTTGCATTTCGATCATCAACAGTTATCCCTGTCCCTTGATCAGGACGATAGATACCTTCTGCCACCCATATTTTCGACGCACCCGTTGCGATCGCATCTTGAAGGCTTGTATAAGCATCTGTCCAATTAGATCCAGTATTAAGACCTGTCGCATCAACATCTACATAGATATGATCATCACAGATAGATGAACCAGCATCCATCGAAAGGACATATTGACCACTAGTTGTCCCAGCTACAATAGCTGCATGATCAACATTATATCTAGGTGCAACGAGGACATAGTATTCTACACCAAACTCAGTGAAGGTAATATCATATACACCTGCATTATCTTCGCAAATCAAATTTCTACAGTCACCTTCGTATATAAAAATACCAACAGGCACGTCCGGTCCACAAAGAGCCAAGGTGACAATCTCACCTGTACCTGTAAAAGTATACCACAAACCAGGGTTGTCCAAGTCGCTTGAGTTAGAACAACTAGGATCTCTGTACGCAGCACCCAAATTGACACCGTCAATTAAATCTCCTTGATAATGGTTACCTGAGCTAATCGCTATCGCATTATCGCAGGGTAATGGATCATCAATATTTGGATCACATTCATCTATATTAGCTAGGAACAGTGTATTGCCAGGTACTTCAAAGCCTGGATCTAAAGTGACACTGATCTCGCCTTGCATGTGCACATCCCCATCAGGTGCTTCAAGCACATTATCTGATCTGACTGTGGATCCTTGATAGAGATCTGATACGATCGCATCGAATGTGTTATTATTATTCTCTACGTCTAATGGTCCACATTCCTCTAAATATTCGCCAACAACAAAAAACCATATCTCACATAAACTCTTATTGCCGTATTCATCCATCACATCACATATCTGGACAGAGTACTCTCCATCTGGCAGTGTCGTACTTGGAGTGATAACGGCTTTGTTATCCACACATTGGACAGTGCCATTATAGGCGACATCTGTATTGTTATTGTAGAATTCTACAAAAGTAGCTGAGGAGCAAGTAATGTCTTCATCATAATAGATCGCAACTTCATCATTAGTTTGGTCATAATCACCATTATGAGGAGAAGGATTACCAAATATCATCGGTCCTGTACGTTCTATGATACCAGTTGCCCTTGTAGAATAGACTGTCCCCTGTCCGCAGATGACCTCGGCTCTGATGTCATACATACCTTCAGGTAGATTGATCAGATCGATCTCTGTGATATCACCAAGGTTACTACCCAGTGGGTTATTATTATTCAAATCAGCAGGTGCTAAAACTGCTGCATCCGTCCAGGCACCACTACCTGTTAAAGAATACCTGATGAGTACTTGTTGCAAATCACTTTTTGTATAATTCTTTAAATGTACATCGAGCTTGCTACTAGCTTGATTTAATACCCAACCTGGATCAGGTGTAAATAAGCTGATATCACTACACGGTGCTTGAAAGAAAGCGCTGACACTAACTTCATCGCTGATATTATCATCCACACCTCCATCACAATCTGAAGCATATAATATAAACTTGATGTCTTCATAAGTATATATATTCGGTACGCCTGGTGTCACTTTTACAAATACGGTTTTAGTCTGCCAAGTTCCATTATTGTTGGTGATGGTATGTGAATCTGGGAAATTTCCATTACCGATGAGCTCTACACTCGCTCCAGGTGCACTATCCCCATTCCAATCAAGTACAAGGTCTACACTAGTCTCTGCTGATAACGGTCCAGGAGCATTCGTTAATCTCAACTCGAAAGTGGCACCAGTTGCAGGAATTTGACCTGTCAATACAGGATTAACGACCGTAATCTGTGGATATGATCTTTCTTTTGATCCTTCTTCCCATGGGCATGAAGAGTCAGCAGCGACGAGATCAAATACAGGTGTATTATAGACAGGATCGTTCTTAATATCTATCGTCCATTGGTCGCCCAAATCATTATCTTTCAACGCAAAGCCACTCGTAAATGATGAGGTATTTGTCGTTGTTTTAGATTTACCAAAATCAGCTCTGATTTTTGTTGTCACTCCTCCAAAGACTCCATTACCTGCAACCTCTAGACCTGCTTCGACGATGATTTCTTCTTCTAAAGTAACATTGAATTCATAGGAGATGATTTCAGAATTAGTCGTTGTCATAGAATACTGAGCTAACTGTCCTCCTCCATTTAAAGTGATATTAGTGGGAAATGCAGGATGATCTTCCGCCATGGCCTTCAGTTGCTCATTTCTAGTCAGCGCTTGTTCCCAGACACTAGCCTGATCAAGGAAGTAGGCAACGCTATCAGGATTAGGATGAAATTGCGCTAAAATTTCTAAGTCAGGGATGACTTTATTTCTAATATGGCCTTCTGAATATATATATTGTGTCTCGAATCCAGTCGGCGCTATGGCCAATTTGACAGATAGCTCTGGTTGGCAAGTCGTTGGGTTAATAGACAAATTATCAGAATTGGCGTATAACAGATTAAGTGCCGCACCGATAAATACATCACCTTCAGTACCAATCACATACTCTTCTGCAGAAGTCTCGAATCTTTCTGTCGTCGACACACTCCATACTGTCTCATCGGTATCAGTGACATCTCCTCCAATGGTCAATCCGCCAGCAGTGAGAAATGAAAAGTCAGATTCCGTAGAAAATCCTAGGAAGCCCGCCTCAAATTCTGTCCCAATTTCCACTTGAGCCCAGGTATTAAGGCTACCTCCAGCCAAGGTATAAAAGCTCGATGCCACCTCTAAGGTCTTTTCTTGTTCTATAAAGCTATAACTTTGATCACCTGGCGGATCCCGAAGGATCATCAGTGGTATCTCAGGAGTCACTGTCGTAAATGTCGCAGTCCTGGCTTTGGATCCTGTGACAATCGCATCAAGTGTAAATGTACTAGACTGACCTAAGGTATCGCTGGCCACAATGGTCAGTTTTTTCATATAAGGCGAAACGACATTAGGATCTCCGGGCACTATGGTATAATCCACAACACCATTACTTACAGGAATTCTGATCGTCTGATTAGCTCTATCGCTGATATCATCTGTAATCAAGACAAACCCTGTATCCAATGGACAATTACTAGGTCCGTCGAATATCTCTATCTGTATGTCCTTTGATTTTAATTGTTCGAATACAGTCTGGTTACAGACTTGTGATGGTATGCCATTCACAATAATTCTAGGCTCAGGCTTGAAAATGAAGTCTTGAAATGTATCTTTCATCAATAAATCAACCTTCGTACTTCGCTGAAAATAAGCCAATACTTCTAATTCACCATATGGATCAGGGTTATCAAAATTAGTCACTTTGACATTGTAAGCTCTTGCTGGTAAAGTAACATTATAAGATCCATTTGAAGCTGTATTCACAATTCTTGGATTACACAAGTCCTCAGTCGTAAATGTAATCTGCGCCCCAGCACTGCCTAAAGCTGTGTTACATCCTCCACTTACAAATCCTGAAATCGAATGAGTGGTGGTATTTTCAAAATTTTGATTACTCTGTGCAGATTGTACATCCATCATAATTGATGGTGGTACAAAGGTATGACCAGGTAAGAAAGGCTCTATTATATTATTACCAGAAAGAGAAAGACTGTATGTCCCATCTGCATTAGTAGAATCTATAGGCTGTCCGTTGACTTTGATCTGGATGGTATCCATGCCACACTGACCACCGCTAATATCCTGAAAGACTTTTCCTGTAAAACTATATACTGCTAGATCTATGAAGTTTTGATCTGATTTTTCTGGTGATCCAGTCGTCAGCGTCACTGTTCTAGTCGGGTCACCATTAGGCTCCATATCTACGAATTGATCATTACCCCTGACTGGTGTAATGTCAAAGATCGCCGGGCCTTCTCCATAATACAGACCATCTATCGTATAGGTGCCATCTGGTCCAGTCACTATTGATTTTGTATCGTTTGCATTGGTACCTCCTGTAATTGCAGGAACAGCTCTTCTGACTACTGTGACTGTCACTCCTTCAACACCAGAAACATTAGGACCATTCTGAGGCGATGTAATTCTTCCGCTGATCACACCATTAGGGACGAGGACATTGACTTTTAATACATTAGTTTCATCGAGAGCTGGAGTCCCACAATCATTAATGGTAGTCCTCCTAAACCAAGTGGATTCTGTTAAAGGAAGAGTGGCATATGTGTCACCAGTCGCACCATTAATATCATTCCAATTGTTACCGCCATTATTACTCTTTTCCCACATATAGGTGACTGATCCGTTTGGTGTTGGTTCATTACTACTGCCGTCTGTCTCCGAGACTAATGATAGACTTCCTCCCGAGGGTATGGTCGTCATGTCAGTGCCATCTGCAAAGTCAATGTGACCTGGCGAGGTGCTGGATGCCGCAGGTGTCAAGACCACTGTATTACTGTAGCTTATGATCCCGCACTCTTCTGCTTTTCTTCGAATCGTGGCAGTAGCGTCTGGCATAATAACGTCGGCATCTGCTTGAAGATCTCTTTCAACAGCACCGTTGATATCTACGTATGCATTATTACCTTCCTTAATTTGCCACTGATAGGTCAGTTGACTAGCAAAGGTGGATGCATAGCCTCCCGTAAATGTTTTAGGGCTGGCATTATCTTCTTCTGGTGATATCACTGATCCAACGCATAAATTAGTTCCAGCACCATTATCATTATATGTAATCGTATTATTTTGAATAGTAATATCTTCTACAATGATCCTTAAATGCATGTCCCCGTAGTCTGGACGATTCAAAAACCCTGAAAGCACCCGTCCGCCCATCACCACACGATATGTACCAGGGCATAATTTTATATCAGAAATAGAGGTAGTAAAACTTGTCCCGCCCACTGCTATTGGGTTTTCCAAATCATTTTCGTCATAGAGTGATTGAATATCTCCATATGCATCAACCCCCCCAAAATTTTGAATAGTTATTGCTTTTGCGTCATTTAAGGTAAATGTATATGACACATCAGGTCCGGTGGAACCGTCAGATGTAAAGTCATTAATATAGCCTAAATTAGAATCATAATTGCTGCCCTTTGGACTATTATTATTCCTATGTGTATATGATCCATTAGCATCGAGCACACCAAAGGTAAGTGGCGAAGCTTTACTACCATGAGCGTACTTCCATTTAAACCGAAATTTTGAAACTTCTCTATAATAATCTACTCCACCAATTGTAGCAAGATATACTTCGTTAATAGTATACTCACTTTCTTTATTTGTAGGATAAGTTGTAATATCAGCAACATACCGGTGCATTATTCTTCGATCCTTATCATTGTTGTTATATATATTTTCTGCATCAGATTCATGTTCCCATGTTTGTGAAAAGAAGTCTAAACCATGATTCGTTGTGCCTGAAGGTGTACTAAATATTTTCTCATTATTAAAATAGTGAATACATCCATCGTCACATCCCTGATCCTTATTATATTTCCAAATAGCATTGGTGCCAAAAGCAGGATTAATATTGCTATTACTTTGTTGATCAGTATCCTCTCGAGCACCCAATATATAGACAGGATCTTCTCTTTGATTATCAGATAATTTCGTTTGAGCTGAATTGCCATTGACTTGGATATGTATAGCATCCCCATTCGTCACCTGGCCTGCCAGCTGAAGAGTAGTGAAGAGACAGAGTACGATATAGAGTATTATTTTTGTTTTCATGATTTTGTATTTTTTGACATTTTTAAAAAGAGAGATTTTAAGACCTGCCAGTCGGCAGGCAGGATTAAGGATAAGAGAGGGTTTAGTAATCGCTCACCGCTTGAGGTGCCGTCTGAGATGAAAAAATATTGTTGACCAGCGGCATGATACCGAGTTCGAAGGCTCTGCGGACAAGACCAGCCGTATTGCGCGCATGCAGCTTCTTCATGAGCGACTTGCGGTGATCAGTCACTGTATAAGGACTGAGATGCAGAATGGAAGCGATCTCGATCGCTGTGTTTTCGTGGGCGATCAGGTACAAGACCTGAGATTCGCGGGAAGTAATGGAGTGGTTCATAATGTGTGTGTGTTTTGTGTGTTTAAAAAATGGTTCTATCTGTAGACAGAACTGGAAATTATTTTATGTTATCTGGTATGCACTTTCAAATGGCTACAATGAATCGATTGACTCTTTAGAAATCGATACGCTACAAATCTATACCCTTCATTTATTCTGTACAATCACCCAAATGGGTGAGTGAGTGTTTCTGAGAAATCAAAGATTTCTCAGAATTGAAGGTCCTAAACGGACCTTAAAAACGAACGAACCGCTTCAACAGAAGCGGAGTCAAGCCTTCGCGCGCTGAGGAGAGTGCCCGGTTGAGAAAAAATCGGTTTTTTCTCAATTGAAGGTCTTAAACCGACCTTCAAAGGGCACGAACCGCTTCAACCTGTCCTGAGCTTGTCGAATGGATCAGAAGCGGATGGGCAGCAAGCGCTGACTGATCCTTCCACTGCACAATGCCAGATCCTGAATCGAGGTTCAGGATGACTTTTGGAAGTAAATCTTGCTTTGAAGTGAAAGAATCGCATCAACCTGTCCTGAGCTTGTCGAATGGATCAGAAGCGGAGTCAAGCCTTCGCTGACTGATCCTTCCACTGCACAATGCCAGATCCTGAATCGGGGTTCAGGATGACTTTTGGAAGTAAATCTTGCTTTGAAGTGAAAGAATCGCATGTCCTTAGCTTTGTCTATACTTCATATTCAAATACTTTTATTGAATCAGCATGTATTTATCAATCAAATATGGTGGTCCTATTTGATGTTTTATAAGCCCATTGGACGAACGGTAATATTAAGCACGATTGTGGTCGGTTATCAGGAATGAACGGGAGGACTGATTGCTCCAGCGCAGCTGAATCAAAGCAAGTAAATCTTGCTTTGAAGAGAAGGAACCTTCGCATCAGCGAAGGGTGGAAGGCCAGATAGGCATTCGATACACCAGAACTCAATTGGCTCTGTGCATGGCAAGATTCTGAAATAATTCTACCCATCCTTCGCAGAGCTCAGGTTCCTTCTTTGTCAGATGTACGTTAAGTACATCTGATTTCCTCTTTGGCGGAACCATTCAGTCCCCCATCCGAGGTCGGAGCCTCGGTTCCTTCTCAAGGCCAGATTTTGAATTAAGCTAACAGCACAAAGTCAAACCCCTTGATCCACTGATACGCACTCAAGTCAATGTTCCACATCTCAGCTTCCAGATAAGCAATCCGCATGCTTTGAATCGAATGTTGCGCCCTGCACCACTTCAAAGCCTGGCTCTAAATAGTGGTTACGTGTCTCAAAAGTAATCTGAGCTCCTGTATTGATTTTTCGGTCTGAAGTGATGGAATGCTCTGCTGCATACCTTAAAATCTCTCCTGGCAGATGATCTTCAACCATCGTCTTGCTGTAATCGCAAAAATCTGAAAATCCAAAAGACTCGCAGTAGTCAGGATCGCCATCCTGGTCCCTGTCTATAGCATCATCATAACCATAGCATCGATCAGAATAATCCGGATAACCATCTAAGTCTCCATCGGGAATCATCACAGAAAATGCCATCCCATCAGGCATGACAGATAAGTCAGAGGTTATGATGCACCACTTCAGTAGAAATGGGCTGTAGTAGACTGACACCTTGGTCTCCATGACATTAATGGATTGGGTCAAATTATGGCTGATGAATAATTTTGCATTCGGATGACCATTCAATGCAGGATGATTTATGGCTGAGAAAGAGGAGTTATTAGTCATATTAGTCTTATGTGTAAATACCAAGTTGCTGCTCTGAGGAACCACAATATTGAAATCCAGATTATATTGCATGGGACTGCTCAGGTCTTGATTATAAATCGTCCACTTACCATTGTAGTACTGAATCCCTGTGACCAGATCATGGATCAGTGAGTCCTCCATCCGCTTCTGGCGGATCTGTGCCGTAGGTACAACATATTGGTAGAGCACATCTTGTGCTTAATAACCTGTGCCGTAGGTACAGCATATGACTGAGCGCTTTTGTGAGACATTCACCTCAGGCTGCCCGACCTCGACGGAAGTCGAATTTCCTTCCTTATATGCTTAAAGCAGGATCGCTCAGTCCTACCTTGAACTCATGTCAGAGTCTGGCCCGTGTGGGATGGCTTAATACGGCTCTTCTCAGAGGGCCAGATCCTGAATCAAGTTCATAATGACTATTCTCCAGTAGTCGGAGACGTCTCCATTGAAAAGGAGACTGTGTAATCGAAATTGAGGTGTAACTGAATAAGCAAAATTCTAATTATAAGATAAATGCAGTTCCCATTTTCAAGGGGGAATACAAGGGGTTAAATTTGGCATGATTGGAAATGACTCAATGACGGATATAATGGGTCAAATTATTGTCTTTTCCTAATTGAAGCTTCCTTCCCGCTTTTGCCAGATCCTGAATCAAGTTCAGGATGACTATTCTCCAGTAGTCGGAGACGTCTCCATTGAAAAGGAGACTGTGTAATCGAAATTGAGGTGTAACTGGATAAGCAAAATTCTAATTATAAGATAAATGCGGTTCCCATTTTCAAGGGGAATACAAGGGGTTAAATTTGGCATGATTGGAAATGACTCAATGACGGATATAATGGGTCAAATTATTGTCTTTTCCTATGTGAAGCTTCCCGCTATTGCCAGATCCTGAATCAAGTTCAGGATGACCCTTTTTTTATATTCTAGTCATTTTGAACTCGTATTAGAATCTTGACTTGTGCTAATGACTTTATTTTTTAGCTGCCCAACCTTCGCGGAGCTCAGGTTCCTTCTGATTCTCGCTAGCTCGAGACCAGTCGAGACTACATGAACATGTAGTTGACAGCAGCAATGTCACTCATTACCTTTACGGCATTAAGCAATCAGTCCTAAACGTAAGCTGATACTTATCTGTCATTTCCTATATTAAACCCTTAAAACAAATTCCATGACTTCTATCGCAACCCATCCATCTACCATCTCAAAACGCGAATACCAAGTACTGCGCTTGATCGCCTATGAGTACAATACACGAGAAATCGCTAAAGAACTCTTCGTCAGCTATGAGACAGCTCATTCGCACCGCAAGAGTCTCCTTAAAAAACTCAATGTCAAAAATACAGCGGGTATGGTCCGGGTCGCCTATGAGTTGGGGCTCCTTCAAATAGCGATTTCAAAATCAGCCTAGGGATGATGAAGTATACAATTATGTCAGATCACTATGAAAGAAATCCTACCACCTACATGAACATGTAGGTGACGCCACAGATTATGTTTACGATCTTTGACTCATGAAAAAGACTTCGCAGCCCATCCGACGATAGGGCAGCCTTATTTTTTAACCCGATAATAACAACATCCATGAAAACAATCAACACAAATCTTCACAAAATCTCTCGCCGAGAAAACCAAGTCCTACAGCTCATCGCCTATGAGCGAAATACTAAAGAAATCGCAGAAGAACTCTTCGTCAGCTATGAAACAGCTCATTCGCACCGCAAGAGTCTGCTCAAAAAACTCAAGGTCAAAAATACCGCTGGCATGGTGCGTGTCGCCTATGAGCTAGGCCTTTTGAAATTATCCATGTCTACATCAGCTTAATCATGGCTCTTCCTCTTTTAAAACACTTGAAAAAAACCATCATGAAACAAACTACGATCTCTGCATGCTTGAAGATAAATTATCAAGCCATCACCTACACAGTGCTACTCTGTACACTATTGTCTCTTTCTCCTTTTGTGGGTAATACTCAAATGGTAACATCCTCAGCGGATGATATTAATGATGCCAACTCACTGAGGTCAATCATCGCGAATGCCTTAG
>Ga0209828_1002491_pt1 | contig 15209 bp, 8 predicted proteins | sample MaitaG_FD_187429 | JGI IMG/M metagenome (GOLD analysis project Ga0209828, IMG submission 187429) | Marine algal microbial communities from Maine, USA - Maine_Asex2 metaG (SPAdes) (version 2) | ecosystem: Host-associated > Algae > Red algae > Unclassified | place: Maine, USA | collected 2015-01-05 | reverse complement strand
CTAAAAATTGATCCACGTGGTAAGATGTTGGATATCCCGCATCTTCCTCTGCTACAAGATCATAGCCTACAATCCAATTAGGGTATTCTTTTTTCATTTCTATGGCTTCCCGTATATCTTTTTCAATAGCCACCCCGCTCCGAAACCTTAAATTTTGATGAATGACTTTCATGGAAAAGTGAGGATCGAGTTCTTTTGCATTATCAAGAGCATGTCCTAAATGTCTTACGAATCTACTTAATGGCATAGACCCAGGAGCCTTGTCTAAAGTGTACAGGTAGTTTCTAAAAGGCATTCTCAACTCTGTATGCTGCACATTATCTTGAATCAGCAATTCGCAGACATGAGTCATATAATCGGGAAAGACAGGATCATACCTGAGTATACCCGTAACCCGCTGGAAGACATACTCAAATTCTTTCCAGATGTCCACAGAATCTTTACTGATGCTCTCATCAAATGTCAGATAGCCATGTAGCTGACCGCGTGCATTAGGGTTAGTTCTGATTAGCTCTTGGACCTGCACATACCCTTCTGGGACATCAGATTCTCTGAAGGCTTGGAACTGCCCGATCACTGATTCTCCCTCTGCTTCCATCCAGTAGACATACATCTCAGGTAGATCCAGAGCTTTATCGATAAGCCAGTCAGCATCACCCATCGCTAGGGTATGCATATGCAGAGCCCCACCCTTAGGCATCCTCTTGATGATCTGGTAAAGCTCATTATTCTCTATGTGCTTCTTAGATTGATAAAAATCACTGGCAGGCGGAAAAAAGTGCTCTGACTGATATTGATCTAATTGCTTGCGCTGAATCTTTTTCAGTAATAAATCCAACTCTATTTCTCTCTCATTCAAGATGATATCTGAAGAAAAATTCTTTGATTTATCTTGCTGGACCAGTAGAGCTCTTTCTTGATTATACAGCTCTCTATCTGTTATGACTTCTGAGTCTTCTTGCTGGACCATCATTTGCTTCGGCTTACACGAGATAAGCAAAGCCATCAGCATTCCTACCAAGGTCCATATCATCAATTCCCTCAACATATAATTAAAAGTAATTATTTATTCATATGTTTAAAATTTGCAACTCTTTATTATCGATAAATAAATGAGTTTATTCAAATCCTTAGCTGCCTTAATCATAGCTAAAGAGTCATCCTAAACCTGCTTGAGAAAGGCAGGCTTGATTTAGAATCTAATGGATGATTAAGCAGTTGTTATTTAAATCCGATCATGTCGTAATGGTTATATTGTAAGAACGTTTATTTCCTATGAAGTCAAGATTGCAATAATTTTCAAAAAAGTATGCTGGAAAAATTTCAAATAAAATCTAAAGGAAGCAGTGTAAAGACTGAAGTCATCGCAGGTATCACCACATTTCTGACCATGTCATACATCATCTTTGTCAATCCCTCTATTCTGGCTCAGACAGGGATGAACTACGAGTCAGTATTCATCGCTACCTGCATAGCGGCTGCGATCGGTACCCTGATCATGGGCCTATTTGCCAATCTCCCATTTGCATTAGCTCCGGGGATGGGTTTGAATGCTTTTTTTACATTCACCGTCGTCTTTGGCTTAGGATATACTTGGCAGCAGGGCTTGGCCATAGTTTTCCTATCGGGTGTACTGTTCTTGATATTAACTGTGACTGGAGTCCGTAGAAACATCATAGATGCCATACCCAGCTTTCTGAAGCAAGCGATCACACCTGGCATTGGGCTTTTCATAGCCCTGATCGGACTGAATAATGCTGGTGTCATCGATGTGAACCAAGGGCCCATTATTGATATCATTCTGCAGCAAGAATCTTTAGATAAGGACCAGATGATTACTCAGGTCAGTCAGGCTCCACCTCAGGTGATACAGCTGGGAAAGCTGTCTGATCCTGTGGTTTTATTGACTGTGATTGGCTTTTTTATCTTGACAGCACTTATGATTTTAAAAGTAAGAGCTTCTATGATCTGGGGCGTCATAGCGACGACCCTGATCGGAATTCCAATGGGAGTCACTCAGATACCTGATAGCTATGACATCAGTTTTATTTCACTTAGCCCTACCTTCTTCCAGCTGGATATTGCTGGCCTATTTACTTCTGGAGCAGAAGGCTTCGCGCTCTCCTCTGTGCTGTCAGTGCTGATTGTCATCATCAGCTTTACCATTGTGGATCTATTGGATACATTAGGAACCTTGATTGGTACCGCACAGAAGGGAAATCTCTTAGATGAGAATGGTGATGTACCCAATATGAATAAAGCTCTACTCGCTGATGCGACTGCTACGACCATAGGAGCCTTAATAGGGACATCATCCGTGACGACATATATAGAAAGTGGAGCGGGCATCATAGAAGGTGGCAAGACGGGGCTGACAGCCGTAGTCGCTGCTTGTTTATTTCTATCGGCTATTCTACTGGCTCCTATCGCAGGTATTGTACCAGTCTCTGCTACCTCTCCTATTCTGATCATGGTCGGACTGTTAATGATGGATGCGGTTAAAAAGATTGATTTTGATAAATTAGAAATTGTAATTCCAGCAGTGCTGCTTATCATCATGATGCCATTCACTTATAGTATAGCTAATGGCATAGCTCTTGGATTAATCATGCATGTCTTAATTCAGTTAATTAAGGGAAATATTAAAAGTGTCCATCCGATTTTAATTGTCTTGGTGCTATTATTTTTGTTAAAATATGTTTTCATTTGATGAATCAGAATAGTGGTCTATACTATTTCTGTAAACGTGTAAATGAAAGATATACCGATGCTATTTTCTGACGATAGTTATCGGTAGAAAATAGATCGAGTATAATAACCGAAAGAAATAAATTTGCTGATTTTAAAAGTCCCAAACCAAATTAACGTCGGTATACTATATCAAATAAAATGGTCAAAAATTCTACACCTACAAGGTAGCGAAGTACCTTGGAATTAACTCTGACTAGGTGAACTCATACACTTTCCATATCATTTACCTCACAACTCTTCTGTAAAATGATAACCATCAAGTGATGATAATTAACTAACTTCTGCAAGACATATACAATAAGCTCATGAAAAGTAAATACGTGCATTGGATACTTCGCAATATTCCTGCAGCTATTCTACTTCAGATAAATTTGGCTCTCATCCTGACAGCATCGATTTATTCACTAAGCTGGGCGCGGAGACTTATGGTAGAGATGGTACAGGCATCATGGAGCTGATAGGCGGTATCGCTCTAAGTTCACCAAGTATGGAGCTTTACTTGCTGCTGGGCTAATGGTCGGTGCCATCGGGTCACATACATTTGTGATAGGCGTCAGTCATGCTGGTGATGCAGGCACACTATTTTTTATGAAATTGTTGTCTTAGTGTGCTGTGTTATATTACCATTTCTATATCGGTCTCAACGGATATGGATCAGTTCAGATCCATTTTTAGGCTGTGTGAGATTACTATTACTAAATCGGTCTCAACCATAAAAATTAAATACGATTGAAATACAGAAACCTACTTACCATCGTCTTGATCATTGCATTAAGTACATCTTGTAAGCCACAAAATAAAAGAGAGCTCATAGATCATGGCACAAAGACTCTATCGATTTATGCCATCTATCCAAACGCCCCAAATCAAATCACCCGGAGCATCACCCAAGATAGAATGGGCGATGTCTGGTTAGCTACATTCAGTGGCGTATTTAAATATGATGGAGAGTCTTTTACCAATATGACAGCTGATGTTAGTTCAGCGCGTTTTTTTTCGGCCTTAGAAGATAGCAAAGGTCAATTATGGTTTGGCTCTATTGGCTCAGGCATTTACTTATATGATGGTACTTTTTTTCAAAACATAACGACTGATGATGGACTACTTAACAATGAGGTGACTTGTATTTATGAAGATAAGAATGGTCACCATTGGTTTGGTGTTAATGGAGGTATCAGTCGTTACGATGGCAAATCATTTCGTAATTATTTACTGGACAGAGACTCGATCAAGGAAGATATAACAGGAAAGATCATTCCTGATCTACAGCGTCCAATGAATGAAATTAATTCCATTATAGAAGATAAGACAGGTCAATTTTGGTTTGGCACAAGAGGCCATACTTTTGTATTTGATGGTATAGCATTTAAGACTGTGACACATGAGGGCAGCCCCTTTATGAATGTCCGATGGATCATCAAAGATAGGAATGATCACATCTGGCTCGGAGGTAACGATGGCCTGTGGCGATATGATGGCAGTACATTTTTTAATTTGACAAAGGACTTTGTCGGCTATATCTATGAAGATAAAATGGGAAACATCTGGACCAGTTCGCAAGATTCCGAATATGGAAGATGGATACTCACACGCTATGATGTAAAGTCTTTATACGCCGCACAGCCTGAAGTCACCGTTATAAAATCAAAATATGATAATAATAAAGGCATGATATTCGGCCTCCATGAAGCTGGTGATGGAAGCATATGGTTCGGAGGATTAGATGGGGTCTATCGATACGATGGTAAGACAGTCACTGACTTTAAGAGGTAAAGGACATAACAATGATTAGAACAGTCAGAATACAGAATTGAGCTATGATTTACGATGATGCTACGTCACTATGATTCCTCTTCCTTCTGACCCAACCAGTTTTTAATCCACCTGATTTCAGAATAACTGACATCGAAGTCGAGACTTTGCATGATGTCATTAGATGGCTCTTCGAGACGATCTCCAAATCCGTCTTTTAATTTTTTAATTCTTTCCGCAGATAGCAGACTTGTGATCTCTATTTTAGAATCCTTCAGCAACCGCCCCATATGACTTTCGATCGTACCTATGCTTAGCTTTCTTTCTTTAGCGATCTCACCAATACTAAGTCCCTCCTTCATTAACTCATGAGTGATGATATAAGTCTCGCCGACCACTCTTTTTTTCTTTTTCTTCTTTCGGTCTGGATCAAATAAAACAACCTGTTCAAACTTCTCCCCTCCTGCATATAGAGTAGCCCCCTTGATCTGAAGTGCGTATAACTGACGCATATGTCTCCAGCACTCATCTATCAGATCGCGTGTGATGTAATTGTATTTTTTGCTTCCAGTTCGCTTCTTCCACAGAGATGCATGCTTCTCTAAGTCGACGAGCAGTTTTTGATGAAGTTCTTTTGTGAAATAGTCGATTGCTTTAGCATACCGGTCTTTAAGGATTGCTTGGCCTGTTCCCTCTCTTTCTAAGTCATTGATCTGAGATTTAAATTTATCAGCCGTGGCATCCAGTTTATGTAAGACTCCAAAGACGCGCTTAGCTTCCAGCAGTGCATCTGCCTTAGACGGGATATCATAGTCAAACATAAATGTCTCCCAGTTCTCAGCATAGGCTATTAATTTCTTTAATGAAAAGCTTTCTAATAATTGCTGTCTTTCATATGCGGCGATTTCCTGTGCTAATACCCCTTGTATATTATCATCTAACTGTAGGCTATTGTAAAAAGCTGATACCCGCTGATCGACTATAATATTACGAGAAGAAATTTTTGAAGATAATTTAATGCCACCCAGCGATCTGCAGCGACTCAGCGCCACATATAGCTGACCAGGAGCAAATGTATTCTCTAAGTCAAGTATGATATTCTCAAAAGTCAATCCCTGACTCTTATGCACGGTAATCGCCCAGGCTAATCGGAATGGATACTGCTGAAATGTACCTATGTCCTCTTGGTCTATTTTCTTAGTTTCTTCATCGACAATGTACTTGGTGTTTTTCCATTGTTCTTCTACGACGTCTATAGCATAGTCATCCTCTATCAGATGTACTTTTATCTTATCATCATCTATTTTCTCGACTGTGCCTAACTTCCCATTATAATAAAGGCCTTCAGAATGGTTCTTGACGAACATCACCTGAGCGCCTTTCTTCAGCGTGATCACTTCTTTCGTCGGGAATGATGACTCATAAAATTTTCCAGTCACACTCGCTTTTAGTTTAACAGCCTTACCATCTAGGCGACTCAGTTCTTTTTCATTGATCGCATCTGCTTTACGATTATGAGTCGTCAGCGTGATGATCTCATCTGTACTGACAGTCTCCTCATATTGCTCATTGAGCAGCTCTACATCACTTGCATGACTGACACCATTTCTGATGCGATTCAGTACGCTGATGAAAGTCTCATCTGCCTGTCTGTATACTTTTTGCAGTTCGACCTGTATGGCGCCACACTCTTTCCATGCGATAGACTCAAAGAAAAATGGGCTCTTGTAATATTCCTTCAGCACATTCCACTCATGCGGCTTGATGATAGGTGATAGCTGAAACAAGTCGCCAATCACCAATAACTGAACCCCTCCGAAAGGCAACGGATTTTTTCTAATTCTACGAAGCGTAAAGTCTATCGCATCCAGTAAGTCTGCACGCACCATACTGATCTCATCGATGATCAGCAGTTCGATTTCTATTAACAGTTGGCGCTTCTCTTGCCTAAGCTTCTGCTTCTGAGCGAGGACTCTCCGATTCGTGATATTCTCTATGGTTATAAAATCATGTGTCGGAGCGAAGGTCGTAGTCGGTAGCTGAAAAAATGAATGAATGGTGACTCCTTTAGCATTGACTGCTGCTACACCTGTGGGTGCGACGACCGCGGTACGCTTCGTCGATTTTTCGATAATTTCTTTCAGTAGAGTCGTCTTACCCGTACCGGCCCTACCTGTAAGGAATACTGACCTGCTGGTATTCAGGATAAACTGCTCTGCTATGTGTCGCTCTCGATTTTTCAAAACTTCATGAGTGATTTATCAGTTGAATATAAGATAAAGAAATATGGCTATGCACAATACTAAATATATTATAAGCTAATGGCTGTAATATTTATTAAGAATGCTATTAAAATCAGTGATTCAACGATAATATGAAAGTCTAACACACTGATAATCAAGCACCTATAAAAATACTTTGAGTACAATCAAACATCGATAAAAGTGAGAGCTTGAATCTATTCGGGGGTTCTACAGCCACTAATTCAATTAATATTAACCACTAATTAACTTTTTAAACATTGAAAAATAGGCTAATAATCATATTTATTTCAATAAATTTACATGTCAATTATATAAATTATAAATATGTTGTTTTCGCGAGAGAATATTCAAAATGAAATATAGAAGACAATGGGCAGGTAATCATCTGAAAAATTAACGCATTGATCATCAAACAACTTATAAGACTACTTGAATAAAATCAAACTTTTGACAAAAGTGTGAGCTTGATTTTAGACGAGGGCTCTACAACCCTCTATATAAACTACTTATAACCAATAGATAACTATTTCAAGCGATTAAATTTTTCAACCAAACCATTGAAAGATAACAGAAATAAAAATGCCTAACTCAATCAAGAACAATTTAGAAATACTCATTCAGTCTATAGATAAAAAATTAGCGACATCAATTCAAAAACATCTATACAGTATACCTAAGATAAAATCTGAAAAAATAGCACTTTTTAAAGACTGCTTACGCTCACAACAACATGATAAAAAAGCATTTATAGATACTTATAAGCTGACTTCGGTACAATATAATACACTAAAGCACCAGCTTTTTAAAGATTGTATAGCGTTCATAAGTTCTAATTATAAATCTCAGTCTGATCACTCCTTGAGATATGACATTATAGAGTTTGAGATCTATCTTAATAGTGGATTAAACGAGAAAGCAATAAAACAACTAAACAAAATTAAAGAAATCGCGATAGAACAATGCGACTTTATAACATGTTGCATGGTGCAAAGAAAAGCAATTGACTATCAGGTCTTCCATAACGATACAAAAAAAAGAGAGTTAGAAAAGGCATCAAAAGAACTCGTTCACTATCATGCATTAGCACAAAATTTAAATAAGTATGAACTATTAGCTGATGAAGTCCTCAATCTTCATTTTCAATTTTTAGATAAGCGAATTTTAGAAAGAGATGAATTTCTTAATTATCTAAATAATGATTTATTAACTAATAAAAATAAAGCTCTTAGTGTGCTTGCAGAATTTCTATTTTACCGTATTCATTCATTGATCACACTAGGAGATAATAATTACACAGAATCTAAAGAATATTCTCTACAAGCAATTAACTGCTTAAGAGAGAATGAGTCACCCTATAGAAATGATTACTATAAAATCATCAGAACTATTAATAATTATTTGGACGCTTGTCTGAATATGAATCAAACAGCTGAATTCGAAAAGATGTTTGATGAATTTACGCAGCAATACAAAGAAAATAATAAGTTACCGAGTAGATTTTTTCAAACCAGTTATTTTCAATTTAGATGTTCATTAATCCTAAATTATATCTGGATCGCTAAAGAGAAAACTTCCTATCATAAAGAACTTCCTTATTTAGAAAAAACATTTTTTCTATATCAAGACGAGATGATTCCTAATCTAAAATTAGATATTCTATTAGGCTTTGCGAGACACTATTTCATGAATGGAGAATTGACTAAAGCAGATGAATATTGCAAACTGATATTATCAGAAAAAACTAATTCTGCTTCATTATACTTGGCTTCTGGCATTTTATTAAGAGGTATGATCAATTATGACTTAGGTAATCTCAAGCTTCTTCCTCACATAGCACGCTCTGGGAAGTACTTACTAAAAAACAGAAATAGACTGTTCAAGTTAGAAAAGTGCTTTTTGAATGGAATTAAAAAAATTAAACCATACGATTCTAAAATTAGCATAGAAAAGTCATTTGAAATTCTGAATAATAAACTTCAACTGATTTTAAAAACATCTGATGGCTCCGCTATAAATAATAAAATAGACATTACAAACTGGGTAAAGCAAAAATACCAAACTATCTAAATAGAGGTATTCAGAAGCAAAGCATAAACACATTATCTATAGAAGCAAAGCTTACTCGCACTCGCCGTGCGGGCCTTACTGCCCACCCGTACTCAGTGGTCCGGTTCCTTCTTTATCATAGATACATTTAGAATCTATGACTTCCGACGTTGTCGGAACCATTCAGTCTTAATTGCAAAAAAAGTAAGCATTCCGATAGCTATCGGAAGCTATGCCAGCTAATGCCTCCCCACCCGAGGACAGATCCTCGGTTCCTTCATTATTCAATGTCCATTTGGGACATTGAATTCCCTACAGGACCATTCAGTCTTGGGTACCTGGCAGGTAGCCGCCACCTCTAAAAATCCCTTTACGATTCCAAAGAGATTTTCGCATATAAGACCCTATTCATATGGGAAGTTTAGTCTATTAATTGACAGTCTTAAATTTGATTTGAACACGTTTACCCTGAATTATTACCTCGCTTTTAAGGGTTTTAGGCAATAAACGGGGTAACGAATCTAATCCAGATAAAAAGTAACCTAAAAGATATTTGACAGAATTAAAGTATACCCAAGTATTTGTACAGATTTTGACTTGAAAGTGCTAAAGTCATATCAGCTTGACCAACAGTTCTCTTACTTCTGAATTTATTTACTACTACTGGACATGCCAAAATAGTAACTAATCTAATAAAGTTTTTGCTACACGTATGTAAAACTCATATTTAGAATTAACTAAATAAACGAGGCGAAGAATGACTTAACATTCTCCGCCTCGTTTTGCACCTAAAGGAATTAAAAATAGTTAAAAGGAATTAGATTTATATACAATATTATCAAGGACAGATTACGCCAATCTGTATATAATACGCCAGTGTTTCAGCTCCATAGTACCTTATAATATAATCGCGGTTTGCTTGAGATAAATTTTTACAATTTACATTGACATTTACTTGAGGGGATTGATCACAAGGACTCTCTACTTGAGCATACAATCTTTTAAATGCTCTTCTATCTTCTGAAGTAAAACTTGCGCTACGGAATACAAAAAATCCACATGCTCTCATGATCGAGTTCTCAAAATCCCCAGATGCATCTGTACCAGGAATTTGGCATACTCCAGTAACATTTTGTACTCCTAATAGATCACCTAAAACAGGATCAAGCGGCTGTACATTTCCACAAGTACGTCTTGTTCGAAAGTCAGCATGTGCCATTCCTAAAGTATGACCCATCTCGTGCATGATCAGTATAGTATTATTCTTTAGGGTGAAATTACGTGTATTGACATCTATACCAAAAAATGGTCCTGGATTGCCATTAGCAGGAAATGTAGCTCTTCCGTCAGCATCGCGAACGAAATTGTCTCTACTATCAGTAAACGCAATGATATCTATGGGTCCTCTATTATCTCTACCGTTATTAGCTTCTGCCTCAGTAATCGTTACAAATTGAAATCTAAGCTTTTTTAGAAATAGATTATTGTATTGTCTAACAGCAGAGCTCAAAGCAAGTAATTGCTGATTATTTAAGCCATCTATTCCATTTATGACACCCCCTACTCGTATGGTTCTTTTACCATATTGAGGCAAATTAATTCTGTTTGTAGTAGCATATAACTTAGACCTTTTCCCTGAACCATCTTGAACCATATCATCAATCTGCTCATAGCTTAAGAAATAGTCACTCGTTGCGATTCCATCTACTTGCTGACCAAAAATTTCTGTACTTAATTTGGTAACTTTTTCTCCTTGCAACGGATTGATACCATTTGCAAGTAAAACGTTCACTTGAGGCTTAGTAAGCAATAAATCAGTTGAGGCGACCGACTGAAATTCACTTAAATTAGATGATTCTTTTTGGCAACTGGTAAAAAGAATTACCATGACAATAATAAAAAAACTAAATTTGATTTTAAACATGAATACAGGTTTTAATGTGTTTTTGAATGTGTTTATATATTCTGTAATATGCGGTTTAAAGTTGAGTATGGCTTAACTAATCTAATTCAAAAATTTCAGTGATCTTGCAGTTATTATACATTATATTTAACATAATACATTGATTATCAGTATTTTATGTCAAATAAAAAACGCAAAATAATTTTAATAAAGTAAAATATTCATTAATCAAATTTGTTATTTGGTGGTGTTTTCGACAAGGTAATTTAGCTCTGGCTGAGCTATGAAGCTTATTATCACCATGTTAGCATACATAGAAGCTTATAAATATTCTCAAAATAATTGCACAGTAGACAATGTAAGCGATCTTCGAGAAGTAGACTTAACTTATCACCAAACTAATCTTTTTAAATAGTATTTATTCCGATTCGAAATATCCAATACCTAAACCCTGTAACTTCTCTTGATTTTTAACGGGGATAGAATCAACATCTGGATAACTTTCAATTGCGTGCCTCACCGAAGCTTCTCTAAGTAAATGAATCATCGGATAAGGAGATCGATTGGTGTAATTTCTAACATCATCTTTCTCTAAATCAGCAAACTGATAGTCCGGATGAAAAGTGGCAATCTGGATATGACCATTTAGTCCCGAGTCAACAAGTAGCGACTGCGCGATATCAATGAGAGATAGATAATCTTCAAAATCTTTCCAACCTTCTGATAGTATAATAAAAACAGTTTCGATATCTTCTGAGGAGGATTCTGATAACACATTAAACTCGTGATATAATGACAGCAAAACATGCTCTGTATCCAGTGAATCCGATTCTATATACCTGATGGTGTCATTCTGGAAAGGGTATTTGGCGAACGGACATAGGTTGAGAGAAATGACCTTGGATTGGATCCAAGAATGAGTCTGAGTTGTTGGAGTCGGATGGGTCATGATGTAAATCTAAGAATCAGATGCTTCGATAACAAGTGTATAAGTTTGATTTTACAAATTCAAAGACAGCATTCACTGACATGGTTCTATATGTACAGCTAATATCACTATGGCTAATACCAGTAATTCACTTTGAGAATCAAAGCTCGATTATTTGACTGAACATTTCTCATATTGTTGATGTCATTGAAGACATCATAGTTGTCCACAAAGACTAAAAATACATCTGACATTGGAGAAAACCGCCATTGCAGTCGGGAGTTGATTCCCATGTATTCATTCTGATCGACATACTGAAATAAGGTCGTCCACAATAAATTTCTATTGAATCCGATTTCTAATTTGCCCAGCAAGGCAGTGATGACTTCACTACCATATTGCTCAGGGAAATCCAACTTATTCCATTGATACCCAAATCCTAAGTTACCCCATGGTTGAACTCGAAATTTGATATTAGCCTCAGCTTGTTTTAGTGTTCCATTATAAAAATCGCCTACCTGCCCACCCATTCCGAAATTGACTAATTTTCGCTCATCCGAAGAATAAGCAGCAGATACATTGCTGTAGGTATATCTTTCAGCTGGTAACGGTACAGCATCCGACACAAAACTAAAGGGGAACAAAAGGTCCACTTCATTACGTGTATATGCGATCTCAAATCGTGATGTATTTCTGAATGATATTGAATAATTTAATTCATTGACCAGTTCATTAAAACTCCAATCTGGATTGGTATAATAAACATTAGTCAAACTGATATTATGCCTTATGATTTTACCTTCTTGGGGTCTGATGGTATACCCTATTCTGGCGATGTTATCATTAAATCCTATGCGAATAGACGTATCTCTCACCGCATCATAATTTTCAAGTCGCTGCACAAAACCCATATCCGCAAAGTAATTCTCCTGAACACTTGCACTTGCGATCACCATTTCCCAAGACGGACTTTGGTATTCTATTCCGTAGGTGTAGAATCCACTTTTATCATTGACACCTGGCTTGAAAGAATGATGCATACTGGCCCAAGCCTTTACCTTCCCATCATCACTGATATAGCCAGCATCAAGACTTGTATTTCTACCATAATCTTGGTCGACTGTCTCTGTCCCATTAAATGCCTGCCTGTTTAAGAATAATCCTCTTATGTAGGATCGACCAAAATTTTTCTGCACACTTACGGCACTTAGATTTTGAGCATTAGAATTATCACTTTTTAGAGAGTGAATATTCATTATCCCTATTCGTGTCGTCTTGTTTAGATTACCTGTCAGTCTCGCTCCATATAAAATCGGCACTGCTTGTCTCTTACTGTCAAGACCAATCCTTCTTGAAAAAAATGGGCGCACCGCACCATAACCAAAATCTGCAAACAAATCTCCATTTTCTAAAAAAAATGTTCGTTGTTCGGGAAGAAAAATATTGAACCTGGTCAAGTTGGTCACGAGTTCATCCACTTCAATTTGAGAAAAATCAGGATTAAATGTTAAGTCCAGATTTAGAGTTGGACTCAGAGAAGCTCGGGCATCTATACCAACATTGCCAGTGACATTTACATCTTCTCCGATTTGTTTATTCACTGATCCCGTCACAAAAGGAATAAGATTGAAATTACCCTTCTTGGGTACAGGTGCTTTATCAAATACCAATGCTCCAGCAAAAGCAACATCAGGGGGGAAAAATGATTCTGGCACTGCCGTCCAATTATGATACTCATTTTCGTTAGTGTGGTTTCGTACAAAGTTTAAGCCCCATTCTTTAGCATCTGGTCCAAAGCGGAGTATTCTAAATGGAATAGACATCTCCATCGACCAATATTCTTCTTCCACCTGTACCTCACTATACCACTTATTGCTCCAGTCGCTATTGAGGTCGTCCGGAGATCGTAAGGCGTCCCATTGCTGCCCAGCGGCTGTCACCCCAAATAGAAAGCCATTGGTCCTCGTATTGAGCGGATCAAGAACAATCGCTATTCCATCATTATCCCAATATTCATCTCGTCTCAATGACTGAATGATAATCTCCTCTTTCTGAAAACATCTAGCAGCCACATAAAGATTATCCTTGTCGTAAGTCAACATCACTTCTGTCCGAGGGTCTGCTCCCTCAGCAAAGAAAGGGACCTTCTGCCAAAAATCTGAACCAATATTTGCACTAGCCCAAACCTTATCATCTAATATACCATCGATAAGCACAGGCGTATCTGTCTCCGATATCTCTAGTCTAAATATTTGTTTGAACTCTTCTACTGTCGGTTGGGCTGAAAGAAACTGAAATAATAATATAAATGCTATCGTCAATAATTTTCCCACTGCTGCTTTGTCTTTAGAGTGCAAAGGTAGAAATCATATGATGAATTATAGTATATAAAGAGCTTAAAACGATTAATCGTGTCTTTATGGTGGATAGCACAGAAGTATTCCTATCACATTGCTTTCTATGCTTGGTTGGTGATTAAAAGACCTTTCCTTTGATTATATACTTACTCAGAATCTTATGAAATACTTATATAGCCTCTTTGTCGATGATCCGATATTAAATATTTCAAGCTATTAGCTGTGGGTAAAAAGAAGGAGATGACCGTTTATTTTTACAAGCTAAGCCAATAGATCCGAAACTAAAGAACCTACTGAAACAATATTCATTCATAGATCAGATGGTCAGAGATGTCGCTAATCAAATGAGAGCACACTGCAAAAAAATACCTGAAGCATGAATATAACTTAATTGGATCTGTACTAGGTATCGCAGGTCTGACAGCTTCGTACTTATTAGCTGAAGTAGGTGATTTAAGCAGATTTAGACCATTTAAAAAGTTTGCCGGATTTGTAGGAATATTACCTCAGATATATAGTTCTGGAGACAATGAATCAGTCAGAGGAGTAACTCCCATAGCTAATTATGTTGTCAGAAGTTTAATCGTAGAAGCCAGCTGGGTTGACATAAGATAAACCCTGTTATACAAGCGTATTATAGGCAACATATAGACTTATTATCCATCACCCTTCCGATGATAAATCGAATGAAAGTAGAGGATAACTCTGAGCAAACCATCAAGTCCTATGTGCGCGCTATAGATCGACTGATACGCTTTCACGGCTTGATTCGCCCTAAAGAATTGGATATTGATGAAGTATTAGATTTCTTAGTATCTCTCACTGAACATCGTAAGGTCAACTGGAGAACTAATAGCAAAGTAACATCGTTCTTTCAAAAGCTCCATCGTTATACCATAGCGACCAGCTCTGCTTTGATTCAAAACACACGTAGCCTTGCTCAAGCATCGGTGTAACGTGCAACAAAATCAAAAATGTCATGGACTGCTACGCAGCAATGACATTTGTTGCTAAGTGTTACCCTTATTTTTTCTTTTCATTTCGAATATATATTGTTCCTTTCCCAATTCCAATTTTTTTAATTTGACCTTCATCTACTAAATATTTGACATCTTTTTTTAGAATGTAAGATGTAAACTTCTGCAAGCTCTTTGTTAGATCGCTTATTTTCACAGGTTCACTATTTTCTATGAATTCAAGAACTTCTT
>Ga0209828_1002487_pt1 | contig 15227 bp, 15 predicted proteins | sample MaitaG_FD_187429 | JGI IMG/M metagenome (GOLD analysis project Ga0209828, IMG submission 187429) | Marine algal microbial communities from Maine, USA - Maine_Asex2 metaG (SPAdes) (version 2) | ecosystem: Host-associated > Algae > Red algae > Unclassified | place: Maine, USA | collected 2015-01-05 | reverse complement strand
ATTGTGGGTATGCCAGTGAGTCCCAAAGCCGCGCACAGAGCGATTGCAAATATCGATCATCGGTATATTGGCGATCTCGTTGACAAAAAGATGATCGTCGGTAAAGGCAGGTAGGTCTTGCTTGATGAAGTAGTTGCCGTAGCCCATCGAGTTTGCCATATTCCAGACTTTGTCTGCAACAGGCCTGGCGTACTGCAGTGATATCTGGTCTCGACGAAACGTAGCTCCTGTGGCACCGACCATATCCAGTAAGATGCCATATTCTGGTTTTGGTCCTTGATAATTTCGCGACCAATATTTAGAGCCCAGACACCATGAGCTATTGCCGTCACTGGACTGACCATGGTCTTCCGCATCAAAAAAGACAATGTCTACGCCTAATTCAATCTCATTCTGCATGATGGTGCGGGCGATTTCAAGCAAGACTGCAACGCCAGAACCACCGTCATCTGCACCTGAGATGGGATCGTCCCTCCGATCTTGGTTCTTGTCTTGGTCAGCGATGTGCCTGGTATCCCAGTGAGCAGCGAGCAGGATACGGCGCTTCTCCTGCGGATTGATGCTGCCAATGATGTTTGTGCCTGTAGGCGAGACACCTGTGTATAGTTCTGCGGTAAAGGGCTGCTCTCGTACTGCGATGTTCCAGGATTCCAGCTTCGCAACCAGCCATTCTTTGCATGCGGCATGCCCTTCGCTGCCCACAACCCGAGGACCAAAGCTCACCTGCTTCTCCACATAAGCATATGCCGAATCTCGATGGAATGCCGGGATTGCCACCGGATCTTTCTTGACCACTGCAGGTGTCTCCTCTCGGACAGAACTGGGCTCATTTTTGCACGCTGCCAGGAACACCAGCGCAAACACGAAGAGCAGATATTTTCTTCCTACCATATTATACTTTTGTCCAGCTGCTGCCGTCCTTTCCATCTTTGACCTGTACCTCCAGAGCACTGAGCTTATCGCGAATCTTATCGGAGGTAGACCAGTTTTTTGCCTCTCGAACATCACGCCGTATGTCCAAAATTAGATCCATAAGGCCATCGACTAAACCATTGCCAGATGCGTGCGACTCGGTTGCAACCAAACCCAGAATGTCTACCACAAAAACATTAAACGTCTTTTTGAGGTCATTAAGTTTGCCCAAGCTCACTTGCGTCAAGTCGAGCTGGCCGCCCTTGAGAGCATTGATCTTGGTACACAACTCAAAAAGGGTCGCGAGGGTGCGAGGGGTATTGAAGTCATCGTTCATGTGGGTTGAGAGATCTTGCAGCAAGGTCTCGATCTCAGCATCAAGCGAGCCTGACTCACTTGAAGATTCCAGGCCATTTAGAATCTTTTGTGACTCCATGAGTCGACGATACCCTTTATCTGCAGCTTGCAGTCCTTGATCAGAGAGGTCAAGGGTACTGCTGTAGTGCGCTTGCAGCATAAAGAAACGGATGGCCATCGGATCGTAGCCTTGGCTTACATGATCACTATTGCCAGTAAGGAGTTCGGTGGGTGTAATGGAGTTGCCATCGCTCTTCGACATTTTCTTGCCGTTCATGAGCAGCATATTGGTATGGATCCAGTACTTGGCAGGAGTACATCCGCACGAGCCTACGTTTTGTGCGATCTCATTTTCGTGATGGGGAAATTTTAAATCATTGCCACCTCCATGAATGTCAAAGTGCTCACCCAGATATTTTGTACTCATGGAGGAGCACTCGAGATGCCAGCCCGGAAATCCGACAGACCAAGGTGAGGGCCAGCGCATGATGTGTTTCTCATCAGCCTTGATCCACAAGGCAAAATCAGAAGGGCTTCTTTTTTCGTCTTGCTTTTTGAGATTGCTGCGGCTCTCCTGCAGCAGATCTTCAACTACTCGCCCGGAGAGATCTCCGTATGATTTGCCATCGGCAATGTACTTCGGAGTATCAAAGTAAACGGAGCCATTTGCCTCGTAAGCATAGCCATTTTGCAATATCTTTTGGATGGTTTCGATCTGCTCAATAATGTGACCGGTGGCGCGGGGCTCGATGTTGGGAGGTAGGGTGTTAAAGATTTTCATCATTTGATGAAAACCGAGCGTATAGCGCTGCACCACCTCCATGGGTTCGAGCTGCTCCAGTCTCGCTTTCTTGGCGATCTTGTCTTCGGCATCGGTGTCGACATCACCTTCCAAATGCCCGACATCGGTGATGTTGCGAACATAGCGCACCTTGTATCCCAAATGCATCAGGTAGCGATATATCACGTCAAAGCTGATGAAGGTGCGGCAATTACCGATGTGCACATCGCTGTAGACTGTGGGGCCGCATACGTACATGCCAACGAAGCCCTCCTCCAGGGTCTCAAAAACTTCTTTCTTGCGGGTGAGGCTATTTTGCACCGTCAACATCTACTTCAAATTTAGGGAACTGATGACTGGAAAATGATCGGAAATTTTGGTTCGCACTATCCGATGACTCAATGATTCAAAATTATCATCGGCAAAAATATAATCTATTTTCAAACCAGGTACCGAGCCGGCAAACGTAGCGCCGATGCCCAGGCCTTGATTCTTAAACTGGTCTTGCAAACGATTCTTGAAGCGCTGATACGTGTATGAAAATGGACTGTCATTGAAATCACCAGCGACTATTACGGGGTGAGAGCATTGGGCTATGTGGTCCAGCAGCGTCTCTGCCTGTTTTGATCTGGACTCACTCGCCAGCCGATAGCGATTCAAAACACTGGGTAGATTTCGGATGGTCGTTCGGTTGGCTGTCGCATCGCGGGTAAAAAGGTTGAGATCATCATGCTTTACGCTGTTGCTACGCAGGTGTATATTGTACACCCGGATGGTCTGATCGGCAACAATCAGGTCGGTCCATACACATCCATTCACCGACTTGTCAAATTGCAGCTTGCCAGACTTTGCTATAGGATATTCCGACAATGTATATTTACCCTGATTGTAGTAGTGGTGAGGAAGTCCACTGGCTTCCTTGATGCCTTTCACATGTTCCTCTGAAATTTCTTGGAGGCAGAGTACATCCAAATCGCTCGGAAGTACACTTTGCGAGAGGAGTGTATTCACGTTGTCGAGGGCATTGTAATTTTGAGCATTAAAACTGCAGATACTCAGCCCTGCTGTCGCTTGTGTCTGGCTGAAGTGGAAGCCAACCAAGCGAGTGATCTGACCTACACCAACAAGCAATGCGATGGCAGAATACCAAAATTCCTTTTTGCGCAAGCACAACCAAAATCCGGAAAACAATAGATTGAGCACCAATAGCATCGGCATTAGCAAACCGATTGTCTGCGGGAGGCTAAATATGGCGGGATCAATGTATGATGCCAGGTATCCAAAGGCAGTAAAAACAATGACGGCTACATTGAGGGTAAGGAGGATCTTGAGGAAAAAATTCATTTTTGATTGCTCGCATCCTCCAGAAAATTGATCTCATCCTTGGTCAGACTGTCGTAACCCGATTGAGATATCTTGTCAAGGATAGCGTCCAATCGATCTTGGTGTGAGACGTCTCTGGTGGGTGCTTCATCTTTTTGATAGAATCTCTTAACGACCATCGTGGTCTGCCTTTTGCGTTTTTGCACAGGTACTTCGGTCCGATCAAAAAGATTGGTGATACTGGCTAAAATTCGAATTATGCCAATGGACCAATCATTGCCTTGCTGCAGCTGATGCACAAATAGCCAGCCCATGATCGCACCGCCGATGTGTGCAAAATGACCACCGGTGTTATCGTAGTTTGCGATCCCGACCAAATCAAGAAAAACCAGCACGGCTACGACATACTTTAGCTTGACATCACCGATGAGCAGCAGCCGCAAATTGTATTCCGGTGCAATCATACCGGATGCCACCACCACAGACATAACACCTGCAGAGGCACCGAGGGCAAATACTTCTCGACCACCCCCGTAGTCTAAGACCACCGCACTAAACCAAAAAAAGAAGGCTCCCAGGAGACCGCCCAGAAAGTACAATGGAAAAATTTTGGCGGTACCCACCAGATCGGCCACAATGCGACCAAACCAATAGAGAAAAAGCATATTCCAAAGGAGGTGAAAAAAGCCTTCGTGTAAAAACATGCTGGTCAGCACTGCCCAAGGATGTTTAAGATTGTGTACTAGATCTGATGAGATGGAAAAGAAATGCACGATCTCATAGTAAAGGGGATCAAGTTCGCCTGCCCCTTTGATGCGCAAGACAAACTTCACCACATTGATAAAGACAAAAACCAGGACATTGATGATGATGAGCCGGTGCAGCATGGTGCCACCCGAAAACTCTTTCTTTAAATCATCAATTATGGATCCGATCATTGCTTATGTCTTGCCTTGTTGTTTCCAATGGTATACCAAGAGTGCCCCAAAAATTGCGCCACCCAGATGTGCGAAGTGTGCAACTCCGCTATTCACATTGCTCATACCCATGAACAATTCAATGGCACCGTAAATTAGAACGAAATACTTTGCCTTTATTGGTATGGGAGGGATGAGCAACATGATTTTATTTTCGGGATAAAGCATTCCATATCCAGCCAATAAGCCAAAAATAGCACCGCTTGCTCCCAGCATCCGATCTCCCCGTCGCAAGACAGCTTCATAGACGTTTGGCTCCAGAGCGCTCATTTGAAAATACCAAACCAGCATGTACAATGCCAGGGCACCAATCCCAGTGGCGAGGTAAAATATAAGAAAACGCTTTGGCCCCCAGCGACTCTCGAGCGCTGTGCCAAACATAAAGAGGCCGAACATATTGAATAGCAAATGACTAAAATTTGCGTGCATAAACATATGCGTGACCAGCTGCCAGGGCCTGAAGAAATCGGACATGGGATAATAAATAGGCAGGGCATTGCGGATTGCGGGCGGCATGAAGTTGCTCGCCACAAAAAGCAAAATGTTTAGGATCAGTAACTGTTTTACAACTTCAGTTATTCTAGGCATCATGCATTCATCTTTTCTTGCAAATCATTCAGATCAAAATTCAATACGCACTTTTTGCCCGTTGGGCTATACATTGGGCTTTCGCAGGCAAAGAGCTGATCCACCATACTGCGCATCTCCTCCGGAGTCAATCCTGTTCCCTTTGAGCAGGCCGATTTTTGAGCAAGCGCAAGCGCAAGCTTCTGCTCAGCCTTTAGTTCTAAATCCAAATTAGCAACAAATTGTTCCAAAAGCTCTATGATGAGATTTTCTGCTTTTTGCAGATGAGCAAGGTGGGCAGGCACTCCATGCAGCAAATACGTATCTGCTCCAAAGTGCTCGAGATCAAATCCGAAACGTTTTATTTCATCTAAATGGGTCTGTAGAATGGTCACCTGATCGCGCGGCAGCTCCATCGTTTTAGGAAACAGGAGCCGCTGCACTCCCGCGCTTTGGCCAGCGAGATTTGCCAGATAGCGTTCGTAAAGGATACGCTCATGGGCACGCTGCTGGTCTATGACGACAAAACCAGTGGCAGACTGTGAGATGATGTAGCTCTGATGGACTTGATACGGGCTCTTAAAATGCTGTTCATCGAGCTGATGTGCGGTTTCTGTGGGTTGAGTGGCCACTGCATCGCGTTCCAGGCCTGCATACAGATTTTCCCAAGCCTCGTCGCCACCCGGCTTACTAAACGAAGAGGGGATAATTACTTTGTGCTTTTCGATGGGAGCTTGCGGCCCATCTGCATGACTTACGAGTGGGCTTTGATCAAAATCGAGCGATGGTGTGATGTTAAACTGGTTGAGGGCATGGCGCACCGTCGCCTTGATCATATTGTAGATGATCTTCTCGTCCTCAAATTTTATTTCCTGTTTTGTCGGGTGAATATTGACATCGATACGTGCTGCATCCAGCTTGAGAAACAGGACATAAAATGGATGAGCACCGTCAGCCAGGATATTTTGATAGGCCGAGGTCACTGCATGATTAAGATACGGGCTCTTGATAAAGCGGCCATTCACCATGAGAAATTGCTCGCCCCGTCGTCGCTTAGCGGATTCTGGCTTGCCAGCAAAGCCACTGATTTGGCACATATCGGTCTCTTCATCGATCGGTACCAGACGATCGTTATAGTTCTTTCCAAACAAGCCCACGATACGCTGTCGTAGATTGCAGCCAGAGAGATGATAGATCTCATGACCATTGTGAAAGGCTTCAAAATGGATCTCGGGGTGGGCCAGTGCGATGCGCTGAAATTCGTCGAGAATATGCCTTAGCTCGACCGTATCTGATTTGAGAAACTTGCGCCTGGCAGGCACATTGAAGAAGAGATTCTTCACCAGAAAATTGGTGCCTTCCTGTGTTTCGCAAGCTTCTTGGAGGATGACCTGTGAGCCTTCGATGTGAATTTTCGTGCCCATGTCCTCTCCATGCAGTCGTGTCTTGAGCTCTACCTGTGCGACTGCGGCAATCGAGGCCAGCGCCTCCCCTCTAAAACCTAGTGTCTTGATGGCAAAAAGATCGTTTGCGGTGCGCAGCTTGCTGGTCGCATGGCGTTCTAAACTCATGCGTGCATCGGTCACACTCATTCCACATCCATTGTCAATCACTTGTACCAATTGCTTGCCAGCCAGTTTCAAAATAAGCGTGACCTTACTGGCGCCAGAATCGATGCTGTTTTCCATCAGCTCTTTGACCACTGAGGCGGGTCGCTGCACAACCTCACCCGCAGCGATTTGGTTGGCGATGGCATCGGGAAGTAACTGAATCAGATCAGCCATTTAGCCTTCGATCATTTGAACAAAACGTGGCAGATACAAGGTGAGTAGAAGGTAGGAGATAACCAACAAGACAAAGATGACAGCCAGCAAGATTATATTGGAACGCTTGCGACTGCGCCGGGCGATTTCACCATCTGTATTGCGCTGGGTAAAACTACGAGTGATGCGAATCTTTGCCTTGTCAGCCTCGCTTAACTCTTCGCCATCGGCAGCCTGGCCTAAAATTTCGTTTAGCTTCTCTTTCCTGGGGTCATAAAAACGTGGCACGTACTTAAACTGCTGATGCCTGGGTGCCCTAAAAAAACTAAACAGTGCCATGATGTTACCTTAATAGACGAATGTAATAATACTTTTGGTGCAAAGTTGAGCCCAATTCGAAAAGGCTCCCAAATCAAAATGTTCAAATCTTACCTGCCTGCTTTTGTCGATGAAGCAAGTCGAAATATTAAAATCGCAAATTGCTGCGAAAATTCAAATATCTTTACTGTTTGTGATGCACAATGAGTGATCAAATCAAACATGAGTGCGGCATAGCGCTCATTCGTCTGCTCAAGCCACTGACCTATTACCAGGAAAAGTACGGCTCGCCACTTTTTGGTCTGCGCAAGATGCAACTGCTTTTGCAGAAGCAACGCAATCGTGGCCAAGATGGAGCTGGCATCGCCACCATCAAACTAGACCCGAGTCCGGGTTCGCGCTATATCAGCAGAAAGCGCACCAACAGCCCGCAGTATCTTAAAGATCTCTTTGGGCAGGTGAATACACACTTTGAAGATTGTACCCCCGAGCAATTGCGCGATGGGGAATGGCTCAAAGCAAATCGACCGTTTACCGGCGAGGTCCTGCTGGGGCATTTGCGGTATGGCACTCACGGGGCCAATAGTGTCGAAACATGTCATCCTTTTTTGCGCCAAAATAATTGGATCAATCGCAATCTTGTCCTGGCCGGAAATTTTAACCTCACCAATGTCGATGAGCTTTTCGAAGAGCTGCTGGAGCTAGGCCAGTACCCCAAGGAGGCTTCCGATACTGTGACCGTGCTGGAAAAGATCGGTCATTTTCTTGATGATGAGATCCAAAAGCTATTTGCTTGGTTCAAAGTAGACGGATACAGCAACATAGAAATCAATCGACTCATTGAAGAGCATTTAGATATCCAAAAGCTGTTGCGCAGGGCAAGCAAACGATTTGATGGAGGATATGTGATGTCCGGCCTCATCGGTCATGGAGATGCCTTTATCATGCGCGACCCAAACGGAATCAGGCCGGCCTACTATTATCATGATGACGAGGTCGTTGTCGCAGCTTCCGAGCGACCAGCCATTCAAACTGCTTTTCAAAAGAGACTGAAGCACATTAAAGAACTACAGCCTGGGCATGCACTGATCATCAAGAAGAATGGAAAGGTAAGTGAGATGCCTTTTGTGGAGCCGGGTCCTCGACTGTCGTGCTCTTTTGAGCGGATCTACTTCTCTCGTGGCACAGACAAGGAAATTTATCTGGAGCGCAAGAATCTAGGCCGAAACCTAAGTGAGCAAGTCCTGGAGAGCATCGATTATGACTTGGAGCATACTGTTTTTTCATATGTGCCCAATACAGCTGAGACAGCTTTTTTTGGTTTGATGGAAGGAATCGAAGAACGATTGGACCATTTGAGGCGGGACAAGATTTTGCAGCTTAGTCCCAATCCCGATGCAGCCGAGATCGATCGGATATTAAGGATCAAGCCACGGTTTGAAAAGATTGTGGTGAAAGATGCCAAAATGCGCACCTTCATTGCAGACAGTGACAATCGAGGTGATCTCGTTTCCTACGTGTATGACGTCACCTACGGCATTGTTCGCAACTATGTAGATACGCTGGTGCTGGTCGATGACTCAATCGTACGAGGCACGACGCTGCGAGACAGCATCATCACGATGGTAGATAGACTTCACCCCAAGCGTATCATCTTTGTATCATCGGCCCCGCAGATCCGCTACCCGGATTGCTATGGCATAGACATGTCGCGCATGGGCAACTTTGTCGCCTTTCAAGCCATGGTTGCATTGCTGGAAGAGCGCAACATGGAACACTTACTCGACGAAGTGTACGACGCCTGCAAGGCCCAGGAAGACTTGCCAAAAGATCAGATGCAAAATAAAGTCAAGGTGCTGTACGATCAATTTGAGTACGAGGAGATTTCAGAAAAAATTTCCGACATACTAACCTTACGCAAGGTCGAAGCAGAGGTTGATATTATTTATCAGACGCTCGAGGGCTTGCACCAAGCGGTGCCTGACCACCTCGGAGATTGGTTTTTCAGTGGAGACTATCCCACCCCCGGTGGCAACAAAGTGGTAAATCGATCTTTCATAAACTACATGGAAAAAAGCACGGCTCGAGCCTACTGAGCCCAGCTCAAAAATTTCTTTTCCCAATATTCCAACCCTCACGATAATTTAGCGTCCCTATTTTCAGAAAAAGAGAATAACCCATCGACGAGAAACAACTTCTGGCCGGGTGTCTTCGACAAGATCGAAATGCTCAGTATGAGCTCTATCGAAACTATGTGGACGCAATGTATCATGCGGTGATTCGCATGGTGGGAGATTCTGCGACTGCGCAGGATATCGTGCAAGAAGGATTTGTCAAAGTATTCAAACATTTACATCGTTTCCGCGGAGACAGTGGAATTTATTCTTGGATGAAAAGAATCATGATCAACGAAGCAATATCACATATTCGTAAGAACAAGACCAAGCCAAAAATAGTCGAAGCGGACTATCATCTTGAGGGGCTCACGGACGAAGCAGATCACGATGACAGTGCGGGTTGGGATGTGAGTAAAGTGCACGATGCTATCAAATTACTCCCTACCCGCTGTCGTACCGTATTTAGTCTATTTCTTTTTGAGGGGTATTCGCACAAAGAAATTGCCGTCGAACTCACCATTTCAGAATCGACTTCTAAGACACAGTATATGCGAGCTAAAAAACTACTAAGAAACCACCTAAGAGCAATTTGCTATGAGGGATAATTTGGAAGACTTTATCACAAAAAATAAGCACAACTTCGAAAGAGTCGAGCCTCTCCCGATAGATGCAATGTGGCATCGCATTGAAGGGCAACTCGAGCCACGTGTGCGGAGCATGCGCAAGCCCATCTGGAAAAAACTTGCCGCAGCTGTCATCTCACTTGCGATCATGATACCGCTTGGATTGGAAATGGCATCGCCAATGGAAGAGCCAATGGATAATGATCCGATCACCCTTTCCGTCGCAGAAGTCTATCCACCCTGGCAGCCAGAAGAAAATAAGTACATGCACCTCATCGCCGAAAAGAAGAAAGAAATTGGTTTTGATACCCTGGCGAGCAATGCACATCCAGACTTGAGCGAACAACTCAGGCACATCGATAAAGACTTTGCTCAGAGCATAGAAGACCTGCAGCGCTACGGTGAGAAAGAAGCCATCCTCAAAGTATTGGTCAGATACCACGAGCGCCAATTAAATATTTTAGAAAAACTTGCCCGCGAGGCAGAAAAAGAAAAACACAATGCTAAACCATACGAAGAGAGAATCTACTAGAAGCATCCTTTTTATCAGTGCTTTCTTATTTTTTGCGATTGCTGTGCAGAGTCAAAATACCTCGTCGCGCATCATCGAAAAAGACTTGGAAGACATCGTTGGTGGTAGTCTAAAAATAGAGCATCATCGGGGGGAGCTCCACGTGCGTCAATCGTCAGACCAACATGCACATTTAAAATTGGAAATTTCGGCCGAAGGGCGAGATGAACAAGAGGTCGAGGAATTTATCGAAACAATTAGCCTAAAAATGACCGGGTCGGGCAAAAATTGGACAATCAAAACAGGCGATGAAATTAAATCTTGGAACAGCACCAATGGTTCAAGTCGGATCAAACTGCAAGATGGCAGTGTCTATCATGACATCAGAGAGTTGGACCTTAATTTTATTGTCGAAGTGCCAGAGCTAGCCACCTTGCGATTGAAGAACAAATACGATGATATTTACCTCTCTGATTTTGATGGTGATCTCTATGTAGAACTGTATACCGGAGAATTGCAGGCCAAAGATATTGGGGGCGCACTGACCGTCGATCTAAAGTATGGCCATGCGACCGTTGGCAATATTGCTGACGCTAACCTGACCCTTTATGAATCGGAAGTAGAGGTCAAGAATTGCGGTAAACTCACCATTGACTCAAAATACAGCACCTATCAAATCGAAAATGCGACCGCGCTGGTACTGACCAGCTATGAGGATGAGATAACGACCAAAGACATCACCGGCGATGTGGAGCTAGAGGCTAAATATGGAGAGCTTGACATGGGCAATCTGGGGAATGTAAAAATATCCTGCTACGAGACCGAATTATCGATGCTGAAGACCAAAAACTTTAGCGGTGATATCAAGTACGGAGACATCGATCTTGAATCTGTAGATGTATTTGAGCTTACGAGCAATTACGAAACCGACATCGACATTGGCAAAGTGGGCAAGTTGCTGCTAAGAGAATCGAAGTATGGCAGTGTGGAGGTGGGCCAGATAGCTACCCATGCAGATATCACTTCTCACGAGACATCGCTGGAAGTAAGAGCGATCGGCGATCAGTTTCGCGAACTCAGAATCGATAGTAAATATGAATACATTGACTTTCCCTTGCGGCCGGGCTTGAGCTATGAGATGGATGCTGATTTGAAGTACGGAGATCTGGAGTATGCCGAATCCCTTTTTGCCCATCAGCACAACCGCCTTGAGGTAAGCAGCAACATTAAGGTTCTTGCATCCTCTACGGCTGCACCCGATGTAAAACTATTTATTCGAGCTTATGAAACAGATGTAGATCTTCGAATGAATTAGGAGCTTGTCAGGAGACAACCGTCCCGACCTTCTCACCGATTGCAATTCGCTTTAGATTTCCACCTTCCAGAATATTAAATACGACGATGGGCAAATCATTTTCTTTGCACAGCGTAAAGGCTGTCATGTCCATCACCTGCAGATCCATCTTGATGACTTCATCAAACGATAGCGTTTCATATTTTTTAGCAGATGGATCTTTTTCAGGATCACGCTCGTAGATACCATCGACCCGGGTGCCTTTGAGGATGACATCAGCTTGAATCTCATTGGCACGCAGAGCTGCTGCCGAGTCGGTTGTGAAGTAAGGACTTCCCGTACCCGCCGAAAATATTAATACCCTTTTCTTTTCCAAGTGCCTGATGGCCCGTCGACGGATATAGGGCTCTGCAATTTCGCGCATTTCAATCGCAGAAATAAGGCGGGTAAATACACCCATGCCTTCCAGTGCACTTTGCAAAGCCATGCCATTTATCACCGTTGCAAGCATACCCATGTAGTCTCCTTGCACACGCTCAATACCGGAATTCTTGGCTTGCAAGCCACGAAATATATTGCCACCACCAATTACGATGGCAATTTCTACACCCAACTCTCTGAGCTCCTTAATCTCTTTGGCATAGTGCTGCAGCATCTCAGGATTGATGCCATACGACTGATCGCCCATCAGGGACTCGCCGCTCAATTTTAATAGGACTCTTTTGTATTCCACGATTATCCAGATATAAAAAAAGGGACGCTTTAATTGCATCCCTTTTGTTCGTTTATTTAACCGAGCTTCACGTGCTTGAAGTCGGTCACCGTGAGGTCTGGGTGTTTCGACTTTAAGTACTGCTCGACGCTCATTTTACCGTCTTTGACAAATGCTTGTGCCAGCAAGGTATTTTCTTTAAAGAATTTATTGAGCTTGCCCATGGCAATCTTCTCTACCAGATCGTCGGGCTTGCCTTCCGCTCTGGCTTGTTCTTTTCCGATTTCGATTTCGCGATTGATCTGGTCTTGCGAAACTCCAGATTTATCTACAGCCACCGGTTTCATGGCTGCCACTTGCATGGCAACATCGCGACCGGCTTCGTCAAGCTCACTGCCTGCCTCGCTAAGTCCGACCAGTACCCCTGCCTTATATCCCATATGGATATACGATGCTACTTGGGGGGCTTCCAGACGTGCATAGCCAGCTACTTCCAATTTTTCACCAATCACTCCGATTTGCTCGATCACTTTATCGCCAATGGCCACGCCATCGATCTGTAGAGCAAGCAGACCTTCTTCATCGGCAGGAAAATTTTCCAATGCCGTTCCAGCAATTTCCTTGGCCAAATTGATGAAGTCTTCATTTTTTGCGACGAAATCAGTCTCGCAACTTAGCTTCAAGACCACGCCTTGTTTTTGATCATCAGAGACCAATGCGATCACTACCCCTTCCTTTGCTTCACGCTCTGCTCGTTTGAGCGATAGTTTTTGTCCTTTGGTGCGCAGGATGTCGATCGCTTTTTCAAAATCACCCTCGGCTTCACTGAGTGCTTTTTTGCAATCCATCATGCCCGCCCCGGTTTGATCTCTTAATTTCTTGACATCAGCGGCTGATATTTTGACTTCAGACATTATTGCTTCGTACTTTATTTTTGGAAAATAATTATTGAGAACTTTGGCTCTCTTCTTTCATCTTGCGTCGCTCATCCAGACCTTCTTTGATGCAGCCCACAACAAAGCTGGAAATAATTTCGATGCTTTTGGAGGCATCGTCATTTGCCGGGATCGGAAAGTCGACCATGTTTGGATCAGAATTGGTATCAACCATCGCAAAGGTTTTCAAGCCTAGCTTCCGTGCTTCGGCGAGAGCGATATGTTCGTGATGAATATCCACCATGAACAACGCATGTGGCAATCTATTGAGATGCGCCATTCCACCCAGTACCTTTTCCAATTTATTGCGCTCACGAGTTAGGGTGAGACGCTCCTTTTTGGTCACGCTGCTCAAGCTACCGTCACCCAGCATGCGGTCTATATTATTCATCTTCTTGACTGACCGGCGTATGGTGGCAAAATTGGTCATCATACCACCCAACCAACGCTCTGTAACGAATGGCATTTCTACCGATCGTGCAGCGTCGTGGATAATATTACGTGCTTGTTTCTTCGTCGCAACAAACATGATTTTACGACCACTCTTGGCTAATTGCTTCAGAGCTCGGCCTGCATTTTCCATGCACTCAGAAGTGCGGTTGAGATCAATGATGTGGATACCTCTGCGCTCCATAAATATATAGGGCTGCATCTTTGGATTCCACTTTCTCTTTAAGTGACCGAAATGTACTCCTGCGTCAAGTAATTCTTTGTAAGAAGGCTGATTCATTGACTGAAATTAGTTTTTCAAAAAATTGATTAACGCTTGCTGAACTGAAAGCTCTTACGCGCCTTGGGTTTTCCATATTTTTTACGCTCGACCACGCGGGCATCACGCGTGAGAAATTTCTGCGCCTTCAATGGCGGACGGAAATCCTCGTTTATTTTCACCAGGATTCGGGAAATTCCCATGCGAATCGCTTCGGCCTGACCTTTAAAGCCTCCACCCTTCACATTTACTTTCCAATCGTAAATATTTTCAGAGTCGATTGCACCAAAAGGAGCAAGCACTTTATTATGTACGTGAGGCTGCGGGAAGTACTCTTTGAGCTCTTTCCCGTTGATTAAGATAGAGCCCTTACCACTGGTGGCATAGACGCGAGCAACTGCTCCCTTTCTTCTGCCTACTGCATTAATCATCTCCATTATCTACTGACTTAGAAGTTAAATTCTTTGGGTTGTTGTGCAGCATGCGGATGCTCGCTGCCCGTATACACATATAATTTCTTAAACATTGCCCGGCCCAGCTTATTCTTGGGCAACATGCCTCGTACTGCACGTTCTACGATTTCTTCCGGACGCCGATCTCGTATTTGTTTTGCTGTGCGACTCTTCTGTCCACCAGGATATCCTGAATAGCGCAGATAGGTCTTTTGATCCCACTTGTTGCCGGTAAACCGGATGTTTTCTGCATTGATCACAATCACGCAATCACCACAATCCACGTGAGGAGTATAGTTTGGCTGGTGCTTGCCTCGCAGCACGTGAGCAATCTTAGACGCAATCCGGCCGACCGTCAGTCCGGCCACATCCACGATGTACCATTCTGGCGCAGCATCTTCCTTGCGGGCCGACTTTGTCCTATAACTTAGAGTATCCATATTCTTTAGCTTTATCCCTGACTGAGTCAAAAGGAGCGCAAATGTAATTTTCTCCCTTGCATTTACCAAGGGCTTTGCAAAGAAAATTTTGCACCCGACCTTCATAACCCACTGAAAAACAGTTGAATTTTCGCACGGAAGGAAAAGTGGGGGGGGGATTGAGCTATGAGCTATGAGCTATGAGCTGTGAGGGGTGAGCTGTGAGCTGTGAGCCTGAGTTGAGCGGTGAGCAAGTAGCCTTGAGTTGTGAGTTTTGAGCCTTGAGCCTTGAGCCCTTGAGTGGTGAGCCTGAGTCTTGAGTTTTGAGCAGGAGTTTTGAGCAGAGATCTGAGCTTGGCTTAGGGTTTTGACATCTTCATGGATCAATCTTTCCAAACAGCTCAAAGCTCATGGCTCAATAAAAAAAAGACCGGTTCATCTTGTTTCCCCCTAGATA
>Ga0209828_1002486_pt1 | contig 15230 bp, 10 predicted proteins | sample MaitaG_FD_187429 | JGI IMG/M metagenome (GOLD analysis project Ga0209828, IMG submission 187429) | Marine algal microbial communities from Maine, USA - Maine_Asex2 metaG (SPAdes) (version 2) | ecosystem: Host-associated > Algae > Red algae > Unclassified | place: Maine, USA | collected 2015-01-05 | reverse complement strand
TTCTAGAACGCTGGACCTTACGAATGTCGCCTTATTAAAAGATGAAGGTGATTACTTTGAAAAAATTGGTCTGAATCTGGAAATGCCTGCGAACATTCCTGTTATTACTAAGGTAATGCCAGATTCAGCTGCATTAGCTGCTGGTATCGAGGTTGATGATCATATTCAATCTATCAATGGCGAGCCGATTAGTTCAGCACGCGTTTTTTCAACGGTCGTTAGTGAAAATGCGAACAAAGTTGTGACGCTGGGGGTACTTAGGGGCACAGAACAATTCGAAATCAGTGTCACGCCAAAACCCTCTCAACGAGATGGCAAAACAGTCGGCTTAATCGGAGTCGGGTTGGCTTATAAATATACGGATGCTGGCAAAGATAAATTATTTTTCACGCGTAATGCATCTATCGGTGAAGCCTTGAAGATGGGTGCTGTGGAGACTTGGGATTTATCACTAATGACACTGCGCGTCATGGGTAGATTGATCACGGGTCAGGCATCAATTAAAAATATCAGCGGTCCGATCACTATTGCTAGCTATGCGGGTAAAAGTGCGGTTATTGGATTCTCGGTGTTCATGAGTTTTCTCGCTATTGTGAGTTTAAGCTTGGGCGTCTTAAATCTGCTGCCGGTGCCGATGCTCGATGGTGGACACCTGATGTATTATCTGATTGAAATCGTAAAAGGGAGCCCAGTTTCTGAGAAATTTGAAGCGGCTGGGATGCGCGTAGGTATGGCCATGGTGGGCGTGCTTATGGTGCTGGCAATATATAATGACATAACACGGTTAGTGAGTTAATTATGAAAAAACAAACATTACAGCTTTCATTTGCCAGTTGCTTATTTGCAATTAGCCAAGGAGTCTGGGCAGATAGTTTTGTACTGCAGGATATTCAGATTAATGGATTAAGTCGCATTAATGCAGGCACTGTGCTCAGTAATGTACCGGTTCGTGTGGGTCAGACATTTGACGACCGTATGACTGGGGATGTGGTGAACTCACTCTACCGTACAGGTTTGTTTGACGACGTCGCACTGAGTCGTCGTGGTAACGTGCTGATCGTTAAAGTTCAAGAGCGCATGGCAATTGGCGAGCTCAAAATCAACGGCAACAAGGCGATAGACGACAAAACGCTGCTTGACGCACTTCGTGGTGGTGGCATTGCGCCAGGTCGTCCTTTGGATCGCGCTGCATTAGCTCAGTTTGAAAAAGAACTTCAGCAGCAATATGTTTCCAGAGGCAATTATTCGGCCAAAGTGTCAAGCTCTATTAAGACAATAAGTGGCGGTCGCGCAGCGGTTGTTATCAATGTTCAAGAAGGTGGTGTCGCTAAAATACGCGATGTTGTCATTACGGGAAACAATGCGTTTCCAGACGCTGTGCTGAAAAAGCTAATGGAGTCAGGGCCTAAAAGCGGCTTCGCATTTCTAAGCGATAAAGATAAATATTCGAAGGGTAAGCTGGTTGGCGATCTGGATAACGTTACTTCATTTTACCGTGATCGCGGTTTCCTGAAGTTCAAAATAGTCTCATCTCAGGTTTCCCTGTCTGACGATAAACGTTATGTGACTATTAACCTTCAAGTCAACGAGGGTGATCAATATCGTGTTGGTAAAGTTGATGTATCCGGCACAAAGTCTGCTGCGATTCAGCGGATGGTAACTCTGAAGCAGGGCCAAGTTTTCTCACAGGCTCGCTTACGTGAAACACAAAAGAACTTCTCTGAGTCATTGGGTAAGCAGGGTTATGCTTTTGCTAAAGTCGATGTGGTACCTCGAGTTAATGAAATCAACAAAACCGTTGATCTAACCTTTGAAATGAAGCGTGGTCAGCGTACCTATGTTCGACGCATTAATGTCAGGGGTAATTACCGTACAAAAGATGAAGTTTTCCGTCGCGAAATGCGTCAGCTGGAAAGTTCGTTCTACTCAAAGGAAGCAGTTGAGCAATCCAAGCGTCGTATCCAACGCCTACCTTTTGTTTCAGCCGTCAAAGTTCAAACATCTCCTGTTGTAGGTGCTGGTGATCAGGTTGATTTAGATATCATCATTACTGAGCAGTCATCCAATCAATTCACAGCTGGAGTTGGTTATTCACAAAATGCGGGTGTCTTATTTAACTTAGGACTGACCCAGAATAACTTCATGGGAACGGGCAAAAGTTTATCGATTGCCGGCTCCAACAGTGCAACAGAACAAAAATTTAATCTAAGCTTTAACAATCCATATCACACAATCGACGGTGTTGGTCGCGGATTCCGTATTTACTATGATAAGTCAGATGGGTCAGAAGATTCCACGTCTGATTTCTTGAGTGATAAATATGGTGCTAGCGTTAACTATACTTTCCCTATCGATGAAGATGACTCCTTGAGATTTAGTCTAGGTGCCGAACAGCGTACGATTAAGACTACTTCATCCAGTCCAGATCATATTGAAAAATTCGTGCAAGATAACGGGAATGACTTTACTCAGTTGATTGGTTCCTTGAGTTATGTCCATGACACCCGTGACCGCACTGTTTTCCCAACCAAGGGTGTGCGTCATAATTTAATACTTGAAGCAGGTCTTCCGGGCAGTGACCTTGAATACTACAAACTCAAATATAATGGCTCTGTTTATCGTCCAGTTACCGAAGATATTACCGCTGTTGTGAAAGCAAGCTTAGCTTATGGTGATGGCTTTGGCGAAACAGATAGTTTGCCATTTTTTGAAAACTTCTATTCCGGTGGTATTCGCACCGTACGTGGTTTTGAGCATAACTCTATAGGCCCTCTAGACTCTGTGGGTGATGCAAAAGGTGGAAACTTATCACTTAATGCGACTGCTGAATTACGTTTCCAAGTTCCGTTCTTAAGTAATGTGAAAGGATTGAAAGGTAGTGTCTTTTTTGATGCAGGTAGTGTTTTTGAAGATAATTTTGACCAAGATGAAGTGCGTTACTCTGCTGGGGTTGGTTTGACTTGGGTTTCACCGATTGGACCGCTGACGTTCAGTTATGCTAAGCCGTTGAACGATAAGCCTGGTGATAGAGTTCAGGAGTTGCAGTTCTCAGTGGGTGCGAATTTCTAAGCTGGCGAATTTTTCTCTTCTACATTAATTCACAGGGAGAGCAGTTTAACGCTCAGTACCAAAAGGGCTTCTATTTTTAGAAGCCTTTTTTATTGATTAAAAATAATTCGCCTAACAAGTTAAAATCGCAACATTCTGTAATTGTTTAGATGTGTGCGTACGAGTAAACTGCACAGATGGTTAAATACATGACACAGGGCTGGTCTAGGATGAGATACGGTTTTATTGCAGTGTGCTTTTTGACAATTTTCCTTATTCCGTTTACCGCTAAATCAGCAAATGATTCAGCGATTTCTATTGCGGTGGTCAATGTCACTTTTCTGATGGAAAACGCACCTGAGGCAGAGCTTGCCAGTCAAGCGCTGAAGGCAAAGTTCTCTCCAAAGGAGCTAGAACTAGCCAACGAACAGGACGAAATAACTCAGCTTGAAGCAGTTAGAGACCGCCGTCGTTCAGAATGGACTGTAGAAGAAACCCGCTCAGCCGAAAGAGAAATTAGGAGTCTGAAGCGAGATCGTGCCCGTACTTTAGAGGATTTTCGCGAAGAGCTTCGTTTCGCGCGTGACTCGGCATTAGATGAGGTTCAAAAAAGTGTCTTTCTGGCGATTGAAGAAGTTCGGATTGAGCGGAGTATTGATATCGTCATTCAGGAATATGTATCAGCCAGTGCACGAGTAGATCTGACGCCACATGTAATCACCCATTTGAAAAATAAATTAAAGCAGCGGCAGTCTGAAGACTCTAACAACAATAAAAAGGCAGAGTAGTCTATGAGAGAAGCTATATTGAGCGATATTGCGACGGCTATTGGAGCGGATCTTGAAGGGGATGGCAGCGTTAGTATTAGCGCTGTGGCGCCGATTGATCAGGCGCAATTTGGAGAATTAACTTTTATCACCAATCCTAAATATTCAGCACAACTTTCAGTTTGTCAGGCTGCAGCGTTGATTGCATCCCCTAAAATAGATGTGGGTGAGTATTCGGGAGCTATTTTACGGCATGCAAACCCTTATTACGCTTACGCAAAAGCTATGCAGTTTCTCTACCCAGATATTGCTAGTAAAGCCAATATCCATGCCAGCGCTTGTGTTGAAGATAATGTCAAAATGGGTCGTAATGTCAACATTGCTGCGCAAGTCGTTATCGGAGGTGGCACGACCATAGGCGATAATGTCGTGATTAATGCTGGCACAGTGGTTGGTGAAAACTGTCAGTTATCGAATGATGTACGCCTAATGGCAAACGTCACCTTGTATGACGGCGTTATAATTGGTGAACGATCACGCATTCACTCCGGCGCTGTGATTGGTGCGGATGGCTTTGGCTATGCGCCTGATGATAAAGTGTGGCATAAAATCCCTCAGGTTGGTTCAGTAGTTATCGGTTCAGATACTGAGATTGGTGCGAATACTACCGTCGATCGCGGTGCACTAACTGATACCATCATCGGCAATGGGGTGATACTTGATAATCAAATTCAGGTAGGTCATAACACTACTATTGGTGATCACTCAGCGATGGCGGGCGCTGCTTGCGTGGCTGGCAGCACAACCATTGGTAAATATTGCCAGATTGGTGGGGGTAGCTGTATTGGAGGGCACATTGAGCTAGCTGATAATGTCATCATAACGGGCATGTCGATGGTAATTGGCTCGATCAAAGAGGCGGGAGTTTACTCTTCGGGTGTTCCTGCCACGGATAACAAACGTTGGCGACGTAATGCGGTTCGTTTCACACAGCTTGATGAAATGGCTCGCAATGTCAAAGATCTACAAAAACACATTCAAACTTAACTATCAGTTAAAAGTAACAGGACAGAATTAATGAGAGTAATGGACGTCGTCGAGATTAGGAAGTTTCTTGCGCATCGCTATCCGTTTTTGCTAGTGGATCGTGTACTGGATTATGAAGAAGGGAAATACCTTAAGGCTATAAAAAACGTTACCGTTAATGAGCCTCACTTCAACGGCCATTTTCCAGATCAGCCGATTATGCCGGGTGTTTTACTGATTGAAGCGATGGCACAGGCCACTGGCTTACTCGGGTTCCTGACCATGGGTACTGAGCCGCAGGAAAATACTTTATACATTTTAGTAGGTGTTAATAAAGTAAAATTCCGCAAGCAGGTCGTGCCAGGTGATCAGGTTGAGCTTTACGCTGAGCTACTTAAGCGTAAAGGCAATATGTGGATTTTCAAAACAGAAGCTAAAGTTGATGGCAAGATGGTGACATCGGCTGAGCTAATGTGTGCTGCGGTAAAGGACGAAGACGCTTGATTCATCCCAGTGCGGTTATCGATCCAAAAGCACAGTTAGCAGAAAATGTTTCAGTTGGAGCCTTCTCAGTGATCGGGCCGGATGTGACGATTGGCAGTGGCTGTAAAGTCGGGCCACATGTTGTCATTGAAGGTCCGACAACGATTGGTGAGGATAATGAGATTTATCAATTTGCTTCCGTTGGTGCAGCCCCGCAAGATAAGAAATATGCCGGTGAACCAACTACGCTGATCATTGGTGATCGCAATGTTATTCGAGAAAGTTGCACGCTAAACCGTGGTACCAGCCAAGACATTGGTAAAACGGTGATTGGCGATGACAATTGGATCATGGCTTATGTGCATATCGCTCATGACTGTGTCGTTGGCAATCATACAATTTTTGCCAACAACGCCACTCTAGCAGGACACGTTCACATCCAAGATCATGCGATTTTAGGTGGTTTTACATTAGTTCATCAGTTCTGTTGCATAGGTGAGTACGCCTTTACTGGCATGGGGACGGCGCTTACAAAAGATTTACCGCCTTATGTGACCGCGTATGGCGCACCTGCCTTGCCACGAGGCATCAATAAAGAAGGCTTGAAGCGTCATGGTTTTGACTCTGATAGCATCGCCCGTATTAAGCAAAGCTATCGTATGCTGTTTCGTCAGGACCTGCCGTTTCAGCAAGCATTGATTAAAATGGAAGAAGCTTACGCTGACTATCCAGAAATCATGGCGATGCATCAATTTTGCCGGCGCAGTGAGCGCGGCATCTTACGCTGATATGAAAATTGCGATTGTTGCAGGTGAAGTCTCGGGTGATATCTTGGGCGCTCGATTGATAGAGGCGTTGAAAACTCATTATCCTGACGCCGAGTTTGAAGGTATCGGTGGCGCAGAAATGCAGGCTCAAGGCCTCACCGCACTTTATGATATGGAGCGGCTGTCTGTCATGGGCTTCACGGAAGTGCTTGGCCGGTTTAGAGAGCTCTGGACGATCCGTAAAACGTTATTAGATCGTTGGATAGAAACACCGCCAGATTTGTTTGTGGGTATTGATGCACCAGACTTTAATATTTGGTTAGAAAAGCGACTGCATGCGAATAACATTCTTGCGGTGCATTATGTCAGTCCTTCAGTCTGGGCTTGGCGTCAAAGCCGCGTTAAGAAGTTTGTTGGTAATCTAGATTTAATGCTGGCGCTGTTTCCGTTTGAAGTTGACTTTTATAAGGAGCATAAGGTTCCTGCGCAATTTGTGGGTCATCCATTGGCAGATGAAGTTCCGCTACATAGTGACAGTTTAGAAGCTCGTCAGAAGCTATCGCTACCTACTAAGCCATTTATTTTGGGTGTATTACCGGGTAGTCGACTCGGAGAAATTCAACGCATAGGGCCGGATTTTTTGAAGGCTTTAGTCACGTTGCATGAAAATCATCCGGATTGGGTCTTTGTTACACCGTTAGCTACCGATAAAGTGGCTGAGAACTTTATGGCGCTGCATCAAGAACATGCACCAAATGTACCGATCCATTGGATAAAAGGGCAGTCACGTGAAGTGATGGCAGCGTCAGATCAGATTTTAATGGCTTCAGGGACGGCTGTGTTGGAAGGCATGTTAGTGGGTCGACCTATGGTAGCGGCTTATCGGGTAGCAGCGTTCACCGGTTGGGTTATTCAACGCTTGGGTATGATAAAATCGCCTTTTTACACATTGCCAAATAATCTGGCGAATGAGAATCTGGTGCCTGAGTTAATCCAGCAGGAGTTGACGTCTGAAGCGATTATAGAGGCGGTAGAAAATCAATTTGCAGAACCCACAGAAAGCAAAGCCTATCGATTGAAACGTTTCAATGAAATACACCGGACTCTAAAGCAAAACGCGAGTGTGCAAGCAGCAAATGCGATCCATGAACTGTTATCAAAGAAAGCATCATCTCTGCTTACACCGAGCATTAATAATATCCGTGGCAATCAAAATGATCACCAAAAAAGTCAGTAAAAGGATGGAATGTCAGATCTTATTGCCGGAGTAGATGAAGTAGGGCGCGGCCCTTTAGCGGGTGCGGTCGTTGCAGCAGCGGTCATTTTAGATCCTAATTATCCCATTGCTGGGTTGACTGATTCTAAAAAACTAACCGAGAAGCAGCGTGAAAAACTGGCTATTGAAATCCGTGAAAAGTCGCTAAGTTGGGCATTGGGTCGCGCTGAAGTTGAAGAGATTGATAAGATCAATATTCTTTGGGCAAGTATGTTGGCAATGAAGCGTGCAGTGGAGTCGTTGGACGTTGCGCCTACTTTGGTGCAGGTAGACGGCAACCGTTGCCCCGACCTTAATTACCCGATGGAAGCGATTGTAAAAGGCGACTTGAAAATACAACAAATCAGCGCCGCATCGATTATTGCCAAAGTTGCACGCGATCAAGAAATGAAGGATATGGAAGACCGATATCCTGGGTATGGCTTTGCCAGACACAAAGGCTATCCCACAAAACAACATCAAGCAGCATTGCTTGAGTTAGGTGTATCACCCATTCACCGCTTGAGCTTTAAACCCGTACAGCGATTAATAAGGAATTAGCATGAGCTTCGTTCACCTCAGACTCCATACCGAATTTTCGCTGGTTGATAGCACGCTGCGCATCAAAAAAATGATGCCTGAGGTTGAAGCGGCCGGCATGCCTGCTGTAGCGATGACGGATCAGAATAACTTGTTTGCGATGGTGAAATTTTACCGCGCAGCCATGGGACAGGGACTGAAACCGATTTTTGGTGTGGATGTGTTGTTGCAGGACGAGGGTGATGAAAGCCTGCTGTACCACATGATTTTGCTGTGCCAGAACAACGAAGGCTACCTCAATATTTCTAAGCTGATCTCAAAGGCTTATCAGGAAGGTCAGATATTGGGTGTGCCTAGAGTGCAGCGAGAATGGGTCAAAGAGTTTAATGCCGGCATTATTGCGCTATCCGGTGGTCGTGATGGTGATATCGGATATTCCTTATTAGCTGATAATGCTGATGAGGCTAATCGACGGCTTGAAGATTGGAAAACGATATTCCCAGACCGTTTTTATCTGGAATTACAGCGTACCCAGCGCACAGGTGAGGAACGCTATTTACAAGCGGCGGTTGCACTCGCAGTTAAACACGATGTGCCTGTTGTGGCGACTAATGATGTGCGTTTTCTGGGTGAAGACGACTTTGCATCTCACGAAGCACGAGTGTGTATCCATGACGGATTTACCTTAGTGGACAAACGACGCGAGAAAAAATACAGCCCGCAGCAATATCTGAAAACAGCTGATGAAATGAAGGAGTTGTTTGCCGACATTCCTTCTGCGATTGAAAACACGGTTGAGATCGCCAAACGCTGTACTGTCGAACTTACTCTTGGTAAAAACTACCTGCCACAGTTCCCAATTCCAGAAGGAATGACTGAGGCCGAGTACTTTGCAGAGTTATCTGTAAAAGGCATGGAAGAACGTTTCCCGACCATGTTTGATGTGAACTCAGCTGAGTTTGCAGAAACTCGTAAACCTTATGATGAGCGTTTGCAAATCGAGCTGGACGTAATCAATGGCATGGGGTTCCCTGGTTACTTCCTAATCGTTGCTGACTTCATCCAGTGGGGTAAAGACAACGATGTGCCGGTTGGCCCAGGTCGTGGTTCGGGTGCCGGTTCTTTGGTGGCTTATGCACTGAAAATCACTGATATTGATCCGTTAAAATATGACCTGTTGTTTGAGCGGTTCCTAAATCCAGAACGTGTATCGATGCCCGATTTCGATATCGATTTCTGTATGGATAAGCGCGAAATGGTTATCGATTACGTTGCTGAAACCTACGGTCGTGACAAAGTATCGCAGATCATTACATACGGTTCGATGGCGGCTAAAGCAGTAGTGAGAGATGTGGGTCGTGTGCTCGGTCATCCGTATGGATTCGTTGATAGAATCGCCAAGCTTGTGCCATTTGAAATCAAAATGACACTAACTAAGGCACTCAAAGAGTCGCCTGATTTAAAAGAACTTTATGACGTTGATGAAGATGTCAAAGGTCTGATTGACTTAGCATTGTCACTAGAAGGTTTAACCCGTAACGTCGGTAAGCACGCGGGTGGTGTACTGATCTCTCCATCTTCACTTGTTGATTTCACCCCGCTCTATTGTGAAGAAGGTGGTGGTAGCTTAGTTTCACAGTTTGACAAAGATGACGTTGAGGCGGTTGGCTTGGTTAAGTTTGACTTTCTTGGTCTACGTAACCTGACGATCATCGATTGGGCTGTAAAAATCATTAACGGGCAGCGTGCAGAGAAAGGCGAAGCGCTACTAGATATTACTCAACTTGACCTAACAGACCAAAAGTCATTTGATCTGCTTAGATCCTCCAAAACCACCGCCATCTTCCAACTCGAATCTCGTGGTATGAAAGAGCTGATTACCCGACTTAAGCCTGATGTGTTTGAGGATATCATCGCGTTGGTAGCCCTCTATCGCCCTGGGCCATTGCAGTCAGGTATGGCGGATGAATTCGTCAACAGAAAGAATGGTATTTCCAAGGTTGAATATGCGCATCCTGATTTAGAGCCGGTACTGAACACGACCTATGGGGTAATCGTGTATCAGGAGCAGGTCATGCAGATTGCTCAGGTACTGGCGAATTATTCGCTGGGTGGCGCGGACATGTTGCGTCGAGCCATGGGTAAGAAAAAGCCTGAGGAAATGGCTAAGCAGCGTAGCATTTTCATGGAAGGCTCCACTGCTAGAGATGTTGACCCTGCTCAAGCGGGCTCTATTTTTGACTTGATGGAAAAATTTGCGGAATACGGGTTCAACAAATCTCACTCGGCAGCGTATGCGTTAGTTTCGTTCCAGACGATGTGGTTAAAAGCGCATTATCCCGCAGCATTTATGGCGGCGGTTTTGTCCTCGGATATGGATAATACGGAAAAGGTAGTCACCTTTGTTGATGAATGTCGGCAGATTGGCCTAGAGGTTATACCACCCGATGTGAATCGTTCCAGCTATCGCTTTACGACTGAGAATGAAGGCAATGTGATCTTTGGCCTCGGTGCTATCAAAGGTGCGGGGGAAAGTGCCATTGGCGTTATCTTAGAAGAGCGTGAGGCGAACGGGCCGTTTGAGTCGATGGCGGATGTTTGTCGCCGAGTGACATCGAAAAAAATGAATAAGCGCGTCATGGAAAAGCTCATTTGTGCCGGTGTGTTTGACAGCTTAGGTAAGAACCGCAATGCCATGAGTGCGCACTTGCCTGAAGTAATACGTATGGCAACTCAGCTACATCGTGATGAAGAGATCGGCCAAACTGATTTGTTTGGCGGTTCTATGGTGGTTGAGCAAGATGTGAAGCTAGCGCCCGACCTACCAGAGTGGCATGAGCGGGAGCGGCTGCGTAAAGAAAAAGATGCGTTGGGGCTTTACCTTACTGGTCACCCGATCAATGAATATGAAGAAGAAGTAAATCAGATTCGCAGTATGAAACTGTCGGATTTAGCCGAAGAAGACAGCACGCAAAAGTACAATAAACATCCCGTGCGAATTGCTGGACTGGTGTCTGCGATTCGTACGCAAAATACGGATAAGGGCAAGCGTGCTTTTGTGCAGCTCGATGATAAAACGGCCTATTACGAGATCTTTATCTTTAGTAATGTGTTTGCTGAATACGAACACCTCGTCGAAAAAGAAGAGGTGTTGATTGTCGAGGGTACCTTGAACACCGAGTATCACACGGGTAATACGCGACTCAGAATCGAAGCGCTTTACAGTATTGAACAGGCGCGCTCCAACTATGCACGTAGCATGCAGCTGACCGTTGGTAAAGACCAAGCGCAGAATGGGTTCATCGATACTTTGGCAGCATTGATACCAGAAGCAGGCGTGAGTGAATGTCCGATCCTGATTAATTATGAAACCGACGAAGCAACGGCCCAACTTCGGTTGGGTGCAGATTATAAAGCACCGCTTGATAATGCTTCTTTGGCAGCATTGCGAGAGTACTTGGGCAAAGATCAAGTCGTTATTAATTTTTGAAGAAATTCATTCTCTCATAAGATTTAGATTTTAGCGGTACGTACGATGCAGTCGAAACAATGCGTGATCATAGGCGGTGGGCCAGCGGGTTTAATGGCTGCAGAACAGCTGACTCAATCAGGTTACAAAGTTGATCTGTATGATGCGATGCCGACTGTCGGACGCAAGTTTTTACTGGCGGGATTAGGTGGTCTGAACATCACTCACTCCGAGCCTTATGACGCCTTTTGTTCTCGTTTCGCACAGCACCAATCATCGCTACAATCTATTCTTGACGACTTTACCCCTAACGCCCTTCGTCAATGGTGTGATGGACTTGGTATTGAAACTTTTATTGGAACCTCCGGACGAGTGTTCCCTGAAGCGATGAAAGCCGCGCCGCTATTGCGTACTTGGCTTGTACGACTGCGTGAGAATGGTCTAACGGTTCACCCTAAACACCGCTGGTTAGGTTGGGATGAGCAGGGAAAAATTATCCTACAGTCACCGAAAGGCGAGTTAAAACGGTCTTATGATGTGCTGATTCTAGCACTGGGCGGCGGCAGCTGGAAAAAGCTGGGCAGCGATGGGCAATGGGTGCCGCTATTACAGGAGCAGGGTGTTGAAACTGCGCCATTGTTGCCGAGTAATTGTGGTTTTTTATCTGCTTGGAGTGACCATCTGATACAACACTTTGCCGGTTCGCCCTTAAAGTCGGTTGCTATACGCTTTACTGATATTCATGGCGTTGAAGAAAAGCGCATGGGTGAATTCATTGTCACTGAGCGTGGTGTTGAAGGTAGTTTGATTTATGCTTTTTCAGCGCGACTTCGTGAGGCAATCCAGCAGCAGGGTAACGCAACTTTCTATCTTGATGTTTGCCCCAATCACACGGCTAAGCAGCTTAAAACCATCCTTAAGGCCAAACCTAAAAATAAAACGTTCAGTACCTTTCTCAAAGGTAAGTTGAAGCTGGATGCTGCCAAACGGGCTTTATTGTTTGAAGTACTGCCAAAGCAGGATTTGAATAATGTCGACCTGCTGAGCAACGCCCTGAAAAACATCACTATTACAGTGAGTGCAACCACGCCAATTGATAAGGCGATTAGTACGGCGGGCGGTGTAACAACTGCTTCGCTTAACGATCAGCTGATGCTTAAAAATAAAGCGGGCGTATTTTGTGCGGGTGAAATGCTGGATTGGGATGCGCCGACGGGTGGTTATTTACTGACAGCTTGTATGGCATTGGGAAAGCGTGCTGGAGCTAGCGCGGTGAAGTGGCTGGGCTAATTTACACCTTTTCTAAATCGACCTGATTCGGTGAAACCTTATTTCCCGCGCAAAACTCAGTGGTAAGCCAACAAGATCCCCGAAAGAGGCATTTGCCATCGTTGGTTTGCAAGATCAGGACTGTTAATAAACTTGACGATGCTCGCGCCAGCTACCAATCAATTCGCTGTAATTCGCTGCAACAGCATCTACCAACTGCTGATCATTCGACTCATTCCTAAACCATTGCTTACTCGGGTCAGCGAACAAGGTACGGCCAACCGTAAATCCTTTGCATATAGCGTGTTTGGCGGCCACTTCAAAACCTTGTTTAACACTCTCCATGCTCGCAGCCAAACCAAGCAACACAACCCCCTGGCAATGCGGATCACGCGCCTCAATCAGTTTACTTAATAGCGCCCAGCTCGCATCACTCTGAGAAGGCAATTTCCACCAATCCGGTTGAACCCCTAAGTCATAAAGCCGAGTTAATGAGCGAGCAGTAGTGTCATCTTTAATTTCACTATCAGCTGGAGGAATCAACTCAAGCAACAGCTGATGCCCGCTCACTTTACAAGCATTAAACAGCTCAACCATTTGCAGCTCTTGTTGTGCACGCAGCGCATCCGCATCGTCAGGGTGATAAAACACCAAACATTTAACTACCTGCTCAATCGGCCAGTTAATCAGCCGTGACCCAACCGAACGGCCACCTTCCAATTCAATAGGCCGCGAAGAGGGTACTTCAAGCGGACGACCAATAAACCAGCCACGTCCCGTAACATCATTCAGCGCATCCTGACCATAGGTATCATCAATCAGTACGCCTGCTTTGTGTGGTTCTAATCCAGTCTCTTGTATCGATTGCTCTACGGCTTTAACCAGTAATTGCTTAAGCGGTTTAATTCGTGCAGGGTCAGCACCACAGTCAATAGCCATATCGTAAAACTGTTTACGATGATCAAAAGCGAGGGCGCAGATCTCATCACGCTTAGTAGGCACGCGAGTTGTTACCCGATGTAGTTGGTTCAGCGCATCATCCTGATCCGGTCGTGGGATATCATCACTATGTTTGAGGTAGTAAAAAAGCTCTTCTTCAGTGGGCGTCGCAGGTGAGCAGCCATGTCGTGATACAACTAAAGCGCCGCAAGCATTGGCGTAAGCGGTACAGGTTTTAGCGTCTTCATTGCGCAGCCAGCCTCTTAAAAATCCTGACATAAAAGCATCGCCTGCGCCCAGCACATTTAATACATCAACCCGCACACCTTGATGGACGATGTAGTCATCTGAGCTATTAGGTATATCACCATCAATTACGGTACAGCCAAGCGGTCCAAGCTTTAACACGATAGTTGCATCGGTTAGTTCACGAATGCGTTTTAATGCAGTAATGGTGTCGGTACTACCTCCTGCAATATGAACTTCTTCTTCCGTGCCTATAATCAAATCAAGGTAGGGAATAATCGTTTGCAGGTGCTCAGATACACCCGCACATGAGATGAAACGCGTTTCGCCATCACCCAATGAGGTTAAACCCCATAGTACGGGCCGGTAGTCGATATCAACGATTATTTTGGCACCAGCAGCTTTTGCATACTTCATTGCCGTCAAACTAGCTTCGTAAGTTGATTCGGTAGAGAAGTGGGTGCCGGTGATTAGTAACGCTTTGCTGGATGCGATAAATTCAGGTGTGAAATCGCCAGGACTGATTGCCATATCCGCACAATCATTGCGATAGAAAATCAGCGGGAAAGTTTCGCTGTCTTTAATACCTAAAATGACCAGGCCGGTGAGCCGCTCTTTGTCAGTGACAACATGTGACGTATCGACCCCAACACGCGCGAGCTCTTCACGGACAAACCGTCCCATGTGCTCGTCACCCACGCGCGTTAACATCGCAGACTTTAAGCCTAAGCGAGCTGAGCCGTGTGCAATGTTTGCAGACGACCCGCCCATGTATTTAGAAAAGCTACTCATATCCTCAAGGCGACTACCAATCTGGTCACCATAAAAATCAACCGCGGCCCGGCCCAGGCAGATAACGTCTAGCGCTCTGTCGTTAGCGTCGATGTTTTGGCTCATTGCTGCATTATCCATTCATGGTCAGGGTGGTTTTTAAAGATCCAAATGCGATTCGGGCCAGCCATGACATTCAAATAATACGATTCATAGCCATGAGGTACGCCAACGGGGTGATAACCCCGTGGCACCATCACTACGCATTTATCTTCAACGGCCATGGTTTCATCGATATCGAGTTCATCAGTAAACACGCGCTGAAAACAAAATCCTTGCGATGGGTTAAGTCGATGATAGTAAGTCTCTTCTAAATAAGACTCATCTGGAATGTTATCGGTGTCGTGTTTGTGTGGTGGGTAGCTCGACCAATTGCCAGAAGGTGTGATGACTTCGACCACGAGCAGACTGTCAGCAGGTTCATCTTGCGGGAGGATATTGCAGACGTGGCGGGTGTTGGTGCTTTCACCTCTGACTTCACGGCTCATGTCTTTTGGTTTTATCCAGCGAGTCGCATGGTTGTTGTGACCGGGCGCTTCGCAAACGGCGAGCTCAACATCAGTAGTTGCGGTTATGGTCGAGCTGCTGCC
>Ga0209828_1002475_pt1 | contig 15254 bp, 8 predicted proteins | sample MaitaG_FD_187429 | JGI IMG/M metagenome (GOLD analysis project Ga0209828, IMG submission 187429) | Marine algal microbial communities from Maine, USA - Maine_Asex2 metaG (SPAdes) (version 2) | ecosystem: Host-associated > Algae > Red algae > Unclassified | place: Maine, USA | collected 2015-01-05 | reverse complement strand
AACTGCGTAAATATGGTTCTGTACCGCATAGCGGCTTTGGTTTAGGCTTAGAACGTTTAATAAGTTGGATCTGTAAATTGAAACACATTAGAGAAAGTATTCCTTTTCCAAGATTGTACGGAAGATTGAATCCGTAGTAGTAATAATAGTAGTAGTTAATGAATGTTAAAATAAGAAATTTACTGCCAACCAAACCAAGCCTATTGCAGTCTTTTTTAATTAGAGTTATTATTTTTTAAAGTACAATTTTACTTTTCATAAAAAGAAACGTCTAACTTAAACTATTTTAACTTCTAAAATCATATTAAGAACATCTAAAAATTAGCCCTTTTAATAAACATATTGTATGTTTGTATAAGAAATTGTACACTAAAAATGATTTTTCGCAAAAAATTGTAACATAAACTGTACAATACGTTTATTTAATATAAAATATAAAAACAAAGAAGATAATTTAAACAATAATATATGTTAAGCCTTACAAAAAAAATTAGCTTGTTAATGGTGTCGGTAATAATGATTAGTGCCGTAACTAATGCGCAAGAAAAGAAATGGGATGAGTACCCTTATCCAGAAGTCAAAGAAGATGACTACAAAAAGTACATTAAAGAAAAGCGGGAAGATCAGCATGATAAATTTCTTGATAATAAGTACACCCACCCTGCAAAGCCAAAGCACAAAACCGAAATCGGTATTGATTTAGGCTCTATGCACATTAATGGTGATGTTCATCCGCATACAAAAGTAATCGGCCTTTTACCGGGTTATGCTTTAGGTTTGCATGTTCGTCGTTCATTAGGTTATCTTTTTTCTATAAGATTAAGTGGAATGGGTGGTACAGCTTATGGTCAAAATTGGGAACCATCTTTTGGTTTCGATACTGAAGATACTAGAAACCCTGCTTTAACTGGTAACCAAGGTTTAGATGAGCAACCAAGTATTTATGACGAATTCAACGATCAACCTACTCCAAATTATTCAAATCGTGTTCCAAATGAAGATGGTACTTATGGATCAGGTTTTGTTTATCATAATTACCGTACTCGTATTAGAGAAATTACCGCATCTGGTGTTATCAACTTAAACAATGTTCAGTTTCATAGAAAAAGAAACTTAGTAGGTGTTAATATGTATTTTGGTTTTGGTGGTATGATTTATAATACTAAAATGAACCAGTTAGATGCTGATAATAATGAATATGACGGTGCCGAAGGAAAACGTGGCTACAACGATATTCTTACCGAAATTGATCAAGGTTTATGGGAAAACCGTAAAGAAATTTTAGGAGAGTTAAATGATATAATGGATAACACTTACGAATCGCAAGCAGAACGTTCTGTTGATGACATTTTCGGTGTAATAGGTGATAAGTGGAATTTTCAACCAACAGTACATGGTGGTATGGGGCTTACTTTCAAATTATCTAAAATGGTTAATTTAGGTATTGATACTAAAATAACAATGACTAGAGATGATTTGTTAGATGGCCAACGCTATCAAGAATGGGGTGCTTTATCTCGTGATTTTGATACCTACCAATTTACAAGTGCCAACTTAAATATTAATTTAGGTGGCGACAATTCTGTTGAGCCACTTTATTGGATGAGTCCATTAGATTATGCTTACTCAGAATTACGTAACATTAGCAATATTGAAATACCACCACCTTACGAATTGAAAGATGCAGATGGTGACGGTGTGCCAGATGAGTTTGATGATGAGCCAAACACTTTAGAAGGATGCCCAGTTAATACACGTGGTGTAGCTTTAGATAGTGATGGCGATGGTGTTGTTGATTGTGAAGACAAGCAACCATTTACCGCTTACGATTTAGTTGGTGATGTAGATGGTGACGGTGTTGCTGAGCGTGAAATTGTAATGCCTGAGTGTAACTGCCCAGAGCCTATTGCCCCGCCAGCACCTTGCGATTGGTTTTTACCTATGATTCATTACGATTTAGACAAAGCTGATATTAAGCCAGAGTTTTATCCTCACTTACATCACGTAGCTACGGCTATGAAAGCTTGTCCTGATATGAATATAGCTGTTGTAGGCCATACTGATACAAGAGCTGATGATGAGTATAACAATAAACTTTCTTGTGAAAGAGCGCAAGCAGCTATTGATTATATGGTAAGCAACTATGGTATTGACAGATATCGTTTTACCAAAAGCTATCAAGGAGAAACTTCTAACTTAGTAAAGGCTGCTAAAAAAGATGGCGAGCATTACTTAAACAGAAGAGTTGAATTTTTAACTGGTACTGCAGCTGCAAGTTATTATGATTTGGGCGATTGTCCAGGTGATGCTGTTAAAACTAACCCAGCGGGTATCTCATCTGATTCCTATTACGGAACAGGTGGCAACTCAATTTTTATTGATAAATAATTATTAAGATAAATATTTTAGAAAAGCGAATCAAAAATTTTGGTTCGCTTTTTTTATGTCATTTTATCAAAAGTTTTCCTATTAAACTATAATTTTAATTTCTTAGTAGTTGCCAAATTAACCGACAGTATTAGCTTGATTAACTATTTAAGGTTTACAGAAAATTCAAATCGAATTCAATACTCATAAAGTTTTTAACTAAAACGTAATATTCTAATTTGAGCAACGTTTAACTAATATCTTTTCAAAAAAAAATAAAAAAAACTAACTATTGATTGCTAAGGAAGGATGAGAAAATAATTTTACCAACTCTGATAAAACCATTTTTTGATAAACGAGCTAAAAAACGTAGGTTTAGTTAGTCTAAACCGAGGCTTTTTTAAAAAGTATATCAGAAAATGACAAAGTCAGTTGGTAAATTTATTTTTTTCTCATATCTAAACGAGTAAAGCCATTAATAGTCAGATTTTGCAAATAGTTTCCGTTAATTTCGCAATATGATAAATTTGATTGCCAAGCGTGGCCCTGTTCTACTAATGTTGTTACTGTTTAAGGTAGCGGCTATTGCGCAGCTAAACGTTACAGATATCGACTCCATTAAAACTTATAATAATGCCGAAGCCTATTTTGAGCAAGGCAATTATAATCAGGCAATGCTTTATTTTGATGATTTTATAAAGCAGCAAAACAAAAAAAAATCTGCCAATCACTATGCCAATAATATCGAAAATGCTTATTTCTATACTGCTGTTGCATCAAAAAAACTAAATAATAGTGATGCCCGCCAAAAATTATTAGCCTACGTTGAGCGATATCCAGATGGTGGCAATGCCAGCTACGCTTATTTTCATTTAGGCGAAATGGAATATCTTAGTAGAAGGTATAGAGAAGCTATTAGTGCTTTTGAAAAGGTTAATCCATCGCTACTTTCATATAACGATTTGGTAGATTATCGTTTTGAAATAGCTTACTCTTATTTTGCCAATAAAGAGTTTGATAAAGCACTACGCTTGTTTAAAGAGTTTAAAGATGTGAAGGATAAGTATTATCATCAATCCAATTATTATTATGCCTATATCACCTATATTAATAAAGATTACGATACGGCATTACAAAGCTTTCAACGGGTTGATGCCAGCGGTGCCTACAAAAATGTTGCGCCTTATTACATTACCTACATTTATTATCAGCAGGGTAAGTTTGATGAGTTGTTAAAATATGCCGAACCAAAAGCGGCCAACACCAGAATAAAGTACAACCGAGAAATAAACCAGTTGGTAGGGCAAACTTATTTTAATCAAAGCAACTATGCTAAAGCCTTACCATTTTTAGAGCGTTATGTAAACAAAGCAAAAAAAGTAAGAAAAGAAGATATTTATCAGTTAGCATTTGCCCAATACCAAACCGAACAATACGGTGCAGCCATCCGCAATTTTGAAGAGCTAACTATATTAGATGAAGAAATTGCCCAAGTAGCTTTATATTCTTTGGCCGATTGTTATTTAAAAACCAATCAAAAAGAAAAAGCAAGAAATGCTTTTGCCGCAGCCAGTCAAATGAAATACGACCTTGATATTCAGGAGATTGCATTTTTAAATTATGGTAAGCTATCCTATGAAATTGGTTATCATAACGATGCTATTAAAACCTTTAATGCCTTTATTGAAACCTACCCAAAAAGCTCAATGTTTGGTGAGGCACAAGCTTTGTTAAGCCAAGTTTTTGAAAGCACTAAAAACTATAAACAGGCCTTATCTATTTTAGATGAAATACCCAACCTTAATAACGATCTTAAAAAAACCTACCAAAAAATGGCTTTTTTAAGAGGCCTTGAATTGCATAAAGCCGAAGCGTACGATAAGGCATTTCAATACTTTGATTTGGCTAACAAATACCCAATTGACAAAAGCATAATAAGCCTCGGCGATTTTTGGAAAGCAGATATTTTATATCGTAATAATAAGTTTGATCAATCAAGAAATTTTTATGAAGCCTATTTAAGCAACCCTTCTGTAAATAATAAACTGTCGGCAAAGGCATCGCCAGCATTAGCCAATTACGCTATTGGTTATACTTATTTTAAGCAAGAAGATTACGGTAATGCTAAAACCGCTTTTGAAAAAGCAGCACAAAGTTTTAAAGGCAACGATTTATATAAAGATGTTTATGGAGATGCGTTGTTACGTGCTGGCGATTGCGCTTTCGTAAAGAAAAAATATAAGGCGGCTGGTAATTTTTACAATCAAGTATTTAATGAACGATTACCTGGTGCTGATTATGCGCTATTTCAAAACGCAATTATTACGGGTTTAAGTGGCGACGATATGGGTAAGGTTGGCGAAATGCAAACACTGATTAGTGGGTTTCCTCGTTCAGTTTATGTTGATGATGCTGCTTTTGAAATTGGTGAAGCTTACTTAAATGACGGTAATTACGAAAGAGCAACCGCCACTTTTGAAGAAATTACCACTCGTTACAAAAAAAGTGTTTTTGCTAAGAAAGCTTTAATTAAATTGGGTTTAATAAGTTATAATCAAGACAAAAATGCCCGTGCTATGGATTACTACAAGCAAGTAGTTAAAAAATATCCGAACACTATTGAAGCGAAAGAAGCTTTAGCAGCCTTGCAAGATTTATATATTGTAATGGGCGATCCTGGTGGCTACATCCGTTATGTAAAACAAGGTAAGTATGCTAACATTACCGATGCAGAAGAAGATTCTATCACCTACTTGGCTGCCGAATCAAAATATGCGGAAGGTAACTGCGGTCTTTCCATAGGTAAATTTACCGATTATTTATTGAAGTTTAGAAACGGTAACTTTGTATTGCCAGCTCGTTTTTATAGAGCAGAATGTAATAACCAAGAAGGTAATTATGAAGATGCATTAGACGATTATGACTATGTAATAAAACAACCCGTAAATATTTATACAGAACAAGCATTAATGCGAGGCACAAAAATTGCCTACAGCGTAACGCAAGATTATGATAAAGCATATTTATACTACACCAAATTATATGACAATGGTACAACTATAGAAAACCTATCTGATGGCTTGCGAGGCATTGTAAAAACTGCTTATTATGCGGGCAAACCTGCAGAGTTTGAACGCTATGCAAAAAAGTTATTAAATGAAGATTTTGTTACAAATGAAGATAAGGCAAACATATTTTTCTTTAGAGGTAAGATAGCTTACGATAATAAAGATTACACAAAAACTAATTACGAGTTTGATAATTTATTTAGTGTTTCAAATGGTGAGAAAGCGGCCAATGCAAAATATCTAATTGCTAAAATGTATTACAACAATAAAGAGTATGCGCAATCAAAAGCTACCTGTTTTGAGTTGGCTAATAATTATGGCAATTACGATTATTGGGTAGTGAGTTCTTTTTTGTTATTAGCAGATCTTTACATACAAACCGACGAGTTATTTCAGGCGAAGGCTACCTTAAACAGCATTGTTAATAATTATGAAGATGGCGATTTACTGGTTGAAGCGAAGCAAAAATTAAAGCAAGTAGAAAAGCTGGAAAGCCAACGTTCTAAAATTATTACTGAAACCGATAGCGACGGTTATTTAGAATTAGACACTATAAATAACCAATAGCCTTATTCACTTAAAAATTTCAAATGAAGAAAATGCAATCAAAATCAATAATAATAATAATTTTTTTAGCTGTATTAACAGCATTTAATGCTAAAGCACAACAACCTAGCGAAGCACCAGCAGATACTAGCGATTTGCTAAAGCCAGAACAAATTGATGTTATAAAAGCTTATGAACCAGTATTGGCCAAAGCAAGGCGCATAAATGTAAGCCCTAAATTGCCAGAAAAAGCGGCACAACCTGAAGTTGGTTCACAAACCTATTATAGCCCACCAAAATCAATAGATGCTACTTTTGAGCCACCAGAATTAAAAGCGTTAAGTGCCAAAAAGCAGTCGCTAAGTCCGGTTAATAATTTTTGGTTAAAAGCAGGCTACGGTTTAAGAGCTAACCCATTGGTTGATATATCGGGCAGTACAGGCCTTTCAAACAACATTAATGCAGGTGCGCAAATTAAATACGATGCTGCCAAAGGCAGTTTAGAAAATCAAGAACATCAACATATAATGGGCCGTGCATTTGCCCGCTTTGTTGCTAAAAAATTTAATGTAGAAACGGCTTTGAAATACGCAAATCAAACTCATCATTATTATGGCTATAACCATTTAGATGTAAATTTTTTTAAAGATGAAGTACGTCAAAATTTCTCTGACTTTAACATAACGGCTAAATTGGCGAATAATCGTAATTTAAGAGGCAATTTTGATTTTTTGTTAGGTGGCGATGTTAGTTTTTTAAGCGATAAAAACAGCAACAATAATACAGTTATCAATTTAGAAGGCTTGGGTAAAAAGTATTTTTCTAAAAAATATTACGTAAAAGCGGGGGCACAGCTAACGTTAAGTACCAATAGCATTAGCAATGAAAATACGACTGGTTTTTTGTTGAACATTAACCCTGCTGTTTTTGTTGCACCTGCAGGTTTAGAAGTTGGTGCTAACATTGGCTTGTTAAATAACAAGGCTTACATCTATCCTAAAATAAAAATAGAAAAATATATTGTTAAAGATAAAATAGCATTTTATGGTGGATGGGAAAAATGGCCAATCGTAAATACTTATCGCAATTTTTTGTATTGGAATCCTTTTTTAATGGATGATGTGAAAATTGAAAACAGTATAAAAGAAGACCGTTACATTGGTTTTAGAGGCGCACTTAACGAGCAAGTTACCTTCAATTTAAAAGTAAAACAGCAATTGGTTAATAACTATGCAGTATTTAGTAGTGCCGATTCTACCTTCAACCGTTTTCAAATTGAGTACGATAGTTTGGCAAAGTCTATTGGTATTCACCCGCAGGTAGAAATACAAGTAGCTAAGGAAATTAGTATTAAGGTATCTGCAGAAATTTTGGCCTATAATTTTAGTAATGTAAAAGCATATCATATTCCGAATTACGCCTTACAAGCTGGCATTATTTTAAAGACCGTTAAAAATTTAACTGTTCAAGGAAGTATAAATTGGGCCGATGGAAGATTGGTTAGATTTGAAAACCCGATAGTAGAAAATGCCTACACACCAATACGAGATAAGGTAATAATTGATTTGAATGCATCAGCAAACTATAAAATAAGCAAAAATTTTGATTTATTTGCAGAAGCAAAAAATATACTGAACCAAAAATACCAGTTGTGGAATAGATATGAAGCGTATGGTTTGCAACTGAGAGGTGGCGTTATTGTTAAATTTTAATATGCAAATTGAAAACTATATAAAGGAGTTATTGTACGATTACAGCAAAGTAATTATACCTGGTCTTGGGGCTTTTTTAACGGCTGACAAGTCGGCTTACATAGTTGAAAATGAGGGCAAAATTCATCCACCAACTAAAAACATTATTTTTAACGATAACATTAAGTTAGATGATGGTGTTTTGATAACTAAAATTAGAGAGGAAGAAGGCCTTAGTAAAGAAAAATCAATTGAAAGCATACAAGCTTATATTGAGCAACTTTTAACTAAACTAAATGCCGATAGAACTTATACTATTGACGATTTAGGAACTTTTGTAAAAGAGGAGGGCGAGTACAAACTTCATTTTAAGCAAACTGATGAAGTCAACTACTTGTCCGATATTTTTAATTTACCAGTAATTGATCTTCCTAAAAAAATTACCACGCAACAACAGATTATAGAAGAAAAAACAAAAGAAATTGACGGCGAAGAAGAAAATGAAGCTTTTGAAAACCCGCATGAAAGTGATAATAACGAAATTTTAGCTGAACTAACACAAGCACAAGAACCAAATTTTCCGAAAGATGAAGTATTTGAAAACCCGCACGAAAGTGATAATAACGAAATTTTAGCCGAACTTACACAAGCACAAGAACCACATTTTCCGGAAGATGAAGCCTTGATTGATGATACTTTTGAAATTGAAGAACAAGAAGAAGTTGACTTAGTTGAAGCAGCAGAAATAGAAAACCCTTATCAAGACAATGAAGAGGTAAATGAGTACATTGCTACAAGCCGAGCTATAGAAGAAGAATCATTAAGATCGAAAGGTAGAATATGGTGGTTTTTAATTCCATTATTGTTGTTAGGTGGTTTAGCTTTTGGTTTGTATAATTTGTTTTTAAAAGATGGTGGAACAACTATTGATGATAAACCTGCTTTACAACAACAACAAAAACCAGTTGAAGTTGAGAAACAAAAACCCTTAGAAAAATCAACTACAAAAATTAAAGAAACAGGAGAAACAATAAGTAGTAATTCAACAGCAGCTTTGTTACAAGGCAACAAAAAAAGAACAGATAAAATAAATAAGGCTAAGCCAGTTGATGTTGCTAAACCTTCATCGGTAAAAAAGCTTAATGAAGATGAATTTTACAATGGTTATTATATAATTATTTCTTCATTTGTAAAAGAAAAAGATGCACAAAAATATAGCCAAGATTTACGTAAAATGGGCTATAATGCAGTAGTTTTACCTAATTCAAACAAATACAACAGGGTTTCTATTTACGCAGGTAAAACAAAAGCTGATGCTGAAAAAGTGTTACCTAAATACAAAGAGCAGTTAAATAAAGATGCCTGGGCATTAAAATTTAAAAATGAATAAGCACCATAATTAAAATGGAGCAAGGCATTGCTAATATTAGCATAATACCGGTTAGAAAAGAAGCTAGCCACCGAGCCGAAATGGTTACACAATTATTGTATGGCGAAACCTATACGATAGAAAGCAAAACCAAAAATTGGTTGGAAATTAAAATTGATCACGATGGTTATATCGGTTGGATGGATGCTTTACAACATTGCCCTAACTCAGCTAATTTTACGATAGCTGAAAATTCATCATTAACTTTTGATGTGTGGCATCCGTTGCAATTAAAAAATGAACACATACCTATTGTAATGGCAAGCAAACTATACAAATTTGATGGTATTAACTGTAAAACATTTAACAGTAAAAAAGCAACGTATAATGGCTTGGCAGTTGATTTGAAAAAATTTGATTTCAGCAATGAAAAATTAATAAAAACGGCCTACAAATATTTAAATACGCCTTATTTATGGGGAGGCAGATCTCCAATGGGTATTGACTGTAGCGGTTTTGTACAAAACGTGTTTCAATATTTTAATGTTTGGTTACCCCGCGATGCTTCGCAACAAGCAAATATTGGCACAGCAGTTGGTTTTGTTGAGCAAGCCAAACCCGGTGATCTCGCTTTTTTTGACAGAGCCGAAGATGGACACATTATCCACGTAGGTATTATTTTAGAAGATAAAAAAATTATTCACGCTAGTGGGAAAGTGAAAATTGATAGTATAGATCATCACGGTATATTTAGCAAAGCACAAAATAAATATACGCATACCCTAAGAATTATAAAAAGAGTGGTTTGATTTTACAGATCATAGATATCGGACTGTTAGATTTTTTAGATTACCTTTAATATAGGATGGAAACAGATGTAATAAATATTAACTCAAACATTTTTGGTGGTACACCAATATTTAATGAAACAAGAGTGCCTATAGAAACGTTATTAACTTAAACTTAATTTTTGTTGTATTATCTACTCAAACAAGGCCTTAATATCATCGGTAGTTAATTTTTTCATAAAACCACTTTCGCTGCTGATAATGTCTTTAGATATGCTTTTCTTTTTCTCTTGCAGCAATAGTATTTTTTCTTCAATAGTGTTTTTACAAATCATACGGTAAGCAAACACGTTTTTACTTTGCCCAATACGGTGGGTACGATCTATGGCTTGGTTTTCTACCGCAGGGTTCCACCAAGGATCTACTATATAAACATAATCGGCCGCAGTAAGATTAATGCCTGTGCCACCGGCTTTGAGGCTTATTAAAAACACCCTACATTTTTCATCTGTTTGAAAATGATCAACCGCAGCTTTTCTATTTTCTTGACTGGTTTGCCCATCCAAATATTCGTAACTCACCTTAGTTTCATCTAATTCAGTTCTAATTAAATTCAACATTTTCACAAACTGCGAAAACACCAAAATTTTGTGGTTGCTGGTTTTTTCGCTAATATGCTCCATTAGCAGTTTTAACTTTACCGAAGCGTTGCCATAATTTTCTTCGGTATTTAAAATGGCAGGGCTGTTGCAAATTAATCGTAATTGGGTAAGCGCTGCCAATACTTGTAGTTTCGATTTTTCAATACCGTTTTCATCAATATTGTTTAAAATTTGATCTCTAAAACTATTTCTAAAAGCATCGTATACGCTGCGTTGTTGTGTATCCATTTCGCAGTATATGATGTCTTCTGTTTTAGCTGGTAAGTCAACAGCAACAGCTTCTTTGGTTCTTCTTAATAAAAACGGGTAGATTAATTTTTTTAAAAGACGGCTTTTTTCTTCGTCGCCATTTTTATCAATTGGGGTGGCAAATTCGTTTTTAAAAAAATTGAGGCTACCTAAAAAACCAGGGTTTACAAAGTTAAATTGGGCAAACAAATCAACCGTATTGTTTTCAATAGGTGTACCGGTTAAGGCAATGCGGTTTTTGGCATTTAGTAAGCGGGCTGCTTTGTAACGCTTGCTGCTTGGGTTTTTAATAGCTTGCGATTCATCTAAAATAGCATAATCAAACTCCACTTCTTTTAACCATTCAATATCGTTTACCATAAGGCCATAGCTGGTTAAATAAATATTGGCTTCGGGTAATTGTTCTACACCATAAGCACGGTTGCTACCTCTATGAATGTGGAAAGTTAAGTGTGGGCAAAATTTTTGTATTTCGTTTTCCCAGTTGAAAATTAAGGTAGTCGGTAAAACTGCCAAAGCTTTAAAATTATCTTTTTCATTTTTTTTGGCCGTTAACAAAGTTAGCATTTGTAGTGTTTTACCCAAACCCATATCATCTGCTAAAATACCGCCCCATCTAAACTCGTCAATAAATTGCAACCATTGGTAGCCTTTTTTTTGATAAGGCCTTAATGTTGCCTTAATTTGTTTTGGTACCTTTACAGCTTTTATTTCTTTAAAGTTTAAAAGCTTTTGTTTTTTCTCGTGTATTTCTTTTTGTATTTCAAGCTCATCAATATCATCAAATAGTTGGTCTAAAATGCCAAAGTGTAATTTTGAAAGTTGCAGTTTCCCATTCTTATCCACTTCACCCATTTTAAACATGGTGGAGTATTTTTCTATCCAACTTTCGGGTAAAATACCAATGGTACCATCGCTAAGTTGTACGTAATTTTGTTGGTTAATTAAGGCCTTACGCACATCTTTTAACTTTACGGATATATCACCAAAAAGTACCGTCATGTTAACTTCAAACCAATCGATGCCGCTGCTTACTCCAAAATTAATGGTTGGCTTGTTGGGGTTATACTTAAATTTTTTCAGCTCTTTTTGGCCAAATATTTCAATATTTAAATCTTTAAGTTTTTCAAAAGCATCAAAAAACCAACCACCTTTTAATAGTTCAGTTAAGGTAAGGTAAAAGAAACCGTGATTAATTTGGCTTTCAAATTTTGGATGTAACTCGAGTAAATTGTTTTTAAATTGAAGTTCTATTAGTTCGTCTCGTTCTAAATTTTGCAAACTACCTGTTTCATCTTCTATTAAAATTGCTTCATTACTAAACAAAGGCACTTTATTGTTTTGGTAGGCCACAAAAGGTTGTAGTAATAAAAAGTTATTTAGCTCTTTTAAAAATACTTGTGGCTTAGCAATGGTGTCAATTTCACTTTTATCAAACTCAAAATTAAAATTTACTGTAAAAAACTTACTGGCTAGGGTTAGTACGTTTTGGTAATAGGTAATGAAATCTTTTTTTATCAAATGAAAATCATCATTACCATTATAAGTGTTAAATATTGAAATAGCGGCGCTGTTTTTGTGCATATAGGCCACACCATCTTTAATAACAAAAAAGGGAGCTATTGAAGTATCAAGCTCTTCAAAACTAAAAGTGCTATCGTTAACCAAAGGTTGGGCGGTAATTTGGTAAAAACCTTCTTTTTCTTTTACTTCTATTAATAAATCAACTTTATGCCGACTTAGTGTAAGATTTTTGTAATTTTTGAAAGTACTTGGATAATCATCATTTACAAAGTAGCCCGATATTTGGGTTGACAAGTTTTCAAATAATTGCGCCACAATAGGAAAAGTGTGGTTAATATATCTTAACCAATTTTCATTATTCTCTTCTATATCTCTAAACACATATACAAAACCAAACTCTTTGGTATAATGATCTAATTTGTCAATTAGCTCTTGTGTGGCAATGGTTTCGGTATTATCAATACCTGGTATTAGGTGGTCAAGTTTATAATCAAAATTGCTTTTAAAGCGAGTACCATCTTTTGTAGTCTTTCCAATAAAAGGTTTAATACTTATGGCGTAATTGTTAAGCGTATGCCATTCATAGCCAACTTTTAAATTGTCAGTTTTACTTTCAAGGCTTTCAATGTTAGTAATTGCTTCTAATTGGTTTTGGCTACTTACTTCATTTAGGCCTTTACTTATACTGCTTACATTGCTTTTATTTAAAAGATTTTTAACGGTAGTTACTAATACAATTTTATCTCCCTTCCAGTCAAAAGAAAAAACCGATTCGGGGTAGTTTTCGTAGGTAAAACCGTAAGGCTTTAGTAGTTCATTATATATCTTTTCTTTGTCAACTACTTCTAAAAGCCCTCTTTTACCGTATTTATTATATATGAGGTTTAAAAGCGCAACCTTATGAATGCAGGGTTTACTTTTGGAGGTGCTACAATTGCACTTAGTTCCAATTTTTTTTTGCCAAATGTAAAAGTGTAACTCATACCTAACCGCATTATCAATAAAGGTAGCCCTACAGTTTTTATTACTAGCTTCAATAATTTTCACCAACTTTTTATCTACGGCCTGCTCAACTAAACCGCCATAAAGCAGGTTTAGTTTTGTAAGGTATTCTTCTTCAATAAATTGAAATTTGAAATAACCAGTATAAGAATCGTAAATATTAAATAACTGAAAAGTATTTTTGCTGTTTTTAGTATTTTTACTTTTTGAATTAATTAATAACAATAAGGCCGCCGAAATATGTTTGCAAATACCAATGCCATTATAGGGGCAAGTACATAAGTTAATAATACCATTATTGCCTTTGGTTAATAAAACATCGTATATTTTATTACTACTTTGACTTTCTACTTGTAGTTTTATTGTTTCTCCATCGGGGTTAGTGCTTTTTAACTGCACATGGTTATTGCGCACTAATTGCTCTGCTTTAGTTTGTATAGCCCGGTTACCTTGGGTTAATAAAAGATTATAAAAATCTTGCTTGGAAAATTTTATGTTAACTGACAAAACTGTACAAAGGTAGCTTGATAGATTTTAATAAGCCATTAAAGAACTTTAAATACAGTAAGATTTACAAAGAATTAAAACTAAAGCCGATATAAAAAGGTTTTATACCACCTTTTACGGTACTTTTATCAATTTGAAACAAAGGTGCTGCAGAATAGAAACCTATTATATTAAAATTACTATAACCAATACGCAAAGTATAGCCATACCTAATATTGTTTAGGTTGGGTATATTTTGGTTTTTATAATTAGTAAGTGGCACGTTACCCTTAACATCGCCAACCCATTTGGTATGGCCATTAATTAAATAACCACCTTTAAAACCAGCTGCTACTTTAAACCGGCGGCCAAATTTGTTAGGGTTGGTTCTAAAACGAATTTCTAATGGAATATCAAAAAAATTGGTAGATAAGTTGTTGCGGGTGTAGTTAATAGAATCAAGTCCTTGAAAAAAGGTAATGCCCTCATCATTTTGCACAAAGCTAACATTATGCGAGTACACATTTGTGCCAATACCAATACCTGGGGCAAAGCTAAAATTTTCGTTTCGTGATATCGCAATGTCATACATTAAATAAACATTAATAGCCCTTGAAAACCATTTAAGATCCATACTTTCGGGCTTGTTGCTCAAGTTAGCATGGCCAAGTTCTATAATTAACCTATCTCTCGATGTGTTTTCAAACAAGGCATTGTTACTTTTTTGTGTGTCTTGAGCAAGTGCAGTTTGCATAAACAAGCAAACCATTGCTAAAACCGGTATAATATTTTTTAAGTTGAATTTCATTAAATAAATATAAATTAAAAAGTCTATTTCTTTTGGATGAATGATTTCGCTATAAAGGTAATTAAATTTATTTCGTTAATAAACGTTGATGCGAATAGTATATTGGAGAAGCGTAATTTTTTTTTAGAAAAGTATTAATTGAAATTTATAAATAGGCTAAATTTAGGGAATTTAAATTTAAAGTAGTTTGCGAACTTGATTATGCTACTTTTTGTTTACTTGGGCAATTCATTCAAAAAAACCATTAATTTTATAAATTACTTTTTTTAAGATGAAAAGATTTTAAGTTGATAAACTAAAAGATTTGGTTTTGCTTTTGGCAAGATGAAAATTATATAAAATATAAATTTTTATTGTAATACTAATCCTACCACTTTTGTTCTACCTAATTGCTGCCTTACTGTAGCATACTTATACTGGTGTAATTATAGATGAAACAAGGCCGAACCGATTATAGGTATACCTTTGGTGGCCAATTATATTTTCATTAAAAAAAGTGATAAAAATATGTGTACCAAATTTACCTCAACCGATAGTGTTTTAACCGATTATGTAGTGGCTTCGATTAACTAAGGTACTTATGCAAATTTCGATATTAAGCTTACCGATGCCTTGAAATTTACAGCCGCTTTACGTTACGATCGCTTGAATTTCGATTTTGAAAACAACTTAGATAAGAATGATTTTTATAGCG
>Ga0209828_1002470_pt1 | contig 15282 bp, 11 predicted proteins | sample MaitaG_FD_187429 | JGI IMG/M metagenome (GOLD analysis project Ga0209828, IMG submission 187429) | Marine algal microbial communities from Maine, USA - Maine_Asex2 metaG (SPAdes) (version 2) | ecosystem: Host-associated > Algae > Red algae > Unclassified | place: Maine, USA | collected 2015-01-05 | reverse complement strand
TTTTTTACTCAAATTTCCATAAGGAATGATGCTGCTATTATTACAAATAATGGCACAGGAGATTTGATCATAGATACCATCTACTATGAGGAATATTATGAATTTATTTATCTAGATGAAAACCTCACATTTCCCCTTGTTTTAGCTCCTAGTGAATCCTGGGAGTTGATATCTTTTTGTGATGGAGATGCTTTGGTTGACTTTTTGCCTTTCTTTGAAAATGGAGAGGAGCTTTATGCAATAGAAATGAGTTTGTTTATTGAGAGCAATGATCCCAATCAAATGATCTTGGAAATTCCTGTAAACTGGGGAGTGAACGCTACTGGGTTAGAGGTGGAGATGGGTAATATTGAATTTTATCCCAATCCTGCAATCAATCGAATTCAATTTCAATCAGAACAAGAAATTAAATCTTATTCCATTGTAAATCTGGAAGGGAAATCAATAAGTCAGCAATCGAATGAATCTGTTTTTGAAGTCGAAATAGATGTATCGGATTTGCCAAACGGAATATACTTTTTGAGAATCAATGAGTTGAAAAACAGTTTTCCCTTTCTCATTGCGAGATAGTGTTTGAATAATTATTGATGTATTTTTTTCTGAGCGGAGAAATTATTTCTGTTGAGCTTTGGTTTTTAAGTGCGAATCAACTTTCGTACTTTACAGTAAAAGAATCACAGCATGAAAAAGATACTTACACTGTTGCTCCTTCTCTGTTCTGTCTGGATAACGGCACAAGATTTTCAAATAGCTTCCACGTCAGTTGATTGGGATGATGTAGATAGAGGCCGAACCGTCGGTGTGGAAATTTATTTCCCATCAGACGATGGAATAGCCATTGCCGACGGTGAATTTCCAGTCATTGCCTTTGGTCACGGATTCGTTATGGACGCCGGTGCTTACCAAAACATTCGCGAGTATCTGGTTCCACGAGGCTACATTATGGTTTTTGCAACCACTGAAACCGGCTTTTCACCGAACCACGGAAATTTCGGGGGAGACATTGCCTTCATTGCCAATCACATATCCACTCAAGCCGAGTTTGCCGATCATCTGAATGGAAGAACCTGTTTTATGGGCCATTCAATGGGCGGAGGCGCCAGCTTTCTGGCAGGAGGCAGCAATGCAGTCAATTGTGTGGTAGGTCTTGCTCCTGCGGAGACAGATCCTTCGGCCATCATGGCTGCAAGTACGATTGATGCACCCACTTTGGTGATTTCGGGAACAGGAGATGCCGTGACCCCACCAGCGGAGCATCACCGACCGATCTACGACGGAATTGAGGCAAGTAACAAGTTCTGGGTGAGCATTATGGGCGGAGCTCATTGTTATTACGCCAATTCAAGTGGTACCTGTGATTTGGGAGAATCTTTATCTGGCGGAAATATCACCATTAGCCGAGAAGAACAACACCAAATCATGTTTGATGTGATGGAGCCCTTCCTTGAAAAGAGCTTAAAAGAAGATTGTGTGAATTGGAGTGAATACACCACTTTCATAGGAGCGTACGACGGCATATCTAGCCTGTTTTCTATTTCACTAATCAGCAATCCAGGCGTGCCCACTGTAAATGAAGATACCCAAATAGGCCTTCTAACATCGAGCTCTGCGGTTACTTACCAATGGTACATAAATGGTGAGCCGGCAGGTAACGAACAAACACTAGACGTTTCCGCTGCGGAAATGACCTTCGATTACTCTGTAACCGTGACTTACGAAGATTTTTGTTCATTTAGTACAGAAACGGGCAGCTATGAGGTGGAAATGGTAGTCGATGGAGTAGAAGAGTGGATGGCAAAATTGCAAGTTTCACCCAACCCTTGTGCGGATTTTATACAGCTTGATTTGACGGGCTCTACGGAGGGATCGAATCGTGTATCGATCTACAATTTGGCCGGGGTCCTTGTTCTAGAGCAAGATATTAGCTCAGGAACAACGCTGGTAGATCTAGCAGAATGGCAATCGGGGATTTATCTTTTAACAGTATCAAACAAAACTGCAATCCTTTCACGTCAAAAGTTCGTAAAAGAATAGAAACGAATTAGTATAACATGAAGGGAGGTTCACTTTTATTGATTGTAGGATTATTGATCTGTCAACATTGGGCATTTACTCAGTGTCCCGACGGCAGATACGCTCAAAAGGTGTTTGACGACATTGAGATTCAAAACGATGTGCTCTACGGCAATGCCATTGATCCCATAACGGGCAATCCAATGGACCTTTACATGGACATTTACCAGCCGGTAGGGGATACGGAGCAAGAAAGGCCTGTCATCTTATTGGCCTTTGGCGGAAGCTTCGTAGGCGGATCGAAAGACAGTCCCGACATTGTTGCAATGTGTGATTCTTTGGCGCACTATGGATTTGTGACCGCCGCCATTCAATATAGATTGGAGCAGCAGGTGAGCTTATTGCAGGTGAGTAAAATGATTCAGATCATCTACATGGCAGCACATGATGGCAAAGCAGCGGTTCGATTTTTTAGAAGGGATGCCGCTGAAGACAATGAGTATCGGATTGATACCGCCCGTATTTTTATGGGAGGTGTTTCGGCGGGTGCCATCTTATCAACACACCTAGCATACCTCGACGAGGACGACAATCTTTCTGGAATTTACTTGCAGGCGCTCAATGACTTGGGAGTCGGATTTGAGGGAGACAGTGGAAATCCGGCTTACTCTTCGGAAGTAAGAGCTGTGATCAGTATCGCAGGAGCTTTGGGTTTGCCTGATTGGATGGATGTCGGAGAGGCGCCCATCGTGAGTATGCACTCGATCGGAGATCCCACGGTGCTCTACGATGTGGGCCCGCCCTTGGGCGCATTCTGGTTGCCAGATATGTACGGCAGCGGTCCTATGCACGTTCGGGCCGATGCAGAAGGCATACGCAACAGCCTGCACACCTACGCAGGTTCTGCGCATCCAGCTTACAACACGGGTGGCGGTGATTTTGACATCCTTGCTGAGCACATTGAATACATTGCTGATTTTCTGGCACCAGAGCTCATCTGTGCTTGTACCGACACCGATGGCGACGGCGTTTGTGACGATGTGGACATCTGTCCCGGATCCGATGATTCATTGGATGCCGACATGGACGGTATTCCCGATGATTGTGATGTCGTTGAGCTAGAACTTCGTGTCTTCTTGGAAGGAGCACTCAATATTGCAGGAACGGCGATGCGAGCTGACCTGCTGAGCAATGGTTTACTACCGAATGCTCAGCCTTTCTCGCAAGCTCCTTACAACTACACAGCTGCCATTGCCGCGCCGAGCATTCCAGTTGATGCCGTCGATTGGGTTTTGGTGGAAGCGCGCAGTGGAATTCCTGCAACAACGGGTAACCCACAAACAGTGATCGTCGAACAAGCGGTCGGTTTTCTTTTATCAAATGGAGACATCGTTAACCCAAGTGGAGTAGGAGCTTTGCGTTTCACAAGTTTGAGCCCTGGCGAAAGCTATCATTTTGTAGTACGCCATCGCAACCACTTAGACGTGATAACAGCAACTGCAATTCCAATCAGTTCACAATTTATCAGCTATGATTTTAGTACTTCCGCTGCTCAGGCATTTGGTATCGAACAATTGATTCCTCATGGTGCGAGCAACATTTTCGCCCTCTATGCTGGGGACTACAACAGCGACGGTGTGATCCAAAATACCGATTACGATGTTTGGGAAATGGATCCTTCTATATTGAACAGCTACGAACCTGCTGATGGAAACTTGGATGGAACAGTCCAAACCACGGATTTTGATGCCTGGTCTGGCAATAAGGCAAAATTGGGAACAGTAGAAGTTCAATATTGAATGGGCCAATCTGGCATTGATTTTATGCAAAACAACGTACAAACATTTGCGAAAGAGCCTTTATTTGCTCCCTTTTTCTAATCTTTCTGGTAACTTAAGGGAGTAGGCCTTAAAGAAGGAGCGATAAACTATTGCGAGATGCTCTTGTTCGGTCTTCGAAGCGCGGGTCTATTTTATGAGCAGAAAAATCAACTGGAAGTAATATGAATAAAAGTTTACTAATAATAATTTTGGGTTGGATGATTTGTCATTCTTGGGCTATGGCCCAATGTGATGATGGTAGGTATGTTCAACAAATTTTTGACAACGTCGAAGTACAGACGGATGTCCTATTTGGCAGCACAATCGATCCTCTAGGGAATCCAATCGATTTGTACATGGATGTGTATCAACCTGCAGGGGATACACAGGAAGCCCGGCCGCTAATTTTGTTGGCCTATGGAGGTTCTTTTACAGCTGGCTCAAAGGAGAGTCCGGATATCGTTGCACTCTGTGATTCTTTGGCTCGTTATGGGTTTGTAACGGCTGCGATTTCATATCGCTTGGAGCAGCCCCTGAACTTGCTGTATGTAGAAAAGATGATTCAGATCATCTACATGTCTGTTTACGATGGTAAAGCTGCGGTTCGATACTTTAGAAAAGATGCAGCTGAAGACAACGAATACCGCGTAAATTCTGATGAGATTTTCTTTGGTGGCGTTTCTGCAGGAGCGATTCTCGCAATTCATTTGGCCTACTTAAATGAAGTAGATGATTTACAAGGTCAATTCTTGGATGCATTTGAAGGCTTAGGAGTCGGATTTGAAGGAGACAGCGGGAATTTGGGGTATTCTTCAGAGATTCAAGGAGTCATTAGCTTGGCTGGAGCAGTTGGCTTACCTGAATGGATCGACGAAGGAGAAGCTCCGATAGTGAGCATTCATTCTGTGAACGACGGAACAGTGTTGTATGGAATTGGCTCTCCATTACAAGCGACTTGGCTGCCAAATATGTACGGCAGTAGCCCTATTGCCGATCGAGCAGAAGAAGTAGGAGTCAGAAATGTATTGCACAGCTATGATTCAAGTGCACATCCACCATTCGCTGTGGGTGGAATCGACTATGGGATTCTTTCTGAAAACATCGAACAAATCACCACATTCCTCGCTCCAGATTTAGAGTGTCCTATGGTACAAGATACCATGGTGGAGGATACAACGACAACAGGTGTTTATCAACTTACTGAAGTGAATTCAGTGCGTGTTTATCCGAATCCTGTTTACGACAATTTGACCGTTGAGTTGATTGAAGTACCTGTTGATGGAGTTAAAATTCGAATTTTTGATTCGGTAGGTCGAGAAGTGATTTCTGAAGTATCTTTTGATCGAATGACAAAGATCTCTACGGATCGCTTATCATCTGGAATTTATCACGTGCTTCTAAGAAAAGGACAAGAACTCATTGGAACCAAAATCTCGGTTCAGTGATGTAGCAAAATGTATTGAAAATATGAAGCGCAGTATGGTTATCCATGCTGCGCTTTTTTTGGTTTAGCATAGGGCTCAATAATTTAAAGACTAGCCCAAACTGCTGCCCGAAATACCAAGGCTGATAGTCGGAGTTAGTCTAAAATTGGCCAGTTTCCGTATTGTGGAGGTAGTTTGTAATTTAATGTATAGAAAAACTCAATAACAAAAGTGCAGCTCCACAAGAATGTACGAATCCAATTGTATCTAATTAGTTTTAAGGTATTTTCCTCAAGATTTGATTCGCTTGCTATTTCTCGATGAATGGGCACGGCTTGTAAAAAGGTACTGATCCAAGCCAGAATGACCATTGCAAGAGAAATGCAATGGAGTATATGGAAGTCAAAGTTTAGGATAAGTAAGAGTAGGGAAATTTGAGTGACCATCAATGGGATCACAATAATGCTAATATTATTGCTGTAGGTAGGATGCCAAAGACGAATCTCTTTAGCATTCATTTTGGCCAAGGAAGGATAAATGATTGTTTGAACCAGCCAGATTAAAATGAATAGGCCAAAATTCGCCAAATTTAGAAAAAACAATTCTCTGTACATCTGGGTGAATGTTCTGAAAGTAAAGTTTGTTTTAGGGAGGGCTAGTTTTGCATCCCTTAGCGAACCAAAATTTCACAATCTTTTTTGTGAGTTGCGAAACGCTCTATTTCCTCGATCACTAAATAAGGAGTTTCAATAATTGAAAGGAAGCTCAGTTTTGATAATTCATCAAGCGGACGTAATTCAAAAATTCCGGTAGCGTCTAAATGTAATTTTTCAAGACTCTCAAGATCCGCGAGGTAGAAAATTTCAAATATTGGGTTGTCAAATAAAATCAATTCTCTTAGTAGAGATAGTTGCCGGATTGGCTCAACACTCTCAATGTAATTTTCGCTGGCATCCAATATTCTTAAATTGCTCAGCTTTCGAACTGCATCAATGTGATCAAGGCTATTGTTAGAGCAAACCAGAACTTCTAGGCTCGTCATTTTATCTAAATCCTGAATGGTGGTCAAAAGGACAATGCTTCCACAATACAATTCGAGCAACTCTAAATTTCGAATGGGTGCCAAGTTGCTCACCTTCGTTTCTGTAATATCCAGAATTCGAAGTTGAGTCATCGCCTTTAAAGGCTTTATTTTTTTGATTGGGTTGGAGGAGCAGTCGATAATTTCTAATTGAGTAAAAACCCTCAATGGCTCAAGTGAATGGATGTTTCTATTTCTTGCTCGAAATTCGATTGCCTCATTGAGCTGAATCCAGCTGTCTTCACCAGGCACATCGCTTAATGTAATTAAATCTCCCTTAGTATTAAAGAAGCCAGTGTCTGGGAGTTTTCCTGAGACTGTTTCTTTCCAGCTGTCACTGAGTTTTTCATACCAGTTCCCGTTGGCTTGAGCTTTGATGCCCTGTAGAGCGATCAAGAAAAAGAAGGCTAGAAAAATAATGTGTCGAGCGGTCAATATGATGTCTTTATAGTCCGTAATTCTGTCTCAATAAAAGCAGTGGCTTAAATTGTGCGATTCCCATGTTCCATTCCACTAGCTTTTGTTGACGTGTTTCTTCGATTTCGTTGGCAGCATTCGAATCGCTGTTGCGATGAATTTCCAATGCCAAAAGTTCATCAACGAAAATGAGAAATAAGCGCTCTAATTGGAAAAAGGAAAGGTTCGCCAGAACTTTGTGTTCTTCTTTGTTTGTAGAGACGGATAAATGAAGATCTGGTAATTCTTGATCTCTATTATTACTGAGAGTTAGGGTGCTTTTGCAGCTGAAGCTTGCAGCAGCCAATTGTAAAAATAAATCCCAATCGAATGGAAAGGGAACTTCCATTTCCGCCTTCCGGAAGTCAAGACGATCAAACAATCCCACATAGTTTTTATAGAGATCTAGATCGATCAAAGTCTTTTCTTTAAGTGATCCGATTCTCTTTTCGTAATCCTTGATTTTTGCAGGTAACTTTGAGTTTGCACCCTTGTTTTCCCGATAATCATCAAATAGAAAAAGTTGAGATTTATTCATTGTCGGGAAAAATTGATTGATAGTGTTTTTTGTCGATCACGAATTTCTCGCTTATCTCATTCGGTGATGCATAAAGTAGATCATTCAACAAAGCTTGCAGAATGGTGACTATAGATCGACCACCAGTTTTCATTCCAACCACCTTTTCGGCAATAAGATCAACTACCTCGTCGGTAAGAATTAATTCATCCATGTGCAAACGGAAGAAGTTCTTGTAAGCTTGCAAAGGAGAGCCTTCAGCCTCTATCAGAATTTCTTTTACATCGATCTTGGTCAATGCTTTCAAAGGAACAATGTAATTCAACCTTCCAACCAATTCATCAATCATTCCAAAATCGATGAGGTCTTCGTGGCGAACCTTCGAAATCCAATCCGTTTTTTCTAAGTCTGATTTGGCTTTGCCGCCAAAGCCAATAGATGCATGAGCTCTTGTTCTTTTTTGAATAGCCTTTTTAATGCCTTTGAAGCTTCCGCTAAAAACGAACATCAAATTTTCAGCGTTCAAACTAACAGAGCCAGAGTTTGGTTTCTTTTGCTGGAAGAAAATTTCCTTGTCCTCTAAAAAGGTCAAAAATTCTTGCTGTAATTCTCGCCCGCCAACCGAGCCAGATCCTCGTTCGTAGTGCTGCTCGCTTAACTTGTCAATTTCATCAAAATAAATAATGGACTTACCCATTTTCTTGATGTCTTGTCCACACTTTTCATAGAGCGTTTGCATGTACTCATCTAGTCCCTTTCCAACATATCCACTAGAAGTCATGCTGGCACAATCCACTTTAATAAATGGAATGCTAAACAGGTCGCAGAGGGTTTTCAAGATAAAGGTCTTTCCACTTCCCGTTGGACCAACCAACAACACTGTTGGCTTTGGCAATAAAAGCTTGGTATCCGGTTCAGGAATTACGTACTCTGGATTAGAGGTTATTTCCGGTCGTGTTTCTCCCGTACGCAGCAAATGCAAATACATGGCAAAACTCAAGGTCTTTTTGGCTTGTTCCTGCCCAACAACACGTCGGTCTAAGAGTGCCTTAATCGATCGAGGACTATTGTCACGAGGAGCCTTTGCATGGGTAATGCTCGGGACCATATCATCGAAGATCGCCCCATGGTACAGGAAATACTTCTGAATTTCATCTTCTGTGGTCTTCGGAAATAGAAAAATCCACTCATCCATCTTTCGTTGCAATTGCTCAGCATACATCAGCTGAACATGTTTGCTAGAACTAGGGTTTTCTGAATACTTAAGCGCTCTCGTATTGAAATTGGCGAGCTCTTCTTGTAAAACCGATACCATTTGAACCAGATCATCCGTTTCAAAATCCTGCGTCTTTTTAAGAACATCCAGACCTTGAGATGGGGAAAATCCTGGAGACAAGCAAAGCAATTGCGAAAGAGAAGATTTCAGTTTTATCCGTTCTTCATTATTCTCCACTATTTGAATACCGTATGACCAGATCATTTTATTCGATTTGCGTGCTGAAGGTGAATTAGCCCGGTAAAGAAAAGCAAAGCTGCTGCCAAAACCCTACTTAGCGTGCGGTATAAGTGCCTATTGCCGTCCTTGTTGCTTTTATCGAAGCGTGTCCCGTGAATGCTCACTATTTTTGTGACTTCAATTTAAAGAAAATGAAAGTTTCATATAACTGGCTGAAAGCCTATTTACCGCTAAACTTAGCTCCTGACGAAGTTGCAAAAATACTAACTGCAATTGGTTTGGAGGAAGAAGGCATGCATACCAAGGGAAGTGTGGAAGGCGGGCTGGAAGGTCTAGTAGTCGGTCATGTTCAATCAGTGGAGCAACATCCCAATGCTGATCGCCTGCGTTTGGCGACTGTAAACGTGGGTGCAGATGAACCTTTGAGTATAGTCTGTGGTGCTCCTAATTTGGTCGACGGCCAAAAAGTGGTGGTGGCTACGGTCGGAACGAAACTTTTCCCGATAGAAGGCGAGCCATTCAAAATCAAGAAAGGGAAGATTCGCGGCGAAGTCTCGATGGGCATGTTGTGCGCAGAAGATGAGATCGGTATCGGTAAAGGGCACGATGGCATCATGATTTTGGATGCAGAAGCTAAAGTAGGCCAGCCTGTACGAGAAGTGCTGGATCTAAAAGAAGATACCATTTTCGATATCGGCCTCACACCGAATCGCTCCGATGCCACAGGGCACATGGGCGTGGCGCGCGATCTTTTAGCTGCTTTGCGATTCGACCGTGATTTCCCAGGTCAATTAAACGAACCAGATGTTTCGGCTTTCAAAGTAGACGACAACAGTTTGTTGATCGATGTGGCGATCGAAGACAAGGAAGCTTGTATACGGTATGCAGGATTGAGCTTAACGGAGGTAGAGGTGAAAGAATCGCCAGACTGGTTAAAGGAACGTCTCCTTGCGATTGATGTGCGACCGATCAACAATGTGGTAGATATTACCAATTTCGTTTTGCACGAATTGGGTCAGCCGCTGCATGCCTTTGATGCAGACAAAATTGCGGGTAGCAAAGTCGTGGTGAAGAAATTAGCCGCTGACACGCCATTCGTTACATTGGATGAGCAAGAACGCAAGCTTCATAAAGATGATCTGATGATTTGCAATGCCGAAGAAGGTATGTGCATCGCAGGCGTATTTGGCGGTCTAACTTCTGGAGTAAGCGATTCAACTACCAAAATTTTCTTGGAATCAGCTTGTTTTGAAGCTACCAGTATTCGCAAGACTTCCGGACGTCATCAATTGAGAACGGACGCTGCTACTCGTTTTGAGAAAGGTGTGGATCCCAACAATGCAGTTTATGCGCTCAAACGAGCAGCTTTGTTGCTGAAAGAGTTAGCCGGAGCGAAAATCTCTTCGGAAATTGTTGACGTTTACCCAACTCCAGTTGTTGAGCCCGAAGTAAAGCTTCGATTTGCACAACTCAATCGTATTGCGGGCTGCGAGATTTCAATAGCCGAAGTCACGAAAATCGTCAAAGCCATGGAAATGGCCGTTGTTGCTGTAGACGAAGAAAGCATCACAGTGAAAGTGCCAACCAACAAGGTGGACGTACTTCGAGAGATCGATATGATCGAAGAAGTTCTGCGCATCTACGGATTCGATAGAGTACCCATTCCCCACTACATCAAATCAGTGATAACCCATTCTGATACCGATGCGATATACGATATACAAAATCGCATTTCTCAGCAGTTGGTCGGAGCTGGTTTTGCAGAAGTTATGAATCTCTCATTGGTCAATTCGCAGCTGCAAGCCAAGGTGCTTTCAGACTTGGAGCCAGTCGCTATAATGAACAGTTCCAATACCGAATTGGATGTTTTACGAGGACATCCTGTCTTCGGAGTATTGCAGACAATCGCGTACAATCAAAATCGAAAATCCGGCAATTTGCAATTCTTTGAGTTCGGAGAGAAGTACTGGATGGCCGAGGGGAAATACATGGAGAAATCGAATCTAGCGATCGCCATTACAGGTAAAAGGAGCGATGGTGACTGGAAGGAGACGACAAGGTCTTTGGATTTCTACGATTTGAAAACCGCAGTCACTGGAGTATTTGACCGACTTGGAATGAGTTTTTACCGTTGTGCCGAGTCCACTGATGCACTGTTTCAATATGGATTGGATTACAATGTAGGTCGAGATCAAGTAGCAACAGCTGGTTTACTCTCCAAAGAATTATGCAAACAAAATGGGGTGAAGGGCGATGTCTTCTTAGCAGTAATCGATTGGGCAGAAGTGATGCGTTTGTATAGCGATAAACCGATCACTTACAAGGAGTTGGATAAAGTTCCAGCGGTAAATCGAGATCTATCACTCTTACTAGATAAAAGTGTTCGTTTTGCTGATATTGAAGCAATATCTCGCAAAAAAGGGGGCAAATTGTTGAAGAAAGTGGGACTTTTTGATGTCTACGAAGACAAAAAGCTCGGAGTAAACAAGCGTTCATATGCTGTGAGTTTCACTTTTCAAGATGAAAGCAAAACACTTACAAAGAAGGAAGTCGATGTTCTTATGGATAAACTGATCGCTTCGTTCAGTAGCGATCTTGGGGCGACTTTGAAAGATTAGAAAGAATTTTTATTTAACTTGCCTCCAATGAAGGCATTACGGGATCAGATTTCAAGTTTATCGCGAAAAGTTGAGCTCCTTTTGACTGATTTTCAGAAGTTGGAAGCGCAGAAGGTGGAATTGACCGAAGCGAACAACAAGCTGGAGCTCAAAATTGAAGAGAAGAACAATACGATTAACGCCTTGGAGGACAAGGTTACGTGGTTGCGTTTGAATGGAGGAGATGGAATCTCAGAGAATGAGCAAAAAGAAATAAATTCGAAGATAAATCGATATATAAAAGAGATAGATAAATGCATCGGAATGCTGCAGTAGTGCAGTTGAAGATTGTGGAAATCGTCGGGCGAGTTCAATTCCAATCGAATTGAATTGAAGGCGCTTTACTAATAGGGGAAACGTGAGTAAAGAAGAGCTTAACATAGAAGTACTTATAGGCAGTCGCACCTTTGGTTTGAAAGTGGAACCACAGGAAGAAGCAATGGTGCAAAAAGCCTCGCAAATTCTCAATGAAAGATTGAAGGAATTGCGTAAAACATACAATCCTGATCAGAAATCAGATTTTCTGGCAATGGCCGGCTTAATGATTTCTGTTGACTTGGTGAAGAAAAGCCAAGAGCTTGAAGCTGTTCACGAGCTATCAAAAGATATATCATCTATTGAATCTCGCTTGAACGAACGAGGACGTAAGTAGTACTACTATTAGAGTTTTTTTCTCCATTTTCCTCCCTTATCCGCGTTCTGCGGAGTCCACATGTAATGTATTGATCTGTCTTGTTTGAAAGGAAAGCGATGTCCTGGCTTATTGCAGGACTTGAACATAAATCATTCATAGATGGAATATTTAATAGCGGCCATCATAAGTATTGTGGGATTGATTGGAGGCTTTTTCGTTGGCAAGAAAGGCAGCGAAGGTGCATCCAAAGGGAAAATCGATGAAGCGAATCGAGAAGCCAGCAGTATTGTTGAAAAGGCGCAAATGGCAGCAGAAGTTCAGATGAAAGAGAAGGAAATGGCGGGAAAAGAAAAAGCCCTTCAAATTGCTTCGAAAGCTGAGAAAGATGCTAGTCGTATCACACGACAAGCCGAAGATCTACAAAAGAAAGCTCGTCAAAAGGAAAATACAATCAACCAAAAGACCAATAGCCTTACCAATAAAGAAAAGGAGGTCGATAAAGTCAAAGCCAAACTTGAAAAAGAATTAACCGGCATTGAAGATCGAAAGTCAAAGTTGGACAAGAAGACAGCCGACTTGGACACGAAGAAGGCTGAGTTGGAAGAGCGAAAATCTGAATTGAAGTCTAAGCAAGAAAAGCTGGACGCTCAAATGGATAAAGCGCAAACCGAGTTGGCTTCTAAATTGGAGAAGGTTGCTGGACTTTCCGCTGAGGATGCGAAAGCCCAGCTGATAGAGACCATGACAAAGAAGGCCGAGGCTGAAGCGATGGCCCACATAAAAGATGTGGTTGATGAAGCCAATCTCAAGGCAAACAAAGAAGCCAAAAAAATCATCATCCAAACCATTCAACGAACTGCAGCAGAGCACGCCATTGAAAATTCGGTGTCTGTTTTTAATTTGGAATCCGACGACATCAAAGGCCAGATCATTGGTCGAGAAGGTCGAAATATTCGTGCGTTGGAAGCAGCGACGGGAATTGAAATCATTGTAGACGACACGCCAGAGGCCGTAGTTATCTCTGGTTACGATCCATTGCGTCGGGAGATCGCTCGATTGAGTTTGCACCGCTTGGTGGCCGACGGTAGAATTCACCCAGCCCGAATTGAGGAGGTGGTGAACAAAACCCGCAAGCAGCTTGAGCAGCAAATCATTGAGATCGGTGAGCGTACGGTAATCGACATGAACATTCACGGTCTACATCCGAAGCTCATCCGTTTGGTGGGTAAGATGCGTTTCCGTTCGTCTTACGGACAGAACTTGCTGCAGCACTCTCGTGAAACGGCAAATCTTTGTGCCATCATGGCCAGCGAAATTGGCATTGATGAAAAGAAAGCCAAGCGAGCCGGATTGCTACACGACATTGGTAAAGTTTCGGAAGAGAACCCCGAGTTGTCACACGCATTATTGGGCATGGAGCTTTGTAAGAAATACAACGAGAAGCCCGACATCTGCAATGCAGTTGGGGCGCACCACGACGAGGTAGAAATGAAGTACATGATCTCGCCAGTTGTTCAGGCTTGTGATGCCATTTCTGGCTCGCGCCCTGGAGCTCGTAGAGAGATGCTCGAGTCTTACCTCAAGCGAATCAAAGCACTCGAAGAATTGGCTGGCAGTTACGATGGAGTAGAAAAAGCCTACGCCATTCAAGCAGGTCGCGAGTTACGCGTAATCGTTGAAAGCGATCAAGTGTCGGATCAAAAAGCCGAGGATTTGTCCTTCGAGATCTCACAAAAGATCCAATCGGAAATGCAGTATCCAGGTCAAATTAAGGTAACGGTGATCCGCGAGCGACGTGCCATTTCTTTTGCGAAATAGCAGGAACCTCACTACGCACAATTCCTAGAAACGAGTTGAATATAATTGAAAAATAAATTTACCGGAGGGAGCAATCCTTCCGGTTTTTTTCTTTTACGATTTCTATAGGTGGGCTATCTTCGGTATTAAGTTGTTAGTTGTTAGCCATAAGCCATAAGCAAGTGCAATCGGCAATCACATATATCAACCAGAATTCATCTAACAGGTGATCAAGTAAAACACTAACAGATGTCCGAAGGACAACTGCTAAATTTCACTCAATCACTCGCTAAGTCAGTAACTCGCTAACTCAAGCAATTCACCAATTCACCAATTCGCCAATTCGAAGATGATATTTAATTTCAACGCAGGCCCAGCCGTTTTGCCGCAAGAAGTGGTAGAAGGAATTGCACGAGCAACCCTAGAATTTGGGGAGAAAAAGTTGTCCCTTTTGGAGCTCTCTCACCGAGACGAGGAGGTCAACGCTTTCATACAGAAAGCACGCCAAATGGTGCGAGACTTGCTCGAACTCCCCGAACAATACGAGGTGCTGTTTCTCTCCGGAGGTTCCACCACCCAGTTTGCCCTTATCCCAATGAATTACTTGCCGTCCGATGGTGTTGCCGGCTATATTGACACAGGAACTTGGTCGACCAAAGCCATCGATGCGGCCTTGTGTTATGGTGATGTGGATGTGGCTGCAACTTCTGAAGGCGAAGGCTGGAATCACATTCCAAAAGACTTCCGTTTCGATCCTGATTGGGAATATTTTTACTGCTGTTCGAATAACACGATTTGGGGAACGCAGATGCAAGAATATCCGAAGACAGATATTCCCATTATTTGCGACATGTGTTCTGATATATTTTCAAGAAAAATAGACGCCAGCAAATTTTCATTGATTTTTGCGAGCGCTCAAAAAAACTTAGGACCAGCCGGAACAACGATCGTCATTTTAGACAAAACAAAGTTGGGAAAAGTCAAACGTGCCATTCCTGATATTTTAAATTATCAGAAGCACATTGATAAAAATTCGGTATTGAATACGCCTCCGGTTCTTTCCATTTACGGTTGTTATTTAATGTTGAAATGGTTGAAGAAAAAGGGCATTGATAAAATAGAAAAAGAGAATCGCAAGAAAGCTGGATTGTTGTATTCAGAGATTGATGCGAACCCACTTTTCAAAGGTCGCGCGGCGATAGCAGATCGTTCGATCATGAATGTCTGTTTTGACATGGTTGACGAAAAGTTGCAAGATTCCTTTTTGAAATTCACGGCGAATTACGACATTTTCGGCATCAAAGGTCATCGTTCAGTGGGTGGATTTCGAGCATCCTTGTACAATGCCATGCCGGTAGAAGGCTCCGAACGACTCGTAAAGGCCATGCAAGATTTCGCTTGGCGCTTCGGTTGATCGACCAAGCCCG
>Ga0209828_1002466_pt1 | contig 15311 bp, 14 predicted proteins | sample MaitaG_FD_187429 | JGI IMG/M metagenome (GOLD analysis project Ga0209828, IMG submission 187429) | Marine algal microbial communities from Maine, USA - Maine_Asex2 metaG (SPAdes) (version 2) | ecosystem: Host-associated > Algae > Red algae > Unclassified | place: Maine, USA | collected 2015-01-05 | reverse complement strand
GTGTACAGCGGTACCGGTCGGCCATCGAGTTGCGCGTTCATCTCGGCTCCGGTCAGGCAAATTGTGGCGGCAGCGCGGAACTGCAACGTCGGACCGTTCACGGCGCACTCCAGCCCCGCGGCGTCGACCGGATTGCCAAGCAGGCGGTTGGCGAAGCGGAACGACAAATCATCCATCGGGCCGGAGGGCGGCACGCCGACATTCCAGAACCCGAGACGGCCTGGCCAGGCCTGGACACTGGTTTGAGTTCCGCCGTTGAGCACGTCGATCAAGTCGGCTCGGTAGGGAATGTCATCAAGCATGCGGGTGTGCAGCGTCCCGCTTTGGAAATCGGGGTGGGCAATGATCTGACGCAGGTAGGCGAGATTGGTTTCGATGCCGTCGAAGCGGGCCTCGGCGAGCGCTCGTTCGAGTTTGGCCAGGGCGGTCTCGCGGTTCTCAGCATGGACGATAATCTTGGCGATCATCGCGTCGTAATGCGGCGAAACTTCACTGCCGGACTCGACCCAGGCATCGACCCGCGCCGCCTCAGGATACCGAACCCGCGTGAGCATCCCGGCGCAGGGCCGGAACGACTTGCCCGGGTCCTCGGCGTAGACCCGCGCCTCGAACGCGTGCCCGCGCGACACCGGGTCGGCCAGGTCGAACGGGTCGCCGGCCGCCTGCTTCAGCATCCACGCCACCAAGTCGATCCCGGTTCGGACTTCGGTGACCGGGTGCTCCACTTGCAGGCGGGTGTTGACCTCGAGAAAATACCACGCGCCGTCGCGGGTGTCATAGACGAACTCCACCGTGCCGGCCGAGGCGTAGGATACACCGGCCATCAGCGCGCGCGCCGACTCGAACATGGCCTGGCGCGTGTCCGGATCGAGTTGCGGCGCCGGCGATTCCTCGAGCACTTTTTGATGGCGTCGCTGCGGCGAGCAATCGCGTTCGCCGAGAATCGCGACCCGCCCCTTGCCGTCGCCAAAGAACTGTACTTCGATGTGCCGGGCCGGGGTGATAAAGGCTTCGAGAAAGACGGCGGCGCTGGCAAAATTTCGTTCGGCCATGCGGGCGATTTGATCGAAGCGCTCGCGCAGTTCGTCCTCGTTGTCGCAGCGCGCCATGCCGATTCCGCCACCGCCGCCAGAACTTTTCAGGATCACCGGATAGCCGATGCGCCGGGCTTCGGACGCGGCTTGTTTGACGTCTTGCAGTACCTCGCTGCCGGGAACGAGCGGCACGCCGTGCTGTTCGGCGAGGGCGCGCGCGTGGTGCTTCAGCCCGAACGCACGCAAGTGTTCCGGCGCCGGACCGATGAAGGTGATATCGGCCGCGGCACAGGCTTCGGCGAAGGCCGCGTTCTCGCTGAGAAAACCGTAGCCGGGATGGATTGCCTCGGCGCCGGTGGCCTTGGCGGCGGCGATGATCTTGGCCGTGTCGAGGTAGCTTTCCGCCGCGGGAGCCGGACCCAGGCAGATGGTTTGGTCGGCCTCCAACACGTGGCGGGCGTCGGCGTCGGCCTCGGAGTAGACGGCGACACTGCGCACACCTAGCTCGCGCAGGGTTGCTTGGATTCGGCAGGCAATTTCGCCGCGGTTGGCGATCAGAACGGTGGTAAACATGTTTTATCGTAGCCAGTAGCCGGTAGTGAGTAGCTAGGGAGAGTAGTCGGTCGGGGGAGTTCAGACGGGGTCCCAGAGCAGCACCTCGACTGGGGTCGGGTTGTAGGCGTTGCAGGGGTTGTTGAGTTGCGGGCAGTTGGACACCAGCACGATGACATTGGTTTGCGCGTGCAGTTCGACGTAGCGGCCCGGGGCGGAGATGCCGTCGTCGAACTTCAAGTGACCTTCGGGCGTGACCGGCACATTCATGAAAAAGTTGATGTTGTGACTGAGGTCGCGCTTGTCCCAGATCCGTCCGGACGGGTCCTGCCATTCGGCCATCGCCAACAGCCAGCTTTCGCGGCAGGCGTGCATGTAGCGTTTCTCCAGCGGATACCGAACGCTGTTCGACTCGCAGGCGCAGGCACCGCCGAGCGTGTCGTGGCGACCGCAAGTGTCGGCGGTCACGGTCATCAGGTGGGTCTGGTCGACCGAGAGAATTTTGGTGCCGGCGGTAATGTACAGATTGGCTTGGGCGCGGATCGTGTCGACTGCGCTGTACCGGTCCGAGGGATCGGCGGCGTTGAAGAACAAGGTGTCGGCGGCCTGGTTGCCTTCGCAGTCGATGATGCGCAGGGTCTGGCCGCGTTCGACGCGTTGCATCCAGTATTGTCCGGGTTCGACGGTCTCGCGGAAGGTCGCGTCTGTCTCTTGCAGGGGGCTTTCGAGAATGGTCATGGGGCGGGGTTCGGGATGCGGGTTGCGGGATGCGAGATGCGGGTTTCGGGTTTCGGGATGCGGGATCGAATCGTGAACGGCGGAGAAGGAAGGCCTTCCTGACTACTGGCTACCGACGACTCACTATTCTAAAGAAAGTATCGTTCCGTGTTGATGAAGGCGCGCGCGTTCTGCTCGCAGGCGGTGCGGCAGACGTCGTCCGGGCCGGGCGGCGGCACGTCGAGAATGTCGATTTGTACCGGACCGGGTTGGTACGCGGGATTGGGATCGAGCGGATGCGGGCAGGTGTTGAGAACGACGAGGGTGTTCATTTCCGAACGCAGCGTCACGCTCGCGCCGGCCCGGCTGTGGCCGGTGACGAACGTCAGTCCGCCCTCGGCGTCGGGCGCGGCTTTGCTGAACAGGTTGAGCGGCGCGACCAAATCGCGTTTGCCGAGGCCCCATTTGCCGAGTTCGATCAACATGCTGTCGAGACCGTTGCGGATGTAGTCGTTGCGCGCATCGTGGTAGGGACGTTCGCCGTATTTTTGCGCGGCGAGTTCGCGGGTGCCGAGGCCGCAGAAACAATCGTGCCAGCCGAGTTCGTCCTCAGTCATCGAGACCAGAACGCGGCCGCAATCGGACTGGCAGGTCACGCCGGTCGTGAAGAAAGCGGTGTGCTGCGACTTCAGGCTGTCGGGCATGTTGAAGCGTTCGCCGGGATGGTCGGCGTTGTAGAACAGACAGGACACGTTGGCGCGGCCGTCGAGGTCGGTCAGGCGCATCGCGGTGTGCCGCTTGAGCATGTGCGAGAAATTCCAGCCACCGGGAACGGTTTCGGAGAAGCGGAGGGTTGGGTCTGGTTCGGTCATGGGATCCATCAGGCAGTGGCGGACTCGGTGGCGGCAGCGCCGGGATGCAGCGGCGGCAGCAACATCGGGGTGAGTGTGAGGCTGCCGGTTTTGACGCCGCGCAGGGAGAGCAGGCTGTTTTCAAGTTGGCGCAACGTCTCCACCGGACCCTGTACCACCAAAATTTCCATGCGGTGGTTTTTCTCCAGCATCACGTGTTGCGAACTCACCACCTCGGGCAGGTGGCGGCGTTGCAGGGCGGCGATAGCCGGTTGGATGTTGCGCTGCGACTCGTCGTAAAACAGGGTGAGCGTACCGGCCATGATCGCCTCGCCGTTCTCGCTGTGGTGGTCGGTGATTTCGGCGCGGATGAGTTCGGCGACGGCTTGGCTGCGGTTCTCGAACCCGCGTTCGTTGAGCATGCGGTCGAAGTCCTGTTGCAGGCTGGAGGGCAGCGAAACGCTCATGCGGCAGATGTCGGTTTGATCGGCGGATTTCATGGTATTACACTTTTACATTTTCGTAATACTGGAGTGGATGACGATCAATCAAAGAATCGAATCTTCAACGGGGGCGATGCGTTTGATCGGCAGGACTTTTTCCTCGTCGCCGGCACCGGGCGGGTGGATCAGGTGTTCGATGTGTTGTTTGGTGGCGAGGAAGGTCGGGGTGATAAATTGTTCGGGACTGCGCGGGCGCGGCACCGGGTTCTCGATCAGTTCCTGAATGCGTCCGGGATGGGGCGAGAGGACCAGGATCCGGTCGGACAAATAAACCGCTTCGTCGAGGTCGTGGGTGATGAACAGAATCGTGATGTCGATGTTGCGCCAGAGTTGCAACAGGTAGGATTGCATCTGCGCGCGGGTTTGCGAATCGAGCGCCCCGAAGGGTTCGTCCATGAGCAGAACTTGCGGGTGGTTGGCGATCGCGCGGGCGATGGCGACGCGCTGTTTCATGCCGCCGGAAAGCTGGTGCGGGTAGTTGTCTTCGAACCCGGCCAGACCGACGATCTCAATCCATTGCAAGGCTTCGCGTTCGGCGACCGCCGACTCCTTGCCGGCGTTTTGCAGGCCGAACATCACGTTCTTTTTCACCGTCAGCCAAGGGAACAGCGTGTAGCCTTGGAACACCATGCCGCGGTCGCGTCCGGGTTTGTCGACTTGTTTGCCGGCGACGACCACCTGCCCCGAACTCGCGGTTTCAAGGCCGGCGATGATGCGGATCAGGGTCGACTTGCCGCAGCCGGATGGACCGACGATCGACAGGAATTCGCGCCGGTGCAGATCGAAGTCGATGCCGTCCAGCGCGACCACTCCGCCATTTTTGCCGGGGAACACCTTGCCGAGTTGGTCGATTTTCAGCAGCAACTCGCGTTGGCGGATGCGTTCGAAGCGTTCGCGCACCGCCGCGGACTGATCTTTGTAGGAAGGGAGTGGGATGCTCATGCGCCGAGTTCCTTCTGCCACGGGAACAGGCGTTTTTCGAACTGGGCGAGAATGAAGTCGCTGCCCGCGCCGATGATGCCGATCAGGATGATGACCGCGTAGACATTGTCGAAGTTCCGGTAGCGCGCCTGTTGGTGGATGGTCCAGGTGAGTCCGGTGATGTTGCCGACCACCTCCGCGATCACCAGCCAGGTCCAAGCCCAGCCGAGCAGGATGCGCATGTCGCGGTAGAGGTAGGGCAGGGCGGCCGGGATAATCACCTTGAACAGGAGCCGAGGGCCGCGGGTGCCGAGGGTTTGCGCCGCTTCGATCAGCGACATCTCCACCCGGCTGACGGTCTTGCTGACGATCAGGATGAGTTGGAAGAAGGTGCCAAGAAACACGATGAACACCTTCGGCGCGCTGTACAGTCCAAGGACCGCCACCGCCAGCACGCTGAATGCGGGCGGTGGTAGGTAGCGGGCGAACTCGACGAAGGGTTCGACCAGCCAGCGCAGTCCGCTGTAGGTGCCGCAGAGCACCCCGATTGGCATGCCGATGAGCAGCGCCGCGACGTAGCCAAAAGCGATGATCTTGATGCTGCTCCACATCGACTCGTGAAACCAGGGTTCGCCCTTCCGGTCCGGCGGTGTGGTGAACAATTTGTAGAACGCGGACAGCACCTCGTGCGGCGCGGGCACGTATTCCGGATTGCTCGGCACGCCCTGCGGCAGGGCCTTGCCGGCGGCGCTGAGTTTCTCGCTTTGTTCGGCGAACAGACGCTTGTTCACGTACTGCCCCTCCTTAAAATACGACGCGCCGGGTTCGGTCACCGCCATCTGCGAATGCCAGATGAAGGGCACGTAACTGACGACACACCACAGGATCAGCGGCAGCAGAAACGAGGCGGTCATCAGCAGTGCGCGGCGGCGCGGCGTGGGTTCTTTGCGAATGGCAAACATGGCAGGGTCGTTCGGAGGTCGCAGCCTGGGGCGGGAATACTGGGAATAGAGGAGCCGGAAATTTACAGAGCTTCGAGCAGGCTCATGTCGATGTAGCTGTCGATGTCCTGCGCTGTGTCGTAGGCTTCGTACTTCACATTGAACTCATCGGAGATGACGGAGGAGCCATGCAGCGAACCCATGCCGGTCGCCGTTTTGGCGCGCTTGAGCGCTTCCTCTTTGCTGAGAATGAAGGTGCCATCGACGAACTCGGCGTATTCGGCCGGTGGCAAGTCCACCCGCGACGCCATGATCTTGATTGCATCGTCGCGCGTGGCCGGGTCCTGCATGTAGTCGACCGCCATGTACCAGGCCTTGAGCACCTTCTGCCAGTCGTCGCGGCGTTCGTCGAGGGACTGCGGGGTGACGGCCAGCACGTCGTAGATCAGACCCGGCACATCGGCGCTGGAGTAGATCGCGGTTGAGCCCGGCACGGCTTTCAGCGCTTGGCCGGAGTTCGGCTGCCAAGCGACGATCGCGTCGACATCACCCGAGGCGAGTGTCTCCGGCGTTTTGTCGGTGGCGACATTCACGAGTTCGACATCGTCCTCGGTAAGACCGTTTGCTTCCAGCGCTTTCAGAAGCAGAAGGTGTCCGACAAAGCCGACTTCGACGCCGACCTTTTTGCCTTTCAGATCTTTCACCGACTTGATGCCAGGCTTGGCGACCACGATGTCGTTGCCGTTGGAAAAATCGTTGATCAAAATCATCACGCCTTTGGCGCCGGAGGCACCGGTGACCAACGTGTCGCCGTTGGTCATGGCGCAGGCATCCACTTTACCGGCGGCGAACGCGTCCATCGAAGGCACGTATTCCAGCCACTCGAATTTCACCGGCACCCCGACCTGTTCGAAGTAGCCCTTCTGAATCGCAATTTCCCAGAGCACCCAGCCGGGCCAGTCCGAATAGGCGATGCGCAGCGGCGCCGCCCCCGCTTCGGTGTTTGTGCTGCCGCCGCCGCCACAGCCGACAAAGCTGAGGCCGAAGGCGAGAAGAAGGAAGGAGAGGAATTTTTTGCTGAACGTGATCATTGGCATGGCTCTTGGTTGAGTAATACGAAAGTTTACATTCGTAATAAGCATGTCCCGTGCCAAGGCGTTCTTTGTTCGCAGTATATTTCCACAAGACGCTTATTTTCAGCGCTTTATGATTCCGGGTACTTTTTCAGTTACCCGGTTTTTGTAACATAAATGTAGGTATTAGGTTCTGCGGGTAACGTAATTGTCATTCAATTCTAAGGCGTGGAACTGGGGAAATCCGATTGGCCAGGAATGATGATGGCCAGTACGGTCATTTCGCCCGAGTAATTCGGCAAACCGTTTGTTTACATCGAATGCCGTGCAAGCGCGCTATGGAACCGGCTGGAAACATCCAATCCTTCACGGGTTATGGCAGACGCTTGCCATAGAATGGCACAGCTTTGCCATAGGTTGGCAAGCTTCTGCCATCCTACGGCTTCATTGGCGGACATCCCGCCGAACAAATTTAGTCCAACTCGACCGTTTCTTGATACTTCGGAACGTAGGTGTCGAAGCCGGTCTTGGACTCGACATATTGCGCGTACTCGAACGCGACTGTCTTGTCGCCGTGGGTGACAAACACTTTCTTCGGCGTGTTCTTGATGCAGGAAATCCACGCGAGCATCTCGTCGCGGTCGGCGTGTCCGGAGAAGCCGTTGATCTTGGAGATCTTGGCGCGGACTTTATACTTCTCGCCGAAAATCCGGATCTCCGGCGCTTTCTCGATGATCACCCGTCCGAGCGTGCCTTCCGCCTGATAGCCGACGAACAAGATGGTCGCTTCCGAACGGCCGATGTTGTTTTTCAAATGGTGTTTCACCCGGCCGCCGGTGCACATGCCCGAACCGGCAATGATGATCGCGGTGCCGCGGATATTGTTGATCGCCTTGGATTGAGCCACCGACCGGCTCATCACCAGTCCGCGGAAATCGAACGGGCGTCGGCCCTCGCGCACCTTGCGCATGGTCTCGGCATCCCAAAGTTGCGAGTTCTCCTTGAACACCTCGGTCACCTTCACCGCCATCGGACTGTCGACAAAGGTCATCACCGGGGGAATGCGTTTTTCGGCTTGGAGATTGCCGAGATGGTAGAGGATATCCTGAGTGCGTTCGACCGCGAAACTCGGGATCACCAAATTGCCGCCGCGCTTGATCGCGTCGTTGATCGCCTCCGCGAACTTGGTCGGGATATCGGCCACGGGTTCGTGGTTGCGGTTGCCGTAGGTCGACTCGGTCAAAATATAGTCGGCTTCCTCGAACGTGGTCGGGTCCTCCAGAATCGGCGCGTTGTTACGGCCAATGTCACCGGAGAATAAAATTTGGCGGCGTTCGCTGCCCTCCTCCACCGTCACCATGATCGAACAGGCGCCGAGAATGTGTCCCGCTTCGAACCAGCAAGCGGTCACGCCGCCGCCGAGGTCGATGCACTGGCCGGCGGGAATCGGCGAGAACAAGCCAGCCGCGGCTTCCGCATCTTTGCTGTCGTAGATTGGTGTGGTGCCGTGCTTCGGGGTGCGTCCGCTTTTGGCCAATCGCTTCACCTTGTACTTCATGTCCTCCATCTGGATCCGGGCCGAATCCTCCATGATGATCTTGGCGATCTGCGCCGAGGCGGGGGTGCTGTGGATGCGTCCGCTGAAGCCCTGCTTCACCAACTTCGGCAGCAGGCCGCAGTGGTCGAGGTGGGCGTGAGTGAGCAGAACGACATCGACGTCGGACGGATCAAAACCAAAGGGGTCCCAGTTGCGGTCTTCGTGCTGGCGTTCCTGGAACATCCCGCAGTCGATCACCATTTTAAGTTTCTTGGTCTCGAGCAGGTAGCACGAACCGGTCACACACTGAGAGGCACCATGGAAGGAGAGTTTCATCTTCATGGCTGGGTTGATGCCAAGCACGCGCCCGATAGGCAAGGGGCTTTCCCCGACCATTCCGAACCATAATAAATCCTCGGGATCAGACGCACGGGACCCATCGTACCGCCGGTTAGATGGGTCAAGGGAGGCGAAGGCCTCCCGTAAGTACAATAATGCTCCCGCCCAAGCCGCGGAATGCCCCAATGTCGTGTTGATGTTCATCGACGATCTCGGCTACGGCGACACCTGCCCCTTCGGCTGCACCGACATCCCCGCCCCGCACCTCGATCGCCTCGCCAAAGAAGGCGTGACCCTGACCCAGTCGTACATCACCAACCCGCCCTGCTGCCCAAGTCGGTGCAGCTTGATGATGGGCATGTACGGCCAACATTTCGGCAAATACGGCATGTCGCGCGGACTGCCGATCCCAGCAGACAAACCGACCTTGGCCGAGTTCATGCGCGACAGCGGCTACGTCACCGGCCACGTCGGCAAATGGGATTTCGGCACCAAGATGCAAGGACCGAGCACCCGCGGGTTCACGGAATTCGCGCACCAGCCACCGAAGGGGAAGTCGAAGTTTTTCTGCGAGGACAAGAACGGGAAAGAAGCCCGGCTGACCGATGTGAACGGCGACCAGATGGTCGCGTTCATCGAACGCCATGCCGGCAATGACAAGAAGCCCTTCTTCATGTACTGGTCGCCCGAAGCGGTTCACTCCTCTCACAAAGACACGCCCGCCCGCCTGTTCGAACGCAGTTCCGCCGAAGGCATCCGCGGCAAACTCGGCGGCGGCATCATCTCAGTCGACGACCAACTCGGCAAATTGCTCGCGGTCCTGGAAAAACACAAGCTGCGCGAAAAGACCCTGATCATTTTTTCCTCCGACAACGGCGCCAACATCGGCGAAGGCGGCACCTCCACGCCCTATCGCGGCGGCAAAGGCAAAGGCACCCAGCAGGTTGGGTAGACACTGATTCCCACCGTCATCTCCTGGCCGGGAACGATCGCCGCCGGCAAGCGCTGCGACGGCCTGAGTTGCACCCTCGACTTCTTCGCCACCATCGCCGCCGCAACCGGCAGCCCCGCGCCCGCCCATCTGGACGGCGTGGACCTCGTTCCGTTTTTGAACGGCAGCAAAACCGGCGACGCCCACGCGTTCATTTTCTGGCTCAACAAGCAACCCGACGACGCGGTCCGCCGCTGGTTGGTCGCGGTTCGTTGGAAAAATTGGCGGCTCTACAAATACAAGGAAGCCGACAAATGGCAGTTGTTCGATCTGGACAAGGACCCGCGCGAAGAAACCGACGTGGCCGCGCAACATCCCGAGGCGGTGGCGACCATGGCCAGGAAACATGCGGCATGGAAAAAGACCCTCGTGCCGCCCGTTGCCATCCCCGAACTGCCCAAGGCCACACCGACCATTCAGACCGGACACGGCTGGGTGATCAGCGATGGCAAACTGCGGCCAACCGTGGTTGAGCCAGGTGCCAAGCGGAGGCCGAACAAAGAGAAGGCCACGCCGAAGAAGTAAGCATAACGCTAGATTGGCCGGTCTTCCGGATCAGAAACTGGCAAAACTGTAGGTCAAAAAGGTAAATTGCCACTGCGCCCATTCGGCTCCCCCATGCCACGATCAGGGTGAAATCTGTCGATATCCCTTCGATCAGGGTGAAATCTGTCGATATCCCTTGGAAAAACCAAAAACTTGACCGATGGTTTGCACGTGAGGAACTTTTTTAAATACCCTGAAAGTGCCGGGCTCCTTCGGTTGGGCGTTCGTTTTGTAGGTGTGATCTATTTTCTCATCGGTCTGGCCGGAGTAACGCTGGGGGGCAAAATAATGTTCTCGGCAGGATTTAGTGTCGGCTCCGCCTTGTTCATGCTGATCGTGATGTTGTTCTTCATAATTCCCCTATTGATCGGGGCAGCTGCCATACGGCGAGTGACACCCCGAACCATTATTAATGTGGCGTTCTTCTCGGGCTTTCTCCTCTTGTCCACAGGGGCTAAGTTTATCGAGCCTCTGGAGAGTCACGGAATATCTGAGTCCCTCAGCCTTGGGGTGCTCTTGCTTGTAACAGTAGTGAGCGGCCGGCTCTTCACCAAGGCGCTCGTCAAATGGCTGTGTTACGCGGAACCCGAAAAGAGACATGTCAACCCGTTCAACAAACGAGCAAAACATGGTTCAGTCCCCGCGGCGCATCCTTCCACAGAAGTGGACCCCATTATTCGACAAATGAGTGACCGAATCTATCATTAATTCTCTTTCGGCGGGTGGTTCATGGTAGAAACCAGAATTCCGAGAATTTCAGAACGGATCAGTTCGGTCTTGAGCATGGCGCATTCCGAACAAGCCAACCTCACATTTTTCAAAAGTGTCGTAGCGACTTATATATCGCGGTCTTCTCCCCGTAAGTGATCCACTTCTAGACTCCTTGGGCTGCGACGTAGTAGACTTAATAGATGTGCTCCAAGTACAGGAAGTATCTTGTGGTGAACAAGCAGTAGGCAATCAACGGGACAAATCCGGCGAGGGCGTGATAGAACAGCCGGAGCCGAAACGGACCTGCAGCCGGATAGCCGCGAAGCGTCCAGCAGTGAAACAGGCACCAACTCGAGGTAATAACGCCGGGGAGGATCGCCAAGATGCCGAGGTATCCGGCCAGAAAGTACATTGGAGCCGACAGGGGCACAATCAGGCCAAGCCCGAGCATCAACACCACCAAACAGCCCGCCAGAAAGGCGAGCCGGGCAATCCAGAAATTGATATCAGAGCTGCGCACCACCCGCCCAAAATGTTCGGCTAAAGTCTCCTCGGATTTTTTCATGAATTGAATCCTATCATAGGTCGCTCAGGTCCCAATCTTCTTTCCATCACCTCTCGCGAAAGCGCCGCAGCGATTTGTCCATCGCTGTCTTCTCCACGTGACACGGCACACAAAGCACGGCGAGATTCTCCGGTTCGTTCGACCCGCCATTCATTAGCGCGCGCGAGTGATCGACTTCTAATCCTTCTTTACGCGCCCGACTCGAACAAATCAGGCAGCGCTGCTTGTCGCGTCGCAGAATCGCCTTGCGTAGTCCTTCGGACACGTTGCGTTCGGCGGTGCCGCCTTGGTACTCGGACGCGCCTAGGTTCGACGCGCGAAAATACTCGTTGAGCCGCGGACCGCGTTCGGTCTCAATCAATGTGGGCGCGGTTCCGCGCACCCGCTTGTTCCAGGTCATCGGCGAACCCGGCATGAAGATCATCAAGCCGATCGCCACCAATAAACAACCCGCGCCAACCCGCCCGAACGAAGCCCAACGGTCGCGTTCGGACACGCCGGGTTCGCGCAGCACGCACATGGCAAGAAAACAGAACATGGCGCCGAGTCCGAGCAGCAAGGCGTTGCGCAAGGGGCCGAGTTCGAAAACGTAGGCGAGCACGCCGAGCAGAAAGATCGCCACCGCCGCCCAGCCGAATCGGCGAGGCATCCTAGTGTAGAACGAACTCGAAACGAAACGCTCAAACCACGTCGACAAGCTTGGGCTAGAATTTTCAGAAACCATTTTTTACAACTGAAGACCTCGGTCCGATATTCTACCGAAAGCCGACTTCGGTCGTCACCAATGCGCTACGTTCGTCGGTGATCGCAAGGAGCCAGGTGTTGGCTTCCTTGGGCAAATTCTCGGCGATGACCTTGCCATCTTCGAACCGGGCAGGAAGCGTTTGCCACTTCCGCTTGGACCGAACGCCCCCGTCGCGGGTGAACTGTAGTTCGGCTTTGGTGATGGGAATCTTCGATGAAACGACGGCGGAAACCGTGCCCTCCAGGGTCACCAACGGGCCGACCACGGGAAGCGGTTCGCCGCGGCCCAATATCGAGTCGACGTAGATCCCGATCTCCGCCGGACGCCATCCGGCCGCATGGCCATGGGGCATGTTCAGCCCGATGCGGAAGGTCGTCGGTCCGCGCACCTGCCGATAGGATTTCGCGTAGCTGTCGAGCACGTAGTGCTTGTCGTGGGTGCCGTTCACCCAGAAGGTCGGGATCGTACATTTGCCGAGATGACTGCCCGGATCGTAGGCCGTCACCCATGCCATCCGACGATCCCCGAGAGCGTCGATGGCCGGTTTCTGTACCGACTCGCCTTCATGGAGAAATCCGCAGCCGTACACCGGCACCGCGCAGCGGAAGCGGTCGTCGAGAGACGCCACGAGACAGGTAGTGTAGCCGCCCCAACTGATCCCGGTGACCGCCGTCTTGTCCGCATCGACTTCAGCAAAGCTCCGCAAAAGAGTATGCGCCCGCATGACGCTGGCGACCGCGTGGTAAGGCCAGTCGTCCTCGATAGTGCCGCCGATCGACCCGAACTTTTCAGCGCGTCCGTGATTCACCCCGCCCCGTTCGAGACGCTGCCGCGGCTTGATCGGGGCCTTCAACTCCCCCTTGGCGTCGACCACTGCCGCCGGGGGACGCGACCCCGAGAGGTCCATGGCGATGGCCGCGTAGCCGCGCTTGGCCCAGAGGTGAACCCACTCGGCAAAAGCCGTCCCGCCGCCACCGTGGATGAGCACGATGCCAGGGTACTTCTGGTCCTCTTCACGCGGCCCGCCCAGAGTCGCCGGAGAAGCGTAGAACGCGAACACCTCCGTTGGCTGCCCCTTGATCGCTTCTCCCTCGTAGAGAATCGACTGGATTTTCGCGCCCCGGTCCTCGATCCGAAACGTCGGCACGTCCGTCTTCAGTCGGTCGATCGGCCAAGAGCCTGGTTCGCCGGCGAAACCGGGCAGGGAAAGAAGCAGGACGGAAAAGAGGAGGAACAGTCTCATGCTTGTTTGTTTCCGACCTGGAGATTTTGGTCAACCCTGATCGAACGGCAAACACTAGTGCAGCGTTAATTTTTTAATTCTGGATCGTTCAAGATCAAAAAACTGGAGGGCGAGGGGATCCCGAGCCGGTACGGTTGAGTACGACCGAGATGGCAGCAGACGTTAGTTCGGGTCATTAAATTCGCTTGGGATCAAGGGGGTTCATAAATAAAAAATCAGAGCACTAGGTGGTGTTGGCAGGTTGATCCCCAGACCAATTTTGATTATCGAATTGATTTTAATGGCTATCAAGTTCTAGCCCAAGAACTCAATGAAAAGTCAATGGAATGCCACAACGAAGACATCCTTTTGACCGAGATCCAGCCTCCTTCTGAACCCTTCCTAGCCGGACATGCCGCAGAAGGAGCGGTCCAGATTAGAGGCGTTCCAGATACCGCTCGCAAGAAGAGGTAATTCCCGCCTCACAGCCTGCCGCAGCAATCCTTTTCAATGAATCAAGGCAGCTCTTCAAGTCGACATTTTCGCCCAGGCTCGCAAAGGCACAATGCCGCAGATCGATGTCTGCCTCGTCGTCCAAGACCAGCGTCTCTAGAGCTTTCGGAACACCAGAGGCTCGGCAGAAATTCCCCAGCGCGATGGCGGCGTGCTGCTGAACCAGTTCTTCATCCGAAAGGGTAAAAAGATGGCAAACAGCCGGAGCAACCAATTTTGCTTGGGGATAACCAGATCAAACGCGCCTTTCAAAACCTCCAAGATTTGTAGCACCACGTCCTCGTCGATGCCGTTGGCCGGATAATTTCGCAGCACGTCTGCAAAGGCGTTTAGAACCGTTCTTTCGGTGACGAACTCTTCGAGATCGTAAGCGGCCTCGACCGCCTGAGTGACGTCCGCTGAGGAAAGGAGTGCAAGGTGTGGTTCGGCTTCCATTCGTTCATAAAAAGGAAGAGTGGATCGAAATAAAATTGTCGAATAAGCGCATTCCGAGGTCGGCCACCCTCCTTCCGATTCGTCGCCAATTGCTAGCCTTTCTTGCGCGCCGGGTAATCCGGACCATCGCGGTCGGGTGGCGCATTCGAACGGCGCAGCATGCGGAGCAAACGGTTGATCCTCGAACGAACGCCGACGCTGTGCACCGGCAAGGAGATGCTGCCGCCGGCGCGGAACCGGTCGAGGTCGTTAACCAGTTCGATCAAGGTTTCGTAGCGTTCGGCGGGATCGCGGTTGAGCGCCTTCAAACAAATCGCGTCGAGCTCCGGCGGAATCCGGTAGATGCTGTTGCACTGGCTCGGCGGCACAATTTGTTTATTTAAAATCTCCTCGCGCAACTCGTGGACATCGGTGCCGTGAAACAAATGTTCGAGGGTGAGAATTTCATGGAGGACCACGCCCATGCTGAAAATATCGCTGGCCTCTTTCACCTCTTCGCTACGCACTTGTTCGGGTGACATATATAGCGGCGTGCCCAACTTGGAACCCTGCTTGGTGAGCGCCATCGACTCCGGCCCGAAGCCATGTCGTCCGTGGTCGGTTTCGTGAAACAACTCCTCCGGATCCGCCAGCACTTTGGCCAAACCCCAGTCGAGCAAGATGACTTCGCCGAAATGGCCGACTTGAATATTGGCCGGCTTGAGATCGCGATGCACCACCCCGCAGGCGTGCGCGTAGCCGGCCGCCATCGCCACCTGGGTGAATACCTCGAGTTGGCGGAACAAAGGAAAGGCCAGGCGCAGAGACGCGTCGCCGTCGCGAATCCCGTCGAGAATCTCGCGGAACGAACGCCCCGCCACCTGCTTCATCGAAAAATATAATTTCTGTCGCTGGTCGCGGCCCACCTCGTAAACCGGCGGCGTGTTCGGGTGCTGAATCTGGGCGGTGATGCGCGCTTCGCGCAGGAAGCGCTTCTGCAATACCGTGTCGTTCTCAATCTCCTGCAAGAGTGTCTTGATGACCACCCGCCGGCCGAGATTACGGTCGAGGGCGGTGCGCAATTCACAGGTGCCGCCCTTGGCCAGCGGTTCGAAATCGACATAGCGCATCCAGCC
>Ga0209828_1002465_pt1 | contig 15324 bp, 12 predicted proteins | sample MaitaG_FD_187429 | JGI IMG/M metagenome (GOLD analysis project Ga0209828, IMG submission 187429) | Marine algal microbial communities from Maine, USA - Maine_Asex2 metaG (SPAdes) (version 2) | ecosystem: Host-associated > Algae > Red algae > Unclassified | place: Maine, USA | collected 2015-01-05 | reverse complement strand
CAGATACCCAAAATAATATCGGCATTATTACCTGCCTCTTCCTGGATAAACATGGTGATCTCATTTACCTCCTGCATTTCTGCCTCCTTGGCACCGTAAGAAACGTTTACCAAAACGTACTTCGCACCACGAATGTCGTTGTCGTTGAGCAGCGGAGAATTCAGGGCTCCCTGAACAGCTTCCAATGCGCGGTTATCACCTGCTACACGGTGTGAACCCATGATGGCAACACCACTGTCTGCCATGACGGTATGAACATCGCGGAAATCCACGTTTACTCGGCCTGGTCGCGTAATAATTTCGGCAATTCCTTTGGCTGCGGTCGCCAAAACATCATCAGCACTTGCAAAGGCTTCTGAGATTTTCGCTGCACGATACATTTCATTCACCTTGTCATTCGAAATAACAACCAAAGTATCTACGTATTCACGCAATTCGTTGATTCCTTCCGAGGCATGGTCTCGTCGACGTGGTCCTTCCATTCGGAAAGGGGTAGTCACGATTCCCACTGTGAGTATTCCCATATCTCGACAGATACGAGCCACCACAGGTGCTCCTCCGGTTCCGGTTCCACCACCCATTCCGGCGGTGATGAAAGCCATTTTCGTGTCCGTTCCAATGGCTTCTTTGATGGCATCCAACGATTCCTCAGTCAGCTTTCGTCCGACTTCAGGATTAGCTCCTGCTCCTTCGCCCGTACCCATTTGAACTTGATCTTCGATTGGGCAACAAGCCAATGCTTGCCTATCCGTATTCAAAACCACATACTCGACACCCTCAATTCCGAGATTATACATGTGAATGACTGCATTACATCCACCACCGCCTACTCCGATAACTTTTATCGGCCGCTCGACAGTTCCTTCTCTTGGCACATTAAACTCCATAGTCATAATTTTACCAGTTTAAATGATCTTATTGTTAGTTAATTATATTATTGTCTGTTGTTTGTTGATTGTCGAATTCCTCCATGACTTCTGCATCACCTTTGAGAAATTCTTTTACGCCGAATACCCAATCACGTAAACGACCTTTTCTTGGTGCAGGCGGCTGCGCATCTTCAGGCTCTGCAATTCCACCGATTTTTTCACGTTGGAATTTATTATTACCCTTCAAGCTCAATCCAACTGCTGTTGAAAATTGCGGCATTCCCAATTCCGAGCGCATTGCTCTGTTGAGAATTTCACTTGGCTGACCAATTCTAGCTGGCAATCCAGTAATGTATTCCGTAAATACATCTAGATTATCCAGCATAGCTCCTCCGCCCGTTAAAACAATTCCGGCTATCAATTTACTTTCGTAACCTGAATTTCTAATTTCATAATAAACGAGTTCCATGATTTCGTCTACTCTAGCCTGAATAATACTGGCTAAATTTTTCACTCCCACTTCTCGGTGGGTTATTCCACGTGGCCCAGGAACTGACACCACATGATTCTCCAAAGAATCGAGTGCCAGAGCAGAACCAAATTTCACTTTCAATTTTTCTGCTTGGTGTTGCAAAACCATACAACCTTCCTTGATGTCATCGGTAATGATGTTACCGCCGAGTGGAATAACAGCTGTATGCCGAATCACTCCATCGTGAAAAATGGCAATATCGGTAGTACCACCACCCATATCGACGAGAGCAACTCCCGCTTCCTTTTCTGTGTCATTCAAAACCGAATCAGCCGATGCAATAGGCTCAAGCATGAGGCCCGCTACATCTAATCCCGCTTTGGTAACACATTTGTATATGTTTTTTGTCGCATTCACCTTGCCAGTAATGATGTGAAAATCGGCTTCCAAACGCAGGCCACACATCCCAACAGGATCCTCAATACCTTCATCGTTGTCCACCATAAAAGTTTGCGGAATCACGTGAATAATTTGCTCACCTTCTGGCAAAACCATGCGGTGTACATTTTCAATTAATGTATCCACATCTTCCTGACTAATTTCCCTTTCAAGAGAATCACGCAGCAAATAGTTTCGATGGCGTTTACTCTTGATGTGTTGTCCGGCAATGCCGACATACACTTTCAAAATTTTGGCGTTCATCATTTCCTCCGCTTGGCGCACCGCTTCTTGAATGCCTTCCACGGTTTTGTTGATGTTGGAGATCACTCCCCTCATCAAACCGGCAGAAGGAGCATGTCCTACCCCAAGAACTTCCATCTTTCCTTCTGGAGTCATACGGCCTGCTACTACGCAAATTTTAGTAGTTCCTATATCCAGGCCTACCACAATGTCTGAGTTCCTCATATGCTTGGCTTGTTTTCTTTACAGACGATTTTATTGTCAAATTCGACATTCACACTTTTGTACCTATCCCATCCAATTCTATTGACGGTATTCTTATAGAACTCTTCGATGCGAGAAAATTTCTCATCCAGTTCAAGCGCATCACCAATTACAATTTCTTGCTGCCCAATCTTAGGTATCAATACAAAGTCTTCTTCTTTATTTCTATAGATCTGCTCGATCAAAGCCGACCAAAATTCATTTTTTGAGATAAAAACTGCTATTTGGTGCAGCGCCTTCAAATCTTCCGAAATCAAATCACCTCGATCTTGGCCATTGTCTTGTAACTGTCCTGAGCAAATAGGAACGCGCGCTGTGAAATAGGCACTTACTGGCATTTTTTGAGCTTTCTCACTGATGTAATAATCTCGCCCATCTGGTAAATAAACCCTAGCCACTGGCTTTCCCTGTGTTACTCGCAACTCCATCGCTCCGTTGCCATTAAAAAATGCCTCAGCGTTTTGGATATAAGGGTGATCTTCCAACTCTTTTTCGAGCGCTGGCAAATCCACATCATTCACTTTCACGCTTGTTTCGTAAACGTTGTAGCAATTCAATACAATATTCTCGACATCCCTTTCCAATAAAAACTGCATTTCATTGCTGTGATCAAAATTGACCAAGATGTCCTTCCATTGTTGTTGACCTTGATGACTGATCGAATTACTAATAGAGACCACAAAGAGAACCCCCAAACCAAACCACAAGAATGGCATCACTCTGCTTTTCCAAAGTGACCATTGGCCTTGTTCTTTCGTGTTCTTTTTCTTCGTCATTCTTTCGTTTTCTCTAATTTTCTATAATTGATTGACAGCATCCTTTTTTGCTATCAATTCAATTCATCCATAAAGAGTTCCTTAACTGGATTAATTAGCTCAGAAATACTACCTGCTCCAACCATTACCAGCACATCTGTCTTTGCTCTTTTTACCTTTTTTAGTCCTTCTAATAAATTCGTTTTATTGTAAATTTTCTCATGCACATTTTCCAAATGGCCGGCAATCATTTCACTGGAAACGCCCGCTATTGGTTCTTCTCTAGCTGGATAAATATCCATCAACAAGACCTCTTCCACCTTACTCAATGATTCCGCAAAATCACTGGCGAAATCTCGTGTTCTACTGTACAAATGCGGTTGAAAAACCACCGTAGTTTTTCTATCTCCAAATAGATCTCTCAGAGAATTAATGAGTGCTTCTATCTCCCGAGGATGGTGCGCATAATCATCAATCATGACAAAATTCTCTTGCTGGATTACATATTCGAATCTTCTTTTGATTCCTTTAAAGCTGCTCATCGCCTGGGCAATTTTCGCATCATCGCAACCCATGATTCTTGCAGCTAAAACGGCCGCTACCGAGTTTTCCACATTGTGCAATCCACCTTGGTTCAATTGCAGTTTCAAAGGCGGATACTTATCCGTGCCATCCATTAATGTATAATGGTAAGTGCCTGCTGAACGACCCGTAATTTCGGCATAAGCACCTACATTTTCGGTCATGGTATATTGATGCCGACAGCAGAACTCTCCATGAGTTGCTCGATTGCGAGAAACGAAATATCCACGCTTCAGAATTAAATGGCCGTTTTTCCGAATTTGACTAGCAAACTGATTGAATGCCTTTTGCAATTCTTCAGTATTTCCATATACCGCCAAATGATCATCATCAATGGCAGTAATGATTGCCAAATCCGCTTCAATTTGATGGAAGGAGCGATCGTATTCATCGGCCTCTAAAACCATAATTTCATCAGTGCCGCCATCATCGGTATTATCAGCAGTATCAGCACTATCAGCATTTCCATTCACCAAATTAGAATTGTAATTAATGGCGATTCCACCAATAAAAGCGGTAGGGTTTTTTCCGCATTCTTGAAGCAGATGCGCAATCATTGCGGTGATGGTTGTTTTACCGTGAGAGCCGGCGACTGCGATGGTTTTCTTTCCACGCGCAAGTGCTCCTAAAATAACTGCACGTTTATAAATGGGAATGCCTTTTTGGCGCGCTTCTTGCCAATAGGTATTAGACTGTGGTACGGCGGGTGTCCAAACAACAAATTGCACATCAGGATTCAGGGGAGATCCATCTTCCTCGTACACGATCTCAGCCCCTTCTGCTTCGAGGGTTCGAGTGAGTTCAGTTGCATTGCGGTCGTATCCCGATACGCTGATTCCCTTTTGCAGGAAATAGCGAGCCAGGGCACTCATACCGATACCACCGATTCCGAGGAAGAAGATCTTCCTGATCCTATTTAAATTCAAAAACATAGCTGGGCGCATGCGTCAATCTTTCAATTGACACTATGGTTATTCAATTTTAGTTTCTATTGTTATTTACTTTTTTGATTGTTGATTTCAGTTTATGATTTCAATTCTCACTCTTCTTTTAATTTCTATCTTCTTCAATCAATGCCAATCCAGCAGCTACAATTTGCTCTGATGCATTGGTCATTTCCATTTGCTTTAAACTTATTCCTAGCTCCTTCCGCACTTGCGGATTTTGCACGAGCTCTCTTAGTTTTTCGGCCAATTTCGTTTTCGCTTCTTTATCGGTGATCATGAAAGCGGCATTCTTCTTCACCAAAGCCATAGCGTTATGTGTTTGGTGATCTTCTGCCACGTTGGGCGAAGGTTGAAGAATGACCGCTTTTCCGATCACCTGTTGTTCAGCGATCGACATGGCTCCTGCCCGCGACAGCAAAATATCTGCAGCGGAATAAGCCATATCCATGCGCTTCACAAAGGGTAGTAACTTGGCACAATTTCCTCCCCGATTCTTGAGTAATTCTTCGGCCCATTCGTGGTAAAGCTTCCCGCTTTGCCACAAAACTTGCAGGCCCATTTCTTCTATTTCGTCGAGACAGTTTGCTACTGCCTCATTGATTCCTCTGGCTCCTAGACTTCCACCGGTTACAAACAAAACCGGCTTACCTTCTTCCAATCCGAAGTAGGAAAGAGCCTCCGCGCGATCAGGTAGCGGATTCGTAATTGCTTGACGAATCGGATTACCCGTTTTGATCATTTTATCCTTGGGGAAAAAGCGATGCATCTCATCGTAGGCCACACAAATTTTATCTACTGATTTACTCAGTATTTTATTCGTAATTCCCGGATAAGAATTTTGCTCTTGGATTAAGGTCTTACAACCTCTCCACGCAGCAGCCTGCACCAGTGGACCACTGGCGAAACCTCCCACTCCGAAAACCAGGTCAGGTTTAAAACTCTTCAATATGCTACGCGATTTCAACAAACTACTGATCACTTTTAGCGGAAATGACAAATTATCAAATGAAAAACTTCTACGAAATCCACTGATCCACAAACCGATTATCTCGTAACCCGCTTCTGGAATTTTCTCCATTTCCATTTTCCCCTTTGCCCCTACGAAAAGTATATCGGCATTGGGATGTTTTTCCTTTATAGCCTCCGCAATGGCAATGGCTGGAAAAATATGTCCACCACTGCCTCCACCGGAGATGATTATTTTGAGTTCCTTTTTCATAGCAGCCATTAAGCAGGAACTAGTTTTTTAGTATTCATTTTCTCATCTTCCTCTTCTGTGGTTCGACTCACACTCAAAATAATACCGAGTGCCAAACAAGTGAACAACATCGAGGTTCCCCCTTTACTAACCAGGGGCAGAGGCAGACCCGTTACCGGTACCAAATTCACCACCACAGCCATGTGAACAAAAGCTTGAATCACGAGACTCAAAGACAGACCAATGGCCAACAAGGCACCAAAACTGTTTCGGCATTTCTTGAAAATGATCAAGGTTCGTTCAAATAGAATGAGGTAGAGCCCAACGAGGAAAAGACCTCCCAAAATTCCGAACTCTTCAATGACTACAGCATAGATGTAATCAGAATAAGCTCCGGGCAAAAAAGCTCGTTGCTGTCCTCTTCCGGGGCCTTGACCAATCCATCCGCCGTTGCAAATGGCGAGCTTCGATTCCGCAACTTGCTGCGGAACTGTATCACTATCAGCAAAAGAAAGCAAGCGATTTTTCCAAGTCAACAATCGACCATGGTCTTCAATCCATGCATCGGGCGTGCTCACCAACATGCCACCAAAAAGAGCGGCGATTAAGAAACCACCTGCGGCCATAGCAAAAATGTATCTCCAAGCCACTCTACCGATCACCATTAAAACAAATGAGGTAAAGAAGAGCACCAAAGCGGTAGACAAATCGGCCCAACCAATCAAGCAGCACACTAGTAATACCGGAGCAACTATTGGTGTTAATGATCGGAAAAAGCTGCTCATCACCAATTGTTTTCTTGCAATTACGCGAGCCAAGTACATAATGAGTATCAACTTCGCCGCATCAGAAGGCTGAAAGGTCAACTCAATGACTGGAATAGAAACCCAACGAGAAGCATCGTTGAGGTTGATTCCAAAAAGCAAGGTAAATGCCAAGAGTGGAACAACGATGGCCAGCAAGATTTGCGAGAAACGCGCGAAATAGCGGTAGTCCATCAAGTGTGTGAGGTACATTACTACAATTCCCAAGGCCAAAAAGATGGTGTGTTTGACAAAGAGAGACGGAGTTCTCAGCAAATCGATTGAGCTGAAAACCACGAATAGGGATGCGAGTGATAAAAACATCACTACGGCCCAAATCGCCTTATCTCCTTTTATTTTATCTAACAGCCAACTCATTTTTATGCGGCATTGTTTTTTTCTGAAAGCCTTTCTACGGCTTCTTTAAATTTTCTTCCTCTGTCTTCGTAATTCTGAAATAAGTCAAAACTGGCACAAGCTGGAGAGAGTAAAACCACATCTCCCGGCTTCGCTAAATCAGCCGCAATTTTCACGGCTTCATACATATCTTTTGTTTCTACACAACTCTTTTTGTCAGCAAAAGCGCTCATCAATTTAGAGTTATCGATTCCCAGGCAAACGATGGCTGAGACTTTTTGCATGACTTCCGCTTCTAACTGCGAATAGTCGTTGCCCTTATCGGTACCGCCAACAATCCATACGATTGGTCGCGTCATTGCTTTGAGCGCGTAATGCACCGAAACAATATTGGTGGCTTTTGAATCATTGATGAACAAGACCTCATTTACCTCCTGCAATTCTTCCATTCGGTGTTGAGGCGCACGGTATTGTTCCAAAGTTGTTTGAACCGCATTTTCATTCGCCCCTAAAAGCAAACAAGAAATACCCGCAGCCATGGCGTTGTAAAAATTGTGCTCCCCTTTTAATTGCATTTGCTCGGTTGCGACCGAAAAATCAAAAGCTTTTCCTCCACCTTCAAAACGAAAGCAAATACAGCCTTTCTCACGATCCAACCAAGCCGCCTTATCAGCCGAGTAATTCAATCCAAAGGCATAATTTTTCGAATTCAATTCTGCTTTTTGAACACGCATGTTCGTCCAAGGATCATCGGAACAATACACAAAGTGATCTTCGGCTTTTTGATTGCGAACGATGTTGAATTTCGCCTCACCGTATTCATTCAATGAATAATTGTAACGATCGAGATGATCGGGTGTAACATTCAACAAAACAGCCACTTGCGGCTTAAAGTCAATAATGTCATCGAGTTGAAAAGAGCTCAACTCTACGACATAATTCTCTGCACCTCCTGCGGCTACTTGACGGGACAAAGCCGTTCCGATGTTTCCTCCTACCATCGCATTCAATTCGGCGGCTTTCATAATTTCTCCGCAGAGATCGGTGGTAGTAGTTTTTCCATTGCTGCCCGTAATGGCAATCATTTTTCCCTCCACATAGCGAGTGGCAAATTCGATTTCAGAAATCAAAGAAATACCAGCCTTTCTAATGAGCCCAATGATCGGCGCTTTTTCAGGAATTCCCGGAGATTTAACAACGAGCTGAGCCTCCATGATTTCATCGAGACTGTGCTGCTTCTCTTCCCATTTAATTCCGGCAGCTTCTAGCTCCGCTTTGTAAGCCGGCAGAATACTTCCATAGTCAGACACGAAGGTATTATAACCCTTTGCCTTTGCCAGCAAAGCAGCTCCTAAACCACTCTCTCGAGCGCCTAATATGACGACCTTCGAACTCATCTAATCTTAAATGTTACCATGGTGATAATTGCCAACATGATTCCGATAATCCAAAAACGGCTGACCACTTTTGATTCGTGGTAACCTTTCTTTTGATAATGGTGATGCAGAGGAGCCATCAGAAAAACCCGACGACCTTCTCCATATTTTCTCTTAGTGTATTTGAACCAAGCCACTTGAATCATTACGGAAAAATTCTCGATAATGAACACCCCACATAAAATGGGCAAGAGGAACTCCGTTCGAAGCATTACTCCCAATCCGGCAATTACGCCGCCCATGGCCAGACTTCCAGTATCGCCTTGAAAGACGGTAGCTGGAAATGAATTGTGCCAGAGGAATCCGATACTCGCCCCGGCGGCCGCAGCAATGAAGACCACCAACTCACTGGCATTCGGCAAATGCATAATATTGAGATAGCGCGCGGTAATGGCGTTACCAGATAAATAGGCTATCAGCAAAAAAGTAATGAAAATAATGGCACAAATACCGGTTGCTAATCCATCCATGCCATCGGTTAAATTGTTACCGTTGGAAAGGAATATGAAAATGGCCATGACGAAAGGCACGAAAAGCAGCCACGCATAGGAACGATAATCTTCCCCGAAGAAATAGGTGATCGGAGAAGCATAATCGAAATAGTAACTTTTGAAAAAGGGCACATTGGTGGTAGCGGCCTTGTACTCCACAATGGTGCGGTCGGTGGTTGGATTCGAACGTCGAATCTCTCCCTGAACCACTTGATTGGGATTGGCAGAAATGTCTTTCCGAACATAAATATCCGAATGGAAAAACATGGCCATGCCCACGATGAAACCAACAAAGACTTGCCCGATCAATTTCGACTTAGCGGCCAATCCACCCTTGTCTTTTTTGTAAATTTTGATGTAATCATCGACAAAGCCCACGAGACCGAGGGAGAGGATGACAAATAAGATCAGCAGCACATAAATGTTGTGGAGCTTCGCCAAAAGCAAAGTAGGAACGAGCACTGCGGTGATGATGATGAGTCCGCCCATGCTAGGGGTTCCGGCTTTCTGCTCCTCCCCATCCAATCCGAGCTTACGAATGACTTCACCAGCTTGCATACGCTGAAGCAGACGGATGAATTTTCCGCCCAAGAGCAAACTGATGATGAGCGAGATCAGCACAGAAATAGCTGCGCGGAAGGTCAGAAACTGAAACAGCCCTGAACCTGCCAGATCAAACTCTGTTTGCAGGTATGTGAACAAGTAGTACAACATAATCCATAGTCATTTGGCACCCCGAGTGTACCCTCTAAAATCAGCTCAACTAAGCTTCTTCAAGACCGAAAGCGCTGGCCAGCACTTCCTTATCATTAAATGGATGACGAACTCCGTTGATCTCCTGGTAGGGCTCATGGCCTTTACCTGCTACAACAATGATGTCACCTTTTCTAGCCAAACGAACAGCCGTCCTGATGGCTTCTCGTCTATTTTCTATTTCCAATACTTTCGATTCTTCGCTCTTCTCCACTCCTGTTTTCATATCAACAAGAATGTCAAATGGGTTCTCGGTTCGAGGGTTGTCGGAGGTAAGAATCACCTGATCGCTAAAGTGACAAGCCACACGCGCCATTTTTGGACGCTTGGTTTTGTCGCGATCTCCTCCACAACCTATTACGGTAATGATTCGCTGCCCTTTATTCCGAATTTTACGCACAGTATCAAGTAGTTTTTCGAGCGCATCGGAGGTGTGGGCATAATCCACAATTCCCGTAATGTTTTGTTCTTCCTGCCGAATGAAATCGAAGCGACCTTCCGCTGATGACAATGTTGTCATTGCTGTTAGCACTTCCATTTTCTCTCTGCCCAACAATCGGGCGGTGGCATAAATCGCCAATAAATTATCAGCGTTGAACGAACCAATTAATCGGCAAAAAACTTGCTCGCCATCTAAGTCGAGCAACATGCCTCCAAAATCATTCTCCAGAACTCTCACGCGGTAATCTGCGGGTTTGCTCTGGGCATATGTTTTTTTAGAAGCTTGGGTATTTTGCAACATAACTGCCCCTCTTTTATCATCGATGTTGCTGAGTGCAAAAGCGCTTTTGGGCAACAGGTCGAAAAAGGATTTTTTGGCTTTTAGATAAGAGTCAAAATCTCCATGATAGTCGAGGTGGTCGTGTGTTAGGTTGGTAAAAACGCCCCCACTGAAGTGGATGTTTCTTACACGATCCTGAACCATTGCGTGACTGCTAACTTCCATAAATGCATAACGACATCCTTCGTCCACCATTTGCCTAAGTAGTTGTTGGGCGCGTAGAGGATTGGGCGTGGTATGTGTTGATGGGAATGTTTGTTCGTTCACTTTGTATCGGATGGTAGAAATCAATCCTACCTTTTCGTTGAGTGATCGAAACAATTCATACAGCAAAGTAACAATCGTTGTTTTTCCATTGGTACCGGTTACTCCGACGAGTTTTAAATCGCGCGAAGGGTGGCGGTAATAAATGGCTGCGAGATCGGCCAAGGCAACTTGCGTATTGGCGATTTTCACCCAACAGATACCATTCGGAGATCGACTTTCGATTTCCTGATAATCATCGGGCAATTTCTCACAGACAACTGCAACAGCTCCATTTTCAAGAGCGTTAGAGATGTAATTATGACCATCCGTCGTTAGACCTCTAACAGCAATAAACAAAGAACCAGATTCAATTTTTCTTGAATCAAATTGGAGCGACTTAATGAGACAATTAGCACTTCCTCGCACTTCCCTTTCATAGCGTAGTTCAGCGAGTAATTCTTTTAATTCCATCATCAGGTCAACTCCAGTTTAATAGGATCTCCCTTTTGGAGAGCCGAGCCTGGTTTCACAGATTGACTTTTTACTTTCCCTTTTCCATAAAAAGAAACGCGCAGTCCTCTGCTTTCCAGTAAATAAACAGCATCCCTCAATCCATAACCTAAAACATTAGGCATTATGGACTCTTTTTCATCATTCTGAAAACTGAGTTTTACACCAGTTTCATCACTTCTCACACGCACAAAGGGATCAGAATTCTGATCTTCGAACCGCTGATCCGTTCCGTAGCTTGGAATACCCAATTCAGTCAAAATCAATTGCACATCCCGATAGTTACCATTTCTTATGGGAGGTGTCATTTCTTTCGATTTCATTTCAGGCTCACGATGCCATTCAGGATAAAGTGCATACGCACCTTTTACAATTTCTTTAAAAACGGGAGCACCTAATTGGGCCCCATATATTTCTCCATTTTCCGGTCTATTTACAACCACGATGCATGCAAAGACAGGATCGTCAGCAGGAAACAGTCCTACGAAACTTGCTTGGTGTTGGTCTTTTTTACCGTTTTTACCTTTCACCAATTGCGCGGTACCTGTTTTTCCAGCCATCAAAAAATGCTTTTCTTTGATGCCCTGCGCGGTTCCACCTTCGACCACTGCTCGCAGTACTTGCTGTAGTTTTTTAGCGAGTGTGGCTTCACAAACCATACCCATAGACTCGGGCTGAGACTCGATCACCAATGCTCCATCTTTGCGTACTTCCTCCACCAAAAAAGGCCTCATGCGTTCGCCGTCATTACCAATGGCTGCATACAATGCCAATATTTGTAATGGAGTAATTTGAGCTTCATAACCAATAGAGAGCCATGGAATAGAAATACCACTCCAACCACCTTCAAAAGGAACTGGGAAATGCGGTGTTTCTTCTCCTTTAATTGGTATTCCAGTTTTATCCATCAAACCCATTTTTCGAAAGTTCTGTAGCAACTGTTCTGGGCTGTCGTAGTAATAATCATTAGCCATTTTCGAAATTCCGACATTCGAGGAAATTTCCATGATGCGTTTCACGGTAAGCACATCATGCCCATCGAAATGATCGTCGTTCATCCAAGAATTGAAAAACTTCTTCCTCCCCTTTTCGATGGATATGGTTTTATTCAAGCTGACATACTGATCTTGTAGCAATGAAATGAGTGTAGCGAGCTTAAAGGTTGAACCTGGGTACGTTCGTTCTTGAATGGCGTAATTAAAGAGTTCTTGATAATCTCCTTCCTCGGTTCGTTCCAAATTGGCCATGGCTCGAATGGCTCCTGTTTTCACTTCCATCACAACGGCGCATCCGTGGTGCGCTCGACTTCGGCTGAGTGATTCTTCCAAGGCGGTACTTGCGTAATCCTGCAGGCGCGTATCGATGGTGCTGTACACTTCCATGCCCACCCGCTCACCTTGCTGGAGGTAAGCCACTGGCAACCAGCCTTGTGTACCCATTTGTCGAAGGCGGCAGATACTTTGCGTACCCCGTAGATATTCATCGTAAGCTCCTTCGAGTCCTACTTTTCTATTGTTGCGAACGTAACCCACCGTACGACTTCCCATTCCTTCGAAGGGTCGTACTCGGTGCTCGAATGACTCGGCGATAAATCCACCTTTCAAACGACCACGTTCAAAAATGGGCCAAGTCTTCATGTCTTCTAATTGTAGATAGTCGATCTTTTTAGCAATCGGCATATAGCGCTTATTTCCAGCACGACCGTCCTTAAATTTTCGCCAGATTTCCGCTTCGGAAGCATCGTTCAGCAATGCTGCCAATTTTCGAGCGAGCAATGGGCCTTTTTCATTAAATTCTGCATCCGACAAGGCTTCCACATTCGGATCCCAATAGACATCAAAAAAGGAAAAGCTACTAGCCAATACATTTTTGTCAGATGAAAAGATGGTTCCACGAGCAGCTTCTAGGGTGTCAATTCTAAATCGCGTTTCTAATTTCGTTTGACTGACCACACTATCCTCCTGTTGAATTCTCCAAATAGAAAAGACAATCAGCCCTGCTACAATGAGCAAGACCACCCTCAGGACCTTGAGCCGCTGATAGATGCTACCTTTTATATTTTTAGTTTTCCCTTTCATCAGGAACTTTGAAAATCTTATCGTCAATTAAATCCAGACCCATGGGACTTACTGCCTCACGAACACTGGCCACTCTACTCTTTTTCAGAAATTCACTTTCCAGCGCTTGGTACTCCCAACGCAACTTTTGCAATTCCTTTTTCTCGCCTTCTATCAGGCGAAAATTGGTGTAAGACATATGCGCGTTAAAAATGTAGAACAGCACTAAAAGTGAAAGGAAAACAATGTAGTTCAGGTTATCTCTCAATAATTGGTTTTCAGAAAATCCATCCATCCACTCACTAAGAGCAGAAGGCTTTTTCTTTTTCTTATTTCCAATTCTTATCCTCATCTATCATCTCACATCTAAACGCTCAAAACTAATTCGCCTTCCTTTCACCAATTCTTAGTCGTGCGCTTCTACTCCTAGGATTTCTGCGCACTTCTGTATCACTCGGTTTTATCGCTTTTGTTACTACTCTTTTGAATGGAACTTCAGATCTACCGAATAAATCGGTTTCTACATTTCCATCAAAGGTTCCGGAGCGAATGAAATTTTTGACCAATCGATCTTCCAAAGAATGGTAGCTCAATACGGTCAGTCTCCCTCCGGGATGCAATAAATCAACACTTTGTTCTAACACTTCTTTCAATGCATCTAATTCGCCATTGACTTCAATCCGGATAGATTGAGACAACTGGGCCAATTCACGATTGCGATTTCTGCCATTCAGCACAGGATCCACCGCAGCGATAAGATCACCTACCAAACGTAGCGGCTTATCTTTTCGAAAATCGACGACTTGACGCGCCAATTTTCTTGAGCCGCGAAGCTCTCCATACTGAAAGAATAAGTCAGCTAATTTTTCCTCAGGGTAGGAATTAAGGATGATTTCGGCTGTTAGTTCGGCCTTCTTGCTCATCCTCATGTCGAGAGGTCCCTCCAAATTTCTCATGGAGATACCATAGCTGGGTTCTTCTAACTGATGGGAACTAATTCCCAGGTCAGCAGTGATGCCATGGATCTTTTCGATACCATGCATCTTCAGAAATCGGGAAAGAAATCTGAAATTCGCATTAATAAAAGTGACACGTTCGTCAGCTAATTGGTTGCCCCCAGCTTCGGCATCCTGATCAAAGCTAAATAAACGAGCTTCATCTTCCAGATGAAGTAATATCTCCCGTGAATGACCGAACGACCCAGCAGTAAGATCGGCGTAAACTCCACGTTTGTCGGTAATCAAATAACCGACGGTTTCTTTCAATAAGACGGGGACGTGATATTCATCCATTAGAGTAACTACTTGTTCAAGCCAATTAAAAAATCTACTTCGACTCTCTTGAACGTTCGCCTCCTCTATCCATCAGAGTATCAAAATCACTGTCCAAACTATGAACATCGGTTGTTGGAACTGCGCTTTCATAACGCGCTTTATCCCACAACTCGAGACGATTGTCAACCCCAGCAAGAATAACATCCTTTTCCAAACCTGCACTTTCCAGCAAGTCCTTACGAAGCGTAAGGCGATTACTGTTGTCAGGTCTGATTTCTTCTGCAGCCGCCAAATAGTTTCTCAAAGCATTTTGCTTTGTTGCATCGTTGGCTCTCAGAGTTTTCAAAAGAGGCTTCAAATGCTTGGACCAAGACTTGGCGGTATACAAAAACAAACAGTGTTTGTGAAAGCCTCTATGCAGAATGAAAACGACCTCATTCTCCTCTAGCCTGATCTTGTCGATGTATTTCTTCGAGATCAGAACTCTACCTTTTGAATCAATTTTCGTTTGCGAGTTTCCAACGAACATAAGAGCTTATTGCTTACTAATGTAAAGATATAACAAGTAATGACTAAAACTGATACTTATCGACACCAAGCCCCTTTTTTTCCCACCATATGGGCTAAAAAAAGGTCTTCTTAGCAAAAGAAGACACAGGGCATCAAGGAGGAATTACTTCTCTGCAGGATGTTTCTACCAGATAAATTAAACAAAGAACCCACTTGGTTAGGCAGACGGTAAAAGATGTTTGAGTCGCTGCTTCCACTTACAAGATAGCTGCTTTTTCATCACAACTGCAAAAGCATTTACTTGATAAAATTTGAGATTTGAAAATAAATTAAAATTA
>Ga0209828_1002464_pt1 | contig 15332 bp, 12 predicted proteins | sample MaitaG_FD_187429 | JGI IMG/M metagenome (GOLD analysis project Ga0209828, IMG submission 187429) | Marine algal microbial communities from Maine, USA - Maine_Asex2 metaG (SPAdes) (version 2) | ecosystem: Host-associated > Algae > Red algae > Unclassified | place: Maine, USA | collected 2015-01-05 | reverse complement strand
ACCGACCTCCATCGGGGAACAAAATATAATCAATAACAAAAGGCTAACGCCCTTTGCGTTCACCGATGGAGATCACCTCGATTGGGAATCTAGATCTCCGATCGGGCCGGAGATGACGATACCTTTGTAGTGGCCGGAGATGACGATACCTTTGTAGTGGCCGGAGATGACGATACCTTTGTAGTGGCCGGAGATGACGATACCTTTGTAGTGGCCGGAGATGACGGTGCTGTTGTATCGAGATGGTATTGACTCGAAAAACTTTTTTATAAAAAAGCTAAAGTATATTTTCGGCTTACCGATGGAATAACCTCCCCCGATACTGCGAGGGTCGGTCCTTTCTATAAGGCCCGGCTCTTGTGGGGGTGGCTGAGCAATATTTAAAGATGCGAATACCAGTCGTAGCCTCGTTCTTCCCAGTAGTCGTCACCTTTAACGTTTGAGAATTCTATTTTCCCAATCCGTTTAATTTGTTTGATCCCATATTTTAATGGCGTTGTTAGCCGAAGGGGGGCGCCTCTAAGCTGATCGAGTGGTTGGCCTTGCACCTCATATGTCAGCATAGTTTGTGGGTGCATCATAGTTTCGATATCGATACTCACATAATAAAAATCTCTTTCTATATCATTTGTTGATTCATTATTTATTTCGAAGGTGCTCAAATTAACAAAGTTTGGCATGTCTCCGATTTGATCAGCATACTTTTCTGCTAGTTCTGAGAATTTAGTACCACCCCAAGTAACAATATGGCTCCAGCCTTCTACACATTTATGTTCTATAGTAATTTCTTGTTTCGGAAGCTCATAAATGTCTGACATCTTTTCGGTTCCTAATAACGAACCATCTGGACCGTATATTTGCATTTCCCAAATGTCCAGATCAAGTTCAGTTCTAACTCCAATTCTGCCGTTTACTCGGATCATTGAAGATTCAGATCTTTTATAAGTCGGAGCCAACTTGTCTGTTCGGTGGAACCTGCGCCAGATTTGTTCGTTTAGCTTGTGGCCTTGTCTGAGCACACTTGGGATTCGGTCATCTGTTCCATTTGAATTACCTAAAGATCTAAGCGTGAATAATCCTATGAGCGTTGCTCCAGATCCAAGAATCAAATTGCGTCTAGTTTTAGCTTTTAGTTGGATTGGATCTATTGAGTCAGCTTCTGAAGTTGAAATTGTTGGAACAATATTTTTTTTATTATAGCCAGTTACCATGCCAATGAAGTTTGACCAGCCAGCCCGGGCGACTTGAGCGATGTGAGTAAAGAAGAACAGAACCAAGATGATGGTGATTGAAAAATGGATTAGCTTTGCAGTTTCATATCCGCCGAACAGATTAGTTAGTCTGCTTAGTTGTGTTGGTTTATAGATTGCAAAACCGGTTAAAACTTCTATCACAACTAAAAACAATATTGATGAGTATGCAATTTGTTGAGCTGCGTTATATTTCTTTACTTCAGGTAATGGTTTTTTTGAAAGTTTTAAATCATGCAGGATTACTCTTAGCGAGTTTTTTAAAGCCCCACGACTTGGGATAATTTCTCGCCAATGGCCAGACTTAGCTGTATAGAAAATAAAAGATGCACCGTTGAGAATAAGTAACCAACCAAATGTGAAGTGATAGGCCATGCCTCTTGCTAGACGTCTCTCAAGATTTAGTGTTTCATTAAACCAGAGAGGGAATAGTTCAAAATCAAAATCTGCAATTCCGGGGTTGTATTCACCTTGGCGGTCAGCCCAGTAGATCCTGAGTCCGCTCCATATCATTATTGCAATTAGGGGAAAGTTGATCCAGTGCATCCAGCGAACGGCTTTTGTGTGCTGTACAGGGACCTGAGTACCTTGTTTAACTGTGTCAGCTATATCTTCTGTCTCTTCAACTTGCATATTTAAAAATACTATAGAGGACTTACGCACTACAGACTGTCATTCCCAACTTGGGTGATCTCTACTAGATAAGATTCCCTATTTTTTGGGAATAACAGTCAATTATTTTTTCTTGATAAGGAAGCGGAATTATTAAAAAGTTTTATTGGTGGCCTAAACATGAAGTAGTGTGTGTCTAGTTCTATTTTAAAAGGTTTGTCATGAAATCAAGTAGGGGATTGTCGGCTGTTGTTTTGGCGGTTGGTCCGGAAAAATCGATGCGTTCTGAGAGGCCTAAGCCTCTACACATGTTGTGTGGTCGTCCAATGGGCTCGTATGTCTTAGAGGCTTTAAGTCAAACGCAGATAGGTCAATGTGTGGTTGTTGCAAATTCTGAAGCCATAAGAATTGGTAAACGTTTAAAAGAAGAGCCGCTTGGGTTTTCGTTAAGAGTTGTTGAACAAACAAGTTTTACGAATCATGGCGATGCACTTGTTCTTGGAGTGAATGATTTAGATGAGCTTCATGAAGAAGAAGATGTTGTAGTTCTAAGTGCGGATCTTCCACTTCTAAATCCAGAAACAATCAAGAACCTTTTAGAGCAGCACTATTCTACTGATGCAGCTTGTACTTTATTGACTTCATTTTGTTCTGATATTTCTGAATTAGAATCATTGGCTCATGTAAATGTTGTTGTTCGTGATAAGAATCAGAAAATTTCCGAGTTAGTTGATCAAGCTACTGCAGAGTCTTTGGGTTTTCTTTCTGAAGGGCCATTTGAAGTTTCATTTGGTATTTATTGTTTAAAGCGAGATTATATTTCTGCGTCTATTCGCAGGATAGATACAGCGGCTGGTCAAACACAAATTCGTGACATTGTTAAAGTACTTGCTGAGTCAGGGCATCTTTGTGCCTCTGTAGAAATAGGCGATGGTTCGGTCTTAACCCCTGTAGACGATCGTGTTCAGCTGGCTGTGAGTGAAGCAAAACTTAGGAGTAGAATAAATAATTATTGGTTAAATGCGGGAGTGACAATGGTTGATCCTGAACGTACTTATATTGACAGCACCGTGGTTTTAGGTAAGGATGTCACATTATTTCCTGGAACTTTTCTAAAAGGCAAAACGAATATTGGTAATGGCTGCAGGATAGGCCCTGACGCTAAACTAGATTCTTGTACTCTGGGCCAAAACACTCAAGTAGAATTTTCTGTTATTGAAGGCTCGATGATTGGATCAGATTGTCGTGTTGGCCCTTATTCTGTTCTTAAAGCAGGCTCAGAGCTAGCTGATGGAACCTTTACTGGACCCTTTTTCGGTCAAGACCAATAGTCAACAAAATTGTTTGTGATGATAGAAGTGTTTACTGCTACGCTTGTAAGCGAACTATTCTCTAGAGCTTGGTAGGACATGAAAGTCGTTACAACTAAAAAGTTGCATTTATTCGCTGGTAGACAAAGCGAAGAATTGACTAAAAAGATAAGCACCAATTTAGGTGTTTCTATTACTGAATCAAATGTTAGCCAGTTTCTGAGTGGTGAAACCCACTGCCAGTTTGGTGAGTCAGTTCGTGGTTCTGATGTGTTTATTGTTCAAACTCATGGGGCTCTTGATGGTCGAAGTGTAAATGATGCTGTTATGGAGCATTTAATAATGGTTGATGCTGCAAGAAGAGCTTCTGCTAAACGCATAACTGCGGTAATGCCGTTTTATGGTTATTGCCGTCAAGATAGAAAATCTGAAGGCCGTGAACCAATTACTGCAAAGCTTATTGCAGACATGTTTAAAGCAGCTGGAGCTACAAGGCTTGTGTCAGTTGATTTGCACACAGGCCAAATTCAAGGTTTCTTTAACGGCCCTGTAGATCACTTAACAGCAATGCCTGTGCTTCTTGAGAGATTAAAAGAGTACAAAGATGATTTAGTTGTTGTGTCTCCGGATGCTGGTCGTGTAAAAGTTGCAGAACGGTATTCTCAGATCCTTGATGCAGATTTAGCAATTGTTCACAAACGTAGGGTTAAAGGCAAGAAAAATGCTGCTGAAGCTAAAAGTATCGTAGGTTCTGTCAAAGGTCGACGCTGTGTCCTGATTGATGACATGATCGACACCGCTGGAACAATTTGTCAGGGTGCAACTTTGTTAAAAGAAAAAGGTGCATCTTCGGTAATTGGTGCTGCTACTCATGGTGTTTTCTCTGGCCCTGCAGTTGATAGGTTAAAAAATTCTGATTTTGAGAAAGTTATAGTAACTGATACTTGTCCGATTCCTTCCGAAAAGCAGTTTGATAAATTAGAAATATTGTCTGTAGCCGACATTATTGCTGATGCAATTATAGCTGTTTTTGAAGATACTTCGGTTAGTCATATTTTTGATGGTTTGAATCAAAGCTAAAATTCATAAAAGCTAGGTTGAATAAATCTCTTAGCATTGCGCATTGAGTGAACTTTTTGGGTATGCTAAATAGCTGGATTTGTTCAGAGAGTTGATCATTTCAAAGAGGATTTAAAACAATGGCTCAGATTACTGTAAAAGCTACTATAAATAGAAAATTAGGCTCAGCGGCATCACGTCGTTTGAGGGCTCAAGGACAATTGCCAGGCGTAGTATACGGCCTAGACAACGATCCTGTAGCAGTGTCTGTTGGTTACGATGAACTTAAAAATGCCCTTAAAGGCGATATGAACGCTCTTATGACTTTAGATTTTGATGGTAATAGCGAGACTGTAATGGTTAAGCAAGTCCAGAGAGATGCTATTAAAAGAGTAGTGACTCATGCTGATTTTATCCGAATTGACCCTACTAAACCAGTTCAGGTACGTGTACCACTGCATCTAGTCGGAGACGATTCTGGGGTTACAAGTGAAGGTGGAATAATCGAGCAGAATCTATTCATCTTAGATATTGAAGCTCTACCTGCTTCTATCCCAACACATATTGATGTTGATATTTCTGCTATGACTCTTGAACATTCCTTAAGCGTCGGAGACCTTCAATTGCCCGAAGGTGTAACTGCTGCGTTGGCTGAAGAAATATCTGTTGCTGCTCCAATTATCCCTAGAGCAATTGAAGAGCCTGTTGCTGCTGAAGATGAAGAAGGCGTTGAAGGTGAAGAGGGTGTTGAAGGCGAAGATGGTGCTGAAGGCGCTGATGGTGCTGATGGTGACGCTGCTAAAGCTGATGGCGAAGAAAAGTCTGATAAGTAATTTTAGATGACTAGGTTGTCTGCTATCTTTGGCAAGAAAGTAAAAGGTAATCCTGCTTCTTGGTTAGTTGTTGGCTTAGGTAATCCTGGTGAACAATATAAAGATACAAGACATAACCTTGGGGCCCGTGTCATTGAATCTATAGTTGCTAGAGCCGGAACTCGGCTGAAGAAGTCAAAATATAATGCTTTAATTTCTGGTGTCAACCTTGATGGGCAGAAGATTGTTTTTGCTTTCCCTACAACTTTCATGAATGAATCTGGGCTTGCTGTTAGAAAATTAGTTGATACCTTTGGAGTTGTCGAGCCAGCTAATGTCATCATCATCCATGACGAACTCGATTTAGCGGTTGGTGTAGTAAAAGTTAAGCTTGGTGGAGGGCTAGCTGGTCATAATGGCTTAAAATCTGTAAAACAGTATCTATCTACCAGCGATTTTGTTCGAGTTAGAGTAGGCATTGATAGACCCACCGGATCGAGGTCGGTTTCAGATTACGTTTTATCAAAACCAGCCAAATCAGAGTTAGAGCAAAATTCTCTCGCAATCGATAAAGCAGCTGATGCAGTGGAAATGATAATTCGCTCTGGTGTAGATAAGACAATGGCGTTAGTTAATGCAAACTAAGGTCGCTAGCGAATATAGAGTTTACAAATGGCATATTCAGCTTTAGTCAAAAAAATATCCGAAGATCCTGCAATCACTAAAGTTGTAGGTAGATCTGTTTCAGCTTTGGCTGTTGCAGAGCAGGGTAGAGCTGCAGCTATTGCTGGAATTGCTGCAGGTTCTGAGCGTAAACCAATTTTAGTAGCAGTGCCGACTACTGCTGAGGCTGATCGATTGGTTAATGACCTATCAGTCTTGTTAGGCCCTAATGAAGTTATAGGGTTTCCTGCATGGGAAACTTTACCTTTTGAACGAGTAAGCCCTTCAGTCAAAACAATGGGTTTAAGATGTGAAACTTTGCATCGGCTAAGCTCTGAATCAGATGTTCCAACTGTCGTAGTTGCTTCTATTAAATCTTTATTGCAGAAACTTATCGTTACTTCAGTAAGCCCTATTCAAATAGAACAAGGTAATATTTATGATTTAGGAACTCTAGTTGAGTCATTAGTTACGATGGGGTATCGTCGTGAACCTCAGGTTGAACACCGGGGCGAAATTTCTGTTCGTGGCTCTATTCTTGATATTTTCCCTTCAACTCACAATAGGCCTATCAGACTTGACCTCTGGGGTGACCAGCTAGACCGGCTTTGTGAATTTAGTGTTAATAGTCAACGTTCACAGACAGACCTGAGTTCTATCAACATATTTCCTTGTCGTGAAGTTATTCTCAATGAAGCGCAGAAAGAAACAGCTAGTTCTCTTTCAGCATCAGAGCCTTGGGGTAAAGAACATTGGCAACGTTTAAGCGAGGGTGAGCTTTTTGATGGGATGGAATCATGGTTGCCTTGGTTTGTTCCTCAAGGTCATTTATTAACAAGTCTTATCTCTTCTGATGGCCTGGTTTGTTTGGTTGAGCCAACTCGTTTAAAAGCCAGGAGTAGCGAAGTTCTTGCAGAAGAAGCAGACCTAGGTTCTAGTTTGGCAAGAACTTGGATGCAAGAAGATGCAACAAAAGATTTCCCAAAACTTCACACAGAATTTAATAATCTATTAAAGCCCACTGAAGCCCATGTTGTCTCAATTTCAAATGTGGCGGCTGATCCATCTGTTGCTGTTTTGAACTGCCGAGCTTGGGGCACTCCAGGTGAACAGATTCAGGCGAACTTGGTTGATATTTCTCAGAACGGTTCCACTTTAATTGTCTCAGCTGAAGGGGCTGGCTCTGCAACAAAAATTAAGGACACACTCACTTCTTGGGGCATCAATCTCATCGATGCTGAGAATACTGAAAGTATTGAGTTAGGTCAAAACAACTTGATTGTTTCTCACGTAGAACGGGGTTTCATTTTTTCTGAGTCCGGAGTTGCGTTATTAACAGAATTTGATCTAAGTGGTAGGAGAAGGTCACACCGCAGAGCCAAAGTTAAAAGGAATAGTACCAAAGGCCACTTTGACGATCTGAAAAAAGGTGATTATGTTGTTCATCATCAGCATGGTGTTGGAAAATATTGTGGCATGGTGACTAGAGCTATTGGCGGTATGGAGCGTGACTACTTATTGTTAGCTTACAAAGGTGACGATAAGTTGTATCTTCCATCTGATCAGATAGATCTTATTCGACGTTTTTCAACTGGAGATCAACCGAAATTACATCGTCTCGGTGGCTCAGATTTTGCTAAAGCAAAAGCTAAAGTTCGGTCAGCGGTTGAAGAAATTGCTCAAGAGCTTGTGGTCCTTTATCAAAAAAGGATTACTACAAAAGGGTTTGTCTTTAGTCCTGATTCGCCGTGGCAATCTGAGATTGAAGATGCTTTTGAGTTTGATCTAACTCCGGACCAGGCTAGTGCGGTGATAGATATTAAATCTGATATGGAATCTGATGTTCCAATGGATCGACTTGTTGTCGGCGATGTAGGTTTTGGTAAAACTGAGGTTGCGTTACGTGCAGCTTTTAAAGCAACTCAAGATGCTAAACAAGTTGCTATTTTGGTTCCAACAACTTTGTTGGCACAGCAACATTACCAAACGTTTTCTGATCGTTTTGCTCCATATCCTTTGAGGGTTGAAGTACTTAGTAGATTTTTGACTGCAGCACAGGCAAAAGTCGTTGTAGATGGTTTAGAGAGTGGAGATGTTGATGTTGTAATTGGGACTCACAGACTTTTATCTAAGGACATTAAGTTTAAAGATCTTGGCTTGTTGGTTGTTGATGAAGAACAACGTTTCGGAGTGACTCATAAAGAACGTATCAAAGAGCTAAAAGCTGAAGTAGATATTTTAACTCTTTCTGCGACCCCAATTCCCCGAACCTTAGAGATGAGCCTTACCGGCATCCGTGACTTGTCTTTGCTGAATACTCCTCCAGCTGATCGCCAGCCAATCCTGACATACGTTGGTGAGTATGATGAGAAACCTGTGGCAGAGGCAATAAGGCGGGAACTGCTTCGTGAAGGCCAAGTTTTTTATGTTCATAATCGTGTTAGAAGTATCGAAAAAGTTGCTCAAGAATTAAGAAACTTAGTACCTGAAGCTAGGGTAGCGGTGGCGCATGGCCAGATGGATGAAGCAACCTTAGAAAAGGTTGTTGTTGATTTTTGGGAACACGAATTCGACGTTTTAGTATGTACCACAATTATTGAATCTGGTATAGATATGCCATCTGTTAATACATTAGTTATCGACCGTTCAGAGCTTCTAGGCTTGGGTCAATTGCACCAACTTCGAGGCCGTGTAGGGCGCTCAGGACAAAGAGCCTATGCCTATTTGTTCACTCGTGAAGATTCGGTTCTGACCCAAGAAGCATATGAGAGGCTCAGAACTATAGGCGAATCAACTGAACTAGGGTCTGGTTTTAAAATCGCTATGAGAGACTTAGAAATTCGTGGCGCCGGTAATTTATTAGGTAGTGGTCAATCGGGTCACATTGCTTCTGTAGGTTATGACCTTTATTGCCAGATGGTCACCGATGCTGTTTCTGTATTGAAAGGTGAAGCACCTGAAAACATTGCAGAAATTAAGGTGGATATACCAGTTGATGCACATATCCCTGAAGCCTATATTTCTGGTGAAGCTCAAAGAATTGAAGCTTATAGGTCTTTGGCTGATGTGGCAGAGTATCCGGAGATAGAAGAGATTGAGAAGTCTTGGATTGATAGATTTGGATCTTTGCCTAATGAGGCAAAAGATTTACTCAAGATTACACATATTAAATCGCTCTGCAGAAAACTTGATATTGAAGAGCTTGTTGTTTCAAAAGGCCCCGGGTTCGGTGGCCCAGAATTTATTATAAAACTGGGCCCTCTTGATCTTAAAGTTAGTAAACAGATTCGATTAGACAGACTTTATCGAGGAAATTCTAGTTTTAATAAACCTTATTCAAAAGTTGGTAGTCAGTTTAAAATTGGAATCAAGAACAAAAATATCTTAGACGAGATTCTAAAGTTCTTTGAGTCTATGTTTGAAGATGAAAATTAAGAATTGTTTGATGTAGGAAGTCCTACGCTTTCATATACAAATGCTCTTCGGCCTAACGCAATTGTTATTCCAGATTCCATCTCAAATTCTTCCCCAAATTTTAGTTGGATCCATGAGTCATTTGTCTTATCCCAAACAAAAGTGCCGTTTGTGGAACCCTGATCTGTTATCTTAACGGTCCAATCATCTAACTCAACTAGTGCATGATTTCTTGAGATAGTTTCGTTGTTATCGTGCAAAATTAGTTGTTCTATATCTTCTGTTTTGTCAGGGTTTCTTCCAATTATGTAAGATCTATCGAGGCCAAATGTTGCTCCGTCATCAAAAACAATAAAACCTAAAGTAGGTCTTTGGCCTGTGACGGGTTCTTTGGAAAGATGTTCTAAAGAGACCCCGCAGATCATACAGAATGTTGCATCAGGATTATTAAAATGATTTCTAGTGCAGAGTATCCCTGCGACGGTGTTTTCATCATCGGTTTTTGGTTCTGTCTGGCCAACAATAGGTAGCGGACTGAGTTTATTCGGGCTCAGTTCAGAGATAAGAATAGAATCAGATTCAAAATCTACATGATCATTGTTTGAAAGTGTTGTGCTTTCAAGATTTATTTCAGCTAAAGAATTTTCCATGGAGTTGTTCAGTAGATTTCCAACAGTGCTTAGATTTTCAGCTTGAATTTTTGTTGGCTGAACTGTAATCTCTGTTCGGGTTAGCGAAAGCCCAGCACCTGGGGCAATCCCTAATCTTAGATCATAAGGCGAGACTGGAGTACTTGCCTTCTCGTTGTCTTGTCTTATGACGATTCTATCTGGGATATCTGAAATAGTCATCTTAATGAGAGAGGTCGAACCTTGTAAGAATGGTTTTGAATCAACCAAAATCATCATGGGACCATATGCCATAGCTGTTAGCAAACCAGAGTCGTTTACTATTGCTGCGAACGCTTTTAGATTTTTGAGCAAAGGTTCTATTATTAGTTCTATCGATTCAATGCTCGGTGCAGGCCCCAATCGTTTAAAAAAATCATCTATGAAAGGTGTATTATCATCTGTGCTTGGTGTAACGATGCTGACTCCTGGCCATCTTGCTACGGCTCCTGGACCTCTATGAATTGCACCTTTGAAGGTATCGATATTGCTCATTAAGTTACCTGATTTTCTGCTTCAGATTCTGCTTGATTTACTAATTCAATAGCTGTTTGATGTCTGTTCTCGGGGTCAATTGATAACGCCTTTTCAATTATTGCTCTTTCACCGTTTCTGAGGGCGTCTGACATCACGGGTTGATTGTTTAGGATATATCTAACTGAAGAAAGAAGTGAATCATGAGGCAGATCAGGAAATATTGAGTGTCCAGTTAAAGCTTGGTGCAGGGCTACTCCAAGGGCCCAGATATCGCTAGCTCTACTCGGGGCTTCACCTTGGATTCTTTCAGGTGACTGATATTCAATTGGTGTTGAGTCAGATGTTCCTGCCAAAGTTTGGCCTGGGCTAATAACTGAGAGAATTCCTAGATCTGAAAGTTTAGCTGGTTTGTCTAATTTGATATTCCGGGCTTGGATATCGCAATGGACTATCCCGTTCTCGTGCAAAGAATGAACTGCTTTACCTGCTGCGGCGATAATCTCCAAGACTTCGATTCTTGAGATTTCACGATCAGGATGTTCAAGCGACCCATCTGGGAAGTAGTCGCTGGCAATATATAGGAGGCCTTCATTCCGCCCTACTTCGTAGACTTTTGACAAATAGTTCGAACCTGATATGTTACCGGATGCAAGGTGATTACAAACATGAGAGAAAATTGTGTTGTCTAGATTTTTGTTGTGTGTAGTTAGGGTTACAAACTCTGTCCCTGCATTTAGTCTTTTCGGCGCAGCGGCTTGGAATCTTTGGTGATAGCCATCCATTTCTAAAGACTTAATGATTTTATAGTCTGCGATTTGCTCCATATTTCCTGATTTCTTACAAACTTGGATTTTCTAATTATACTCCTGTTCTAAATCTTGGGGCAGTTTGGCGATGAATTTTGTTGTGGCTCGCTCTTGTTTAGGTTTGAGTCTAGGAGTATCCTCTGGGTAGGATTATCAGGCATGTATCATGTATCAGGATGAAAGAGGTGAGCAATGAGTATCTTTAGTTTTCTTAAAGAATCAAAAAAACGTAAAGTGAAGTCTACTCATTCTAGTGCTAATTCTTTTAGACCACCTCGGTCACCGTTAGATGATGATCCTGAAGATCCTGAAGTTTTGTTTAATATGCTTAAAAGAACTTTTGAAATTAATTTAGTTGAAGATATTGACTTATCTCAAGATTCAGAAAAGTCACTTCTCCACACAGTTCGTGAAGGTGAAACTTTAAAAACTATTGCTTTTCAATATTTCGGGGATGAGCAAGAGTATTCAAATATTTTGGTTTCTAATAGTATGAGTTCTGAAGAGGAAGATTTTTTTGTAGGGCAAATACTCAGAATTAATCTGTAGTTTTTTTTAAATAACTTATATTTCTTTGATCAGCTCTATTTTTGCCGAATAGTATATGGATAATAGTTTAGGAATGAGTGGAGCTGTTTTGGATCAATCAGATCAAATAAAACTTTTGCAAAAACATGCTCCTGTTCTACGTTTTGATTCCCGTGAGCTATTTTTTCCGACCGAAATTGATAGTTATATTGAATCTGCTTCACTTTTTGTTTCTGGCGAAGAAGTTGTTAGCTCAGGCGAACCTAAGGAAAAGCAACTAGATCATTCGCTGGGCTCTGATTCGTATCTACAGTTTGTTTCTGAATTGGATCGAAGATCTGTAGTTAAAGAAGAAGCGAAACGTTTAGCCCGTAACCTATTAGGCAACAGGCTAGGGCGTGTTGGGCTTTTTGGAAGAATGCTTGACGCTATTTTTCAGTTGAGTGTTTTTTTGCGACCAACAACTCCTCGTTTAACTACTGCTGCGGCGGCTATTAAGGCAGAGAAATTTGAGATGCAAGTTAACCCTGTTACTTATGCGCGGGTGGTTGAGGTCGCTGGTTGGGTAGTTCTGCATTATTCGTTTTTTTATGTGATGAATGACTGGCGGAGTAGTTACCGAGGTTTAAATGATCACGAGGCTGATTGGGAACAGTGCTGGGTGTTCTGTGATCCAGCAGATCTTTCACCTGTTTGGGTGGCTGGATCTAACCACGATCACCGAGGCGCAAATTTACGTCGACATTGGAACGATGAAGAGTGCTTGACTGTTGAAGATAGACCAGTACTTTTTTGTGGGGCTGGTTCCCATGCTTTCTATTTTATACCTGGCGATTATGTAACCCGTTTAGATGTGCCTGGTTTGCGTTGGCTACTGCGTTTGCAACGTTGGGCTCGTTCTGTGTTGCGTATTCGTGATCAGGCTGCTGAGCGTGGTCTAGGGCCAGCACTGGGTGCTCCGTTTGTTGATACAGCGGTAGGTGATGGCCGTGAAATTAAAGATTGGGATGTTAGACCACTCGATGATGGCAGGCATTGTTTTAGTAGCTTTAATGGTTTGTGGGGTTTAGACACTGGTGACCCTGCTAATAGTGAGCGTGGCCCGGGTGGACCAAAATTTGGCAGAGACGGCCAGGTTAGGTTCTCTTGGTCTGATCCTGTTGGGTTTGTGGATCTACATGGAACTGTTCCACCTTCGCGTTCTGCAAATAATTTAACACTTGACCAGATTGAAATAGCTTTGGAAGCCATTGATCAAGATATTGAGAAGGCTTCTTTAAATTTGCCTTTAACTATCCGAGCGATGGATGTTAAAAAATCATCTTCTGATGCTGATGAGGTTAGTACCTTGCTTCGCTACCGAACACAATTATCAGATTTGAGAGCACGTTTGTCTGAAGGGTCTGTAATAGAAGAGAACCTACGGACTCATTTAAAGAATCCTGCTACTCCTATTCCAGCGCCGCAGGAATCAGGTTGGTTGTTGTCAATTTGGGCTTCAGCTAGCGTGCCGCTGATACTAGGTGCTCTTGCTTCATTATTCTTGTTTAATAGCTTAGAGACTGAATTTACGATATTTAATACTTCTGTATCTTTTGACGGATTTGGAATTGCATTTATTTTGTTAGCTGTAGCAGCTTTATTTTATCTTTTAGAACTCCTTGTACGGAGGCATTTTCATGCTGTCTTCCGTCTATTGATACTTTATATGGCCATTCTTAGTGCCTGGGTTTTATTAACTGCTTTAGTATCGGGTGTATTGACAATTAGTCTTATCGCAATTGGTTCATTGATCGCATTAGCAGCTTGTTTATTGTTTGTTGCTAACCTGCGTGATCTTGGAGCTGTTGCCCGAAGAGCTGAGCAAGCTAGCGAAGAAATAGAGCAACTAAAGTAAGCGCAGAAATTTTTTCTCGTAGTTCATGCCTCGATGCCGAGTCTTTGCTAGAATCCCACTACTGGCGTTTGTCAGAGCACAGCGAGTGAGTATGGGAATAAGAAATTGGGCAATATAACTAGGGTTCATAGTAGAGAAATTTTAGATTCAAGAGGAAACCCTACTATTGAGGTTGAAGTTGAACTTAATACCGGCCATGTTGCGACTGCAATAGTTCCTTCAGGTGCTTCAACTGGTGCTTTTGAAGCTGTTGAGCTTCGTGATGCAGATCCAAAACGTTATTTAGGTAAAGGTGTCTTAACAGCACAGAAAAATGTTACCGAAATTATTGCTCCTGTGATTCTTGGTATGGATGCTACAGATCAGTCTGGTATAGATAAGATTCTTATCGATATTGATGGCACAGATAACAAAGCTAAACTTGGAGCTAACTCAATTTTAGGTGTAAGTATGGCTGTTGCAAGGGCTGCAGCGTTGAGCCAGGATATGCCTTTGTTTATGTATCTAAGCGAGGGCAAAGGTAAAACTTTGCCTGTCCCAATGATGAATGTTTTAAACGGCGGTGAGCATGCTGATAATAATTTAGATTTTCAAGAGTTCATGATTGTCCCTGTCGGGGCTCCAACTTTTAGCGAAGCTCTGCGCTGGGGGACCGAGATTTATCACAAACTAAAAGCCGTGTTAAATAGTAAAGGTCTTTCTACCGGCATTGGTGATGAAGGTGGTTTTGCTCCTAGCTTGGCTTCAAACGAAGAAGCTTTAGGGCTTTTAATGACTGCTATCGAAGGTGCTGGCTATGAGCCGGGTACCCAGATTGCGTTGGCAACTGACGTTGCTTCTACAGAGTTTTACAAAGATGGTTCTTATGTGTTGGCTGGTGAAGGGCGTACCCTTACCGGCGAAGAAATGGTTGATCTATTAGCTTCTTTAGTCAAGAATTATCCTATCGTTTCTGTCGAAGATGGTATGGCTGAAGAAGATTGGGCTGGTTGGGTCGCTCATAGCGATTCATTAAAAGATTCTACCCAACTTGTAGGCGATGATTTATTTGTGACCAATTCGAAGAGGCTGGCTAGAGGTATAAAAGAAGGTGCTGCTAATTCTATTTTGATTAAAGTAAATCAGATAGGTTCATTGTCTGAAACTTTAGAAACTATGGATTTGGCAACTAATAATGGTTATAGCTGTGTTATGTCTCATCGTTCTGGTGAGACTGAAGACACATTTATTGCTGACTTAGCGGTTGCAACAAATTGTGGCCAGATTAAGACAGGTGCACCTGCACGCAGTGACAGGGTTGCAAAATATAATCAGCTTTTAAGAATCGAAGAACATTTGGGTTCGGAAGCAGAATATCTAGGCTCTGAAGTATTTGGCGGTTCAAAGTGACTTCTGTTTCAGCCATTAGCTACACCAAACTACGTTCTATGTTCTTCTGGGTTTTTGCTGTTGTCATAGTTCTGACTATGCTGGCTGGGTTTGTTTTGTTGCCAGTACGAACTTATACAGCTCTGACATCTAAGAAAGAGTCAGCTAAGGTGCAAATGGCTACGATCGAAGACGACATTGTTCAGCTTGAACAAGAGCTAGCTAATTTGAAGACTGATTCTGAGATTGAGCGTAGGGCCAGAAAAGACTTTGGACTTGTCTATCCTGGTGAAGAGAGCTACCGAATAGTTGAATAAGCTAAGCATAACTCGCTAGCTCAATTCTCAACCCTGTTTTATCAGTAACCTGCCCGTGTCTCTGTGGTCCAGGCCCATGTTTTGTTTGTCGTCCTCGGTCGATGTTTTGTTTGTCATCCTCGGTCGATGTTTTGTTCGTCATCCTCGGTCG
>Ga0209828_1002462_pt1 | contig 15334 bp, 10 predicted proteins | sample MaitaG_FD_187429 | JGI IMG/M metagenome (GOLD analysis project Ga0209828, IMG submission 187429) | Marine algal microbial communities from Maine, USA - Maine_Asex2 metaG (SPAdes) (version 2) | ecosystem: Host-associated > Algae > Red algae > Unclassified | place: Maine, USA | collected 2015-01-05 | reverse complement strand
GTACGGCCACATGTAGCGAATGCGGTCGTTCTGGTAACCGTCGGTGTCGGCGTAGCGCGCGGCTTCGAGCCAAGCCAGCGCCATGTGTTCGCCGTAGCGTGGCGAGGCGAGCAGGCGGTCGACCACGCGTTCGGTGGCGTACGGGGACTCGTCCGCCAAGAACGCGTCCACCTCGGCGGGACGTGGCGGCAGGCCGGTGAGGTCGAGAGTCAGTCGGCGCAAAAAAGTCGAGCGATCAGCGTCGGGCGAGGGCGCGATGTCGTCGCGTTCGAGGCGGGCCAGCACGAACGAGTCGATCTCGTTGCGCGGCCAATCGGTTTGCCGAACCGCCGGCGGCTTTGGTTTGGTCGGCGCGGCGAAGGCCCAGTGGTCAGCCCAAGGCGCGCCGGCTTCCACCCACTTCTTCAGCAGGTCGATTTGCGCGGGGGCAAGTTGACGCGGCGCCTCGGCGGGCGGCATGCGTTCGTCGGGATCGTGGTGGAGAATGCGTTGCAGCAGTTTACTTTGTTCCGGCTGGTCGAGGTCCACTACCGAGGCCACGCCAGCACGGGTATCGAGCCGCAGCTTGCCCTTGCGCTCCGCCGCGTCGGGCCCGTGGCAATGCACGCAAGTGTCCGACAGGATCGAACGCACTTGCACCGCCAGCGAAGACTCGGCCGCGCAAAGAAGAGACGGGAGGGCACTGAGAAAAAGGAGGAGGAGAGGCAAGCGCACGATGCTGCAAGTACGCCTGTGGCGCGGGAATTCTACCAGTAAAATGAGGCCAGTCATCAGAAATCAGTCATCAGTGTTCTCGCCCTTCGGGCGCGGCCCAGTGATTTAAAATTGTGGTTTGAAACCCTGCGCTCTTTCCTCTGCACTCATTGCATTCCCGAACAAATCGACTGCGCTAACCCCAACCGGCTGGAAGCACGGTTGGTACGATACCGGCTGGAAGCACGGTACTACCTTCGCTTTGACTAGCGGCATTGATTTGAAACCCATCACCTGGAGGGCGAGGGGCCTCCCGAGCCGATGGCCATGAGTTCGAGATGGCCCCGTTCAAATCAGAACCAGAGGCGGCTCGATGACCTCAGGTTGATTACAACTATCGAGCCCGAAAATCAGCCTTTGGCGTCGAGGTATTTCCACGAACCCTTGTGCCGCTTAAAGCGCGAGTTCTCGTGCAGTTCGCCGGCGACGCCATCCGAAAAATAATCCGCGACGAACTCTACCTTGCCGGTTTTGTCCTCCTTGCTGCCCTTGGACGAACTCAGGATCTCCAGACAAAACCAGTTGTACTGATGGACCGTCGCGGCCAGTTCGTCCTTCAAGTTCGGCGTACGAGAATCCGGATGCGTGGTGTCGACCAGATAATCCACGCGGCGGAAAAAGAACGCGCTGTAACGCGAACGCATCAAGGCCACCGCCGTCGCCGGTTTCGCGCGTCCGTAGTGATACGGCATGCAGCAGTCCTCGTAACTGCGCCGGCTCTTACACGGGCAGAGTGAGATTTCGCGTTCGCGCGGAATGAAGTCGGGGTCGTCGGGATGCATCGTGGATGTTGTGGCGGTTCGCGGACACAGCACAACCAAAACTGCCAACAACTTTTGTCGAGTCTAGCAGGCTGTTGATTTATTACTCCGTCACGAAAATCGGGAGCATTTTGCTCTCAGCGAGGAAACGAAGTGTGAGAATATAGGCATATGTAAGCACTTCGTTGACGAAGCTGAGGGCGAAATAAACCGATTTTCGCAGATCCGAATAGATCAACAGCCTGCTCGTGTGTTCGGCGGAGGGAACACGCGTTTTAGCTGGTTCGGTTGCCTTTCAGATTGATGAGGGTACAGATTCCGGCGGGGCCTTCGTGAGCTTTTGGGTGGCGGGCTTTGAGTTCGGAGAAACGCAGGGCAATCGTTTGTTCGATGAAGGTTTTGCTCCCGCAGGCAACGGAGTCGGTGAGGTATCTTGCTTTGCAACGGAGAAGTTTGGCGGGAGGAATGGCGCTCTCCGAATCCCAGTTGGCCCAGGCAGCCATGGATTCGGCGCGGGAGAAGCCGCGCTTTTTTTGTCGGCCGTCGCGATGGTGGGTTTCACGCCCGCGTTCGAACAGCCAGCGGCGGTAGCGTTTATGGACGGTTCGCCATTGCTGGGCTTTTACCCGTTCGGGGTCATTGGTAGGCCGTTTGTCGTTCGGGTCTGAAAGAATCGATTGCAGGCCGCGGCGGCGATCTTGGTTGCCGCCAACCGCGGCGGCGTATCCGCACCATTTGTAATCAACGGGATCCTCTACGATACCGGCTCGGACGGGGTTGAGGTCGATGTAAGCAGCCATCAGGCGGAGAGCGTGGCCATCTTCGACGAGCACGCTTTTGAACCGTTCTTCGAACAGAGTGCCTTTACGGTTGTGCGTGAAATTGAACCAAGTTGAGAACCGCTGCTTGAGTTCTTTGACGTATTGGGAGAGATCAAACATGCGCCGGCGGAAGCGGTCGAGTTCGCGTTCGACAAGGGCGTCCCCTTCCACCGAGATGAGGCGCATGCGTTCGAAGCGTTTGATGAGTTCTTCGACCCGGTGCGGCTTCCAAATTTTCCGTAGACGTTTGAGGACTTCTTGTTCTGGGATTGTTTCAGGGCGTTCGGGAACGCGTAGGAGAAGATGGAAGTGGTTCCCCATGATGCAAAACGTCAGGATTTCCACTCCGGAAAAGGCTGCTTGGGAGACCATCATGTGATGAAAGATCTTCTTTGATTCTCTGTCCCCAGTCGCGAACTGCCGATCAACGAACCGAGAGATGACGTGGTACTTCGAACCGGGTTTCCCGATGATTCTGAGTTTTCTCATAAATTATTCTAAAGGGCGGAGGTTTACATTGCAAGCAATATTTGTGGACAGTCTTCAAATATCTCAATTATCGTTCAATTATAGCTACGGCCGCCAGAAGGCATTTAACATCGACGGTGCCTCACGAGGTTTCTTCCGGCTCGCAACCGAACCAGAATGAGGTCTCGCCAGCACCAGCAGCTCCCGTGCGCGTAGGGCGCAAAACCACGGATTACAGACCAATGATTACCGATTACTGATTTGTCGGGTCCTTGCATTTCTGATAGTTTTTCAGGCGGATGGGAGATCTGAAATTTAGCTGTGTTCATTGCAAGGGCTTCGTTCCTTGGGCAGCCGAGCGCGTAGGCGTGGTGGCCGAATGTCCGGCCTGCGGTTCTGAGTTCGTTGTACCAGATCAGGCCGAGCGCGTCGCCGAACCGATCGGCATCATGGAATCTACCATCGACCAAGCGCCCCGGTACGGAACCCAGTCGCTCGCCGGCTTGATTCGCCGACGCAGCCTGAACGCAGGGGTCGCACTCGACTCGGGATTGATCGATGGACTCGAGTCGTCGAGCGACGAAAAATACCATATCGGCGAACGCATCGCGACCGGCGGCATGGGGGCGATTCTCGACGTGCGCGACATCAACCTGCGTCGCCATATCGCAATGAAGGTGATGTTGCATCCGAAGCAGGCGTCCGACCATCGACTTGCCCGCTTCATCGAAGAAGCTCAGGTGACAGGTCAACTGGAACATCCCGGCATCGTCCCGGTTCACGAACTGGGCGTCGACGCCGAACACCGCCCGTTCTACACCATGAAGCTGCTCAAGGGCCGAACCCTGCAAAAGATCCTCGAAGCCATTCGCACCCGCGATCCGGAGACGATCGAAGCCTGGCCGCTTAGCAAACTACTCACCGTCTTCGCCAAGGTCTGCGATGCCATGCGCTATGCCCACAGCAAGGGGGTGATCCATCGCGACCTCAAACCGGACAACATCATGGTGGGGGAGTTCGGCGAAGTGCAAGTACTCGATTGGGGGCTCGCCAAGATTTTGAAACGGTCGGACCACGCAACCGATTCAGAGGCCACCACAACGGTACAATCGATCCGCAGCAGTGAGGAATCCGACGACCGCTGGCGTTCCATGGACGGGACCATCGCCGGCACGCCGAACTATATGGCGCCCGAACAGGCCGCCGGCAAAACCGCCGAACTGGATAACCGAACCGACGTCTACGCTCTCGGCACCATTCTCTATCAGATGCTCACCCTGCACATGCCAGTCACCGGTGAAAGCGTGCACGACGTGCTGTTTAATGTGCAAGCCAGCAAGATCGTTCCGCCTGCCGAACAACCGGGCCCTTTTCCTCATTGCCCGTCCGAAAAAATTCCTGGCGCGCTTGCCGCCATCGCCATGAAGGCACTCGCCCGGAAGCCGGCGGCACGGTTTCAAGGCGTCGGGGCTCTGCTGGCGGACATCGAACACTATCAACATGGCTTCGCCACCGAGGCGGAGGAGGCGGGCGTGCTTCGACAACTCGTTCTCTTTCTCAAACGCAACCGGACCTTTGCCATCGCCGCCGCGCTGGTGACCACCGCCGTCTTGGCGGGCACCGTGGTTAGTTTCGTTCAATGGCGTAACGCCTTAGCGTCGCAGAAAACAGCCGAAGGTGCCTTGGAAAAAAAGGAAATGGCCGAACGCGACAAACAGCGCAACGTTCGGGCCAGTGCGCCGGCGTTCCTGAACGCAGCCAACGCCCTCTCGGTCCACGAGCAGGACTTTCCCAGCGCCTTGGTGAACGCGCGTCAGGCACGCGAAAATAATCCCGACCTGACCCAAGCCTGGCTGCTCGAAATCTTTCTGCGCGTCGAAGCCGACGAACGCGACACCGCCTTGAACCTGGCCGAACAACTCGCCGTCCGCACCAAGGGCGAACACCCCTCCTTCGCCACCTTGAAAAAACTCCGGCAGTGGCACGACGGGGACGAAACCGCCTTGGGCAGCATCGCCCCCGCCGCCCGCGCGATCGACCAACACCGACTCGCCGCCATCTTTTCCCAGCGGGCCGGCATGGTGTATCAGGACCACTACCAGGAGATGCTGCCGGTGTGGCGCAGGCAACTCGACCAAGCCTTTCCGCAACTCGGCGAGGGCCTGTCGATCAGCAGCCGTGGCCTGTCGCTGACGGTCACCAACCCGCCGTTCAAGGATTTGGAATTCCTGCGCGGCCTGCCATTGAATTCTCTGACGCTGCGCGGCTGGAAGACGAAACTCGATCTTCCCGCCGATCTGTACCCCTTGGCGGACACCACTCTGCGCCACTTCGAGACCTCGTTCCCGGTGGACACGCTCGCGCCAATCACCAGTCCGGCCTTGGTTGAATTGGTATTTCGTTCGGAGAGTTCGCTGGCGGATCCGTCCGCGTTCGAGGCCTTGCGCGACAACCAGTTCGAAGTGTTCCGCCATCCCGCCGGTTTCCATCCGCGGCAGTTCAACGGCTTTCACATTCAGCATCTGCAAACCTCCATCGATGACCCGCTGCCGAACCCGGCTACCGGGTGGGCCCAGGAAATTCGAGGGCTGGAGACCTTGGAGTTGCGCTTTTCGCCACTGGGCGGCGCGCCGAACGCGGACATCTCGCCGCTGCTTGCGCTGCCCAACCTGCGCGAGATCATCTCGGCCCGCGGTATTCATTTGGGTCCGACCTTAGCCGACGGACACGACGTCAAGAACCTGGCCGACTGGGTTCAGCGCAAACACAGCAGCATCAAGAGCACCGCCAGTTGGGCCAAGTGGACCCGACACAATCTCGAACTTATGCAATATTGCCTCGCGCGCAGCGAGGGGGATTCGCCCGCACTGCCCGCCCATCCGTTGGTACAGACGGTCGGCGACCGAACCTTCACGGTGGTCGATGCGGCGCTCACCACGCCCGCGTTCATGGACCGAACCGGGATGAGCTTTGCCAGCATCCACTCCGACGCGGAGCAGGCGGCCGCGTTCGGTTTTCTCGACCATGTGGTCATGCCTGGGTACCGTCCGCGGGTGCTGCTCGCCGCACATAAAACCGCGCAAGGCTGGGCCTGGCTGGATGGGACGCCGTGGGATTTCCAGCGTCTCAGCCACGCCGAGCGTGAATCGCATACCCTGGTTCTGGACGCCGAAGGCTGGCGACCATTTCAAGACATGCCGCAGCCCCACTTCCACTTTTTTGCCGATCGCTGGCTGGTCAGTTGGCCGGCGTCGGGACCGATGACCCCGACAGAAACGACCGTGACCATCTTTCAAGGAAAGGCCTATGCGATCCCGAAGGCCGGCGCGGAAAGTTGCGCGGAAGCCGCTAAGGTCGCCGCGACCCTGGGAGCGCGCTTGGCCTCGGTCGACAGCGAGGAGCACTGGGATTTCCTGGTTCAGTTTTGTCTGCGTAACCTCGAACGAACGACACCCTTTCCGAGCGACCATCGACAGCCCCGCAATGTCTTTTTGATTTCTCCGGACACGCCCGTGTCCTCGCTGCCGCCCGGAACCTGGCGCGAGGCCGGCCGTTCCGAACCCGCCCCATCGGTCGGCGAAGACGGCTTGGTGATCAAAAATAAAACAGGCCGGTTCGAACTGGCAGGCTACCACGGCACCGACGGCATCGCGCAACGCTGTATTTTGGTCTGGGACGATCCCGACAAGGTGCCGGACCTGGGCCTCCGCTAATCGGCTGGCTTCGCAACCGCCTTTGCGGTACAATTTTTGCATGAGGGAAACATTGCATATGATCGGCCTGAGTGCCGCCTGCCTGCTCGCGCTCGTCCTGTCGGGCAAGGCGACCAACATTACCGTCATTGCCGTGTCCGGCGACACGGCCCCGGCGGCCGGACTGGACAAGGTTTACACGCAATTCTTGAACCCGGTCATCAACGAGGCGGGCGACGTGGTGTATAGCGCCGTCGTCACCAATGCGTCGGCCCAACAATTCCGATCGCTGTGGATGGTCTCGTCCGGCGTGCAATCGCTGATCGGCCTCCAAGGGGAGAACGCTCCCGGAACGCCCGCACTATATTTATCGTTTAGCGACAACCGGCCCTCCCTGAACGAAAACGGCACCGTGTTGTTCGATGCAAAATTGACCGGCCCGGGGGTCATCTCGTTCGAAAACGAAAAGGGCTTGTGGATCGGCCAGCCCGGCGCGGTGCAAAAACTCATCCGTTCGGGCGATCCGGCACCGACGATACCAGACGTGACCATTAGTAGTGTGGGTCTGTCCCTCGGCCAAGCCCACCGACTCTCACCGCTCGGCCGGACCGCCTTCCGCACAACCCTAGACGGTGCCTCGGTGTCGATTGCAAGTGACACCGCCCTCTTCAACGGATCGCTGGGCACCTTGCAATTGCTGGCACGGGAAGGCGAGCCCGCGCCAGGCACCGCCACCGGCGTCGTTTATGACAGCCTGCTGAGTTCGACGCCCTACCTGAACGACGCTGGCATGCTTGCGTTCCAAGGCGAAGTCCGGGGCTTCGATTTTGGCGTGAGGGATGAGAATGATGAAATCATCTGGGCTGGACAGCTCGACACCTTGGGCATCGCTATCCGCGAGTCGGACCTCGCCACCACCAACGGTACCGCGCTGGCCCAGTTGAAGCCCCCCGTGATCAACAGCGCGGGCACGCTCGCCTTCAGTTCGGGGTTGTACAGCGGCTCGGACGAAACCGACACGGCAATCTGGCTAACCAATCCGTTGCGTTTGGTCGCACGCGAAGGTGAAGTCGCACCCGGAACCGGAGGACTGACGTTTGGGGATTTCACCACCAGCGATCCGTTCCTCAACGACCGCGGTCACGTGGTGTTCAACGCCGACTTAGAAGGCGCGAATGTTATATCGAGCACCGATTCGGCCATCTATGCCGGCAACGCAAACCAGCTCACGCTCATTGCCCGCGAAGGCGATCAAGCACCTGGGTTCCAAGACGGGGTAGTCTTTCGCGAACTGCGTTTCCGCACGCAGTTGCTGAATTCCGCCGGCCAAGTGGTGCTGTACGCCGAAGTGATCGGCACCGGAATCAACAATAACAACAATGGCGCTATCTGGATCGCCGACATTGGCGGTCCGACCCGCTTGCTGGTTCGCGATGGCGATTCGATCGAGGTGGCGCCTGGGGATGTCCGCACCATCCGCGAGATCCGAGCGTTTTCTGGAGGCGGCGACGGCGATGGCACCACGAGCAGTTTCAACAATGCCGGGCGGCTGGTGTTCGTCGTGGTGTTCAGGGACTTCAGTTGGGGCTTGGTATCGGTTCAGGCAGCCCCCCTGGGTACGCTTAGCTTGGAGTTGACGGGTGATGATCTGGTTCTGTCTTGGGAAGGCGACAACTTCACCCTTGAAACCGCACCGACCCTGAACAGTCCATGGACGCTCGCGCCCGATCAAAGCACGCCACAGATTCTGCTACCGCCCGCAACAGATTTGGAGCAATATTTCCGTTTGCGCAGCCCCTGAGGTTCTATTTATTTAGACGTCACTCTATGGCAAACTCTTGCCATAAGGTTACTCGCTCTTCGGCAGATGCGTTTCGATCACCCGCGCCACATCCTTGCCCAACATCAACGAACCAGCCGAGCTGTAATGTACATCGGCGGGCCGTTGAATCTCCTCGGCTTTTTCCAAGGCGAGAGCGTACAGGTCGTGCGTTTCGATACCGTGCTTCTCCATTACCTTGGCGGCGATCGTATTGTACTTTGCCGAGTCGCCGACGACTCGGCCTTTGGCCCCTTCGGGCACCGGCGTGGTGGTTCGCCAGATCAGGGTCGCGCCGGTTTTCTTCAGCCGCGTGACGAGAGTATCCAAATGTTTTTCGTAGGCCTCGGGCGGCACTTGCGGCTTGCTGGTCGGGGCCTTCGGGTCGGCGAGATTCTGCCCTTTAGGGCCCATGTATTTTAAATCGTGCAGGCCCCAGTTGAAATGGATGACGTCCCATGTTTTGTCCGCGCCGCCGGTCGCAAGCCAGCCGTCAATGGCCGCAACCCCTCTCGTGGTCGGACCACAATTTGCCAGCGCGCGATGCACGTTGGCTTTACCGGCCAAGGCCTCGCGCGTGGCCACGGTGTAGCCGATGGAAATGGAATCACCGAGCAACAGAACGCGCGGCAGACCGGCGACATCCTCGACCTTCTTCATCGCCGGATTCACCTTTTTCACCCGCTTCGCCGGTGCGGCCTTCGGCTTCTTTTTGGCCTCCTGCGCGGCGAGCGGGGCGACGAGACTACTGAGCAGGAACGAGAGCAGGAACGAGAGCAGGAGGAACATTTTCATGGGCCGATTTTGAACCAATGCCGGGTCGGGAGCAATCTTGGAATGGCTGCGAAAAACCTTGAACCCGCCGCCAATCCGGCGCTCTGCTTCCCACCATGAAAGCAAAGAAGATTCTCGTCGGCGTCTCCGGCGGCGTGGCTGCGTACAAGGCGCTCGATGTCGTGTCGGCCCTGCGCAAGCAAAGGCATGAGGTAACCGTATGCATGACCGCGTCGGCGGCGGCGTTCATCACCCCGCTGTCGTTCGCGGCGGTGTCCGGCAACCGGGTGATCTCTAGCCAATGGCCCAGCGACGCGACGCTGGCGGACGCGACCGATCTCGAGGAACTCTTTCCCCACCTCTATCCGGCGACCGCGGCCGACGTCTTTCTCGTCGTTCCCGCCACCGCCAACACCATCGCGAACCTAGCACAAGGCCGCGGCGTCGACGCGCTGTCGACCTCGGCGCTGTCACTGCCGAAAACCTGCCGCCGCGTGTTCTGCCCGTCGATGAACGTGGAAATGTGGGACCAGGACATCGTCCAAGAAAACGTGCTCGCACTCGAACTGCACGGCTGGGAACGCATCGGTCCGGAGAGCGGCCATCTGGCCTGCGGCATGACCGGTTCGGGACGCTTGGCCGAACCGGCCGCCATCGTCGAGGCGGTCACGCGCACCCTGCGGCTCGAAGGCAAACGCGTGCTGATTTTGTCCGGCCCCACCCGCGAACACATGGACCCGGTGCGCTACATCGGCAATCCGAGTTCGGGTAAGATGGGCAAAGCCCTCGCCGAAGCGGCGCGCGCGGAAGGTGCCGAGGTCGAATTCATCTCCGGCCCCGTCCCCTCCTCCAACCTGCCGTCCGGCGCATCGATCACCCGGGTCACCGGGGCCGCGGACATGCTCGAAGCAGCCCGGCCCCGCTTCAAGCAAGCGGACATCGTGCTATACGTCGCCGCCGTCGCGGACTACGCTCCGGTCACCCGGCACGACAGCAAAGCACCGAAGGCGTCCGGCACGGTGACCATTGAACTGGAAGCCACGCCCGACATTGCCGCCACCCTGTGCGCAGACAAGCGGGCCGGGCAAATTTGCATTGGATTCGCCCTGCAAACTGACGATGGCGAGAAACACGCCCAACGCAAACTCAAGGCTAAGAATCTCGACGCCATCGTGCTCAACTACACCGACACCCTCGGCGCCAACGACGGACGTTTCACCTTTATCGCGTCCGGCGCCGACGCGCAGGACTGGGGCCGACTTGGTAAAGCCGCCTGCGCGAAGAATATTCTCGAACAAGCCATCCAGTTGCGCGGCGCCCAGCCCGGCAATTCCAAGCCCAAGGCCTGATATGAAAACACTTGTTGTTTGTTCCGGCGGACTCGACTCCGTCACCCTCGCCCACCGCATCGCCGCCCAAGACGGGCTGGAGCGACTGATTTCGTTCAATTACGGCCAGCGCCACCTGGTCGAACTCCACGGAGCCGTGACCTGCGGCAAACGTCTCAGCGTGCCCCACGACACCATCGACATTTCCGGGGTCGGCAAACTGATCAAGGGTTCGGCCCTGACCGACTTTGCCGGACCGAGCGGCGTGGAAGTTCCGGAAGGCCATTACGAAAGCCAAAGTATGGCCGCGACCGTGGTCCCGAACCGCAACGCCATCATGCTCAGCATCGCGTTCGGCGTGGCCAGCGCGACCGGTTGCAGCGCCGTCGCCACCGCCATCCACGGTGGCGACCATTTCATCTACGCCGACTGTCGCCCCGGCTTTGCCAATGCGTTCGCGCACATGCAGGAGCACTCGCTCGAGGGCATGAACTCACCCCAGCTGCTGACGCCGTACATCGCCAGCAGCAAAGCAGACATCGCCAGCGATGCCGCACGGTATCAGGTCCCGATCGACGAAACCTGGTCCTGCTACAAAGGCGGTGACATCCATTGCGGGCGTTGCGGCACCTGCGTCGAACGCATCGAAGCCCTGCACCACGCCGGCGTCACCGATCCGACCGAGTACGAGGATTCGGAATTTTGGAAGACGGCGGAGCGGGAAGGCTGATCAGTAGTCGGTAGTCGGCAGCTAGTAGGCAGGGACTCAGGATTCAGCCCTTGATTAAAGTGGGAGCCGGCCTGCCCGGGCGACTATCCGCAGGGTTTGCTCTGATCGAAACGAAGAGATTTTTTATTCGGGCAACTTCCCTATCCGCATCCTCTCGGGTTGGAAACCCAAGCCACCGACACGGCAGACGGTCTGTCCCATTTAAAACCCATGCTACAAAACCCGTTTTCTAGGGCTTCGACCTGAACGATCTATGGACGCAATTTTGCTACTTCACGACAGGTTTTAACACCACCGTCTCATCCGTCTTCGAACGCACGTACTGCGCGTCCGCGTCCGCTAAAACCGCGGCCAAGGCCTCGATCATGGCCTTGCGTTTTTCCGGCTCAGACGAGGCGAGATTGTTCGCCTCAAAGGGATCTTCCGCGAGGTTGAATAGCTCGCAGCGTTCGCCGGCCTTGCGGTGGTAATGGTAGACCAGTTTGAAATCGCCCTCGATCCAAATGCTGTAATAGTCGCTGCGGTGGTCGTGCGGAAAGTGCATTAAAAAGGTTTCGGAGTCCGCCTGTTTCTTGCCGCTGAGCGCGGGGGCGAGATCGACGCCGTCCAGCGCGCCGGCAAAGGTCGCGCCGGTGAGCGCCGCGATTGTGGGCACCAGATCATAAACCCGACCAACCGCTTGGCTGTGCTTACCCAGAGGAATGGGCAGCGCCTTTTGCGCAGCGTGATCCGCGTCCGGTTTGGCCCAGGCGGCGATGAACGGAACCCGCAACCCGCCCTCATAATGGGTTCCTTTTTTTCCGCGCAGCGGCGCGGCGCAAGCGACCCCGTGGGTGCTGCCGAGTGGCGCGTCCGAACCGTTGTCGCCAAGAAACAAGACCAGGGTGTTGGTCGCGACGCCGAGCGTTTCGAGATGATCCAGCATGTCGCCGAGCGATTTGTCCATCCCTTCGATCATGGTGGCGAAGGCTTTGGCGTTCTTGGCCAGCGGACCTTGTTTCGGACCAGGATGTTTCGCGTCGGCGTAGTTTGCGGCGAAGCGTTTATCGGACTGGAACGGCGAGTGCACCGCGTAGTGGGACAAGTACGCGAAGAACGGTTTCTCCGCCTCGACTGCGGCGGTGACGGCGGCGCGCATTTCGCGGGTGGTCGCCTCGGTGAGGTGGATGTCTTGACCGTGGTATTTTTCCAGTCCGGGAACGGCGCGGTTTTTGCGTTTCAAATGACCGAAGTGTTCGGTGCCGTAATAGCTGCCGGGAAGACCGTAGGCGCAGCCGGCGATGTTGACGTCGAAGCCAAAATTTTGCGGCAGGGAACCAAAGCTGTCGATCGGTCCGAAGTGCGCCTTGCCCGCATGGATGGTTCGATAGCCGGCCTCGCGCAGGCGTGCGGGCAGCGTTTGGTCGCCTTTGGCAATGCCTTCCCATCGCCAGTTCGGCGGGCCGAATTTGCCGGCGTTGTTGCTCTCGGGTTTGATGTATTGCGTGGTGCGATGCCGCGCCGAACTCTGTCCGGTCATGATCGACACGCGGGTCGGCGAACACACGCTGTTGGCATAAAAGCGTTCGAAGCGGATGCCTTGGTCGGCGAGCCGTTGCATGTTCGGCGTGCGGAACAGACGGTTGAGCGGATGGCGTTCGGGCGTACCCGCCGCGTTCGAGAGGAACGGCACAGAGGTGTCCATCACGCCCATATCGTCGACCAAAAAGACGAGGACGTTCGGTTTCGGTTCGGCCGCGAACAGCGGTGAAATCAGCGGGGCGACCAGTAGGGCGAGCAGGGCGAAGGCCGCGAGTAACGAAAGGGGTCGGTGGTTGTTCATGCCTATGAGTACGAACGCGCGGGTCGCCTCCACGTATTTATCCAATCAAATTTTCCACGCGAGTCCCTGCGTCGGCGACCCATTTCGGTATCCCAGATACCCTTGCATCCGTTCGGCGAACGCTCATCAATTGTCGCATGCATCGCGTGAGACCTAGCCGCCACACTTTCTCCAGTCCGACCCTTGTCCCCACCGACGAGCCGAACGCAGGCGAGCACATCATCTCAAATTCCTTGAAAAAGCCACCAGACGGGTGCAACGTTTAAATATGACTTCGAACTGCTCCGACCATCTCGCATCTACCCGGTCCATGTTGGACCGTCAGTCGGAAGAACTCTGCCGCCTAAGCACTAAATATACAGACGACTCGTATGAGGCATGTCAGGATTTCAGTCGGCAAGTAGCAATTCTGAACGGTCTCGTGGCCGCCGTATATGGAGAGGTCGTGGCCTGTTCCAAGGAAATTGAATCTATTTCTGAGATCGCTGAATCCTGGAAACTCTACCTTGCTTCGCTGGACAAGATTTTGAAACGGGTGAAAGGCCTCAAGGACCAATTTCCAGATTGTGGTGCACCAGAGCTTTATAACCATATTCTGGATTATCGAATCGCAGCGAAAGAGAGGATGGACCATGCAGTGGAGGAGGGTATGTGTCCGAACACTCCGGCGGAATTATTTCCGACCCCGAAATAAAAAAACTGGCGAGTCTATTTGACCAATGGTCAAATGCCTTGGACCCAACATCAATCGAATGCCGTGAAGCGAGGGTTGAATTCGACACCCTGGTAACCCGGATTTTTGAGGAGCGCGTGAAGGCTAATTTCTCCGGCCTGGCTGAGAGGGTATTTTCCGCGATGGTGCGTAGACAATGCCGGCTGTATCTTCAGAGAAATCCCTAGGCGATAAGCGCAGCATCATAATTAGGGCGAAGGGATCCAGCGTTCTTTCAAGAGTCACCATCGAAACAGGGACATGAGGCACGCTGCCACCATCACAGATACCCTTGCATCCGTTCGGTGAACGCTCATCATTTGTCGCATGCATCGCGTGAAACCTAGCCGCCGCACGTTTTTCGGCCCGACCCTTTTCTCGGTCGACGAGCCGAACGCGGACAGGAACAAGCGATGAATCCACCGAGGAACAGCGCGGGCTTTGGCAAGCGGGCCTTCCGTCTTCTACAGTGGGTTCACTGGTTCTTAATCGCAGCCATCGCGATCGTAGTTCTGGGGTTCTGGCTGTGGACCGCCCCACGGGGCTTTCCATGGTTTGACCCACGAGCCAGCGGGAATCTTGTGGTGCCCCTGCTGGCGTTGTTTGGATCTGTGATCGCCTGCCTCGCCTGTTTTCGACGCCATCCAATGGCGGTGCATTTCATCGCAATCCTCCCCGGACTCACTGCCGGACTGCTGGTGGGATGTCTTGCGTTTTACCCGACCAGCATGCGGACATTTGTCGGCCTGATTTTGGCCGGAGGGTTGGCCTATCTCTTGCTGAGTTTCACAATATTCTGGGGGTCAACCGGAACAAGCAAGGCGCGAAGCATCGGCATCCTATGTCTGTTTTTCCTCATTGGAATCGCCTGGGCCCGAACCCAACGGGCCCCTGATCCATCGACCAAATTGCTGAATGATATTACCTTGCCGGTCGATACCACGATGCAGCCTGAAAATTCAGAAATGTTGCAATTTACCAACGGGCGATCGCATCTTTTCGTACAGCCGTTTCTTCGATTCATTAGCCTTTCGCCGGACCGGTTCTGGACCGTGTTCGCGCCGCGGCAACTTCCGTCGACAAGCTATGCCCTCGAACGAAGATCCGACCATGAGGTGATAGTTTGGAGCGAACTTGCGACCGATCAGTTTTCGCACCTCAACACCTTCACCGAACTCCAGTTCAAAGCGACGGGAACGATTTCGATCAGCTTTTCGCCCTGTCCGGAACAGCGCATCGAAGTCCAGCCCTTTGACTATCCCTATGGCGAACCGGCCCGGTTCGCCTACCTTGGAGCCGATGAGCGGTTTTTTGTGGTGGAAGCAAAGACCGGGGAAAAAGGCCCCTTCACCGAACTCGCGTCCGCCCCGTGTGCGCGTGATCATAAACTCAAAATCACGCTTTATGCCGGCGAGCAGGCGATGTTCGAGCTCACCTTCGAAGACTTCTTCGCGCAATGCAGCACCGATCTTTCGCCGACCGCCGGCTGGGGTGTGCCGCAGAACAGTATCGAATTCTCCCTCATTTCCGATGGCATGGCGGCGGTCCATATGAGTTTAGCCAGCACCTCCGTCGGCCGCGGATTCGACTCCGTTGGGCACCATCAAGGGCTCTATCGAAATCGCCTCTCGATTTCGCATCCGGAATAAAACGC